>ENA-UZXD01011815-UZXD01011815.1-metagenome-genome-assembly--contig:-Day-3-50m-contig-11815_pt1 | contig 9723 bp, 9 predicted proteins | sample MGYA00260344_ERZ794904 | MGnify/ENA metagenome assembly ERZ794904 | reverse complement strand
TCATGTTTTGATAAGCTTGATAACCAATTTGCTAAAGCCTTTTGGATTAGCCACTCTTTATCATTTGATAGTTCTCCAGCCCACGATAAAATTTGATTTCTTTGTCCTAGTTCAGCTATTTTTGGATTATTTAATTTTGTCCATTGCATTGTGAGTGCTAAAACTGATTGCCTCATCCATATGTTTTCATCTTTTACCCAATTTGAAACCTGATTTAATCTTGTTGGATTTTCTTTTAAACGCCTTGACCCAGCACCACATACGTGATCCGCTATGGTTTGATGGTCAAGTTTAGGTATCCATCTGACAATTTCTTCCCACACCTGTTCGTCGTTTTTAATTCGAGCTTGTGTGAGCAATTTAGCTGCAACTATTCTTGCTTCATATATGTTTGAATCCCAAAGATCAGCAGCTAATCTTATTCTATCATCAGTACTAGTACTGGCGCGCCAACCTTTATAAATATTATTAAGCTCTGGGTTTGATATCCCAAGGTAAACTCGATCAATTTTAATTGAATTTTTCATTTCAGCAGCTTTTTTTGGATTAGCTTTCGCATGCAGCTGCTTTACTGCGTCAGTGAATGAAATCATTTCATCTTCTTTGCTTTGTGTGTCAAAATAATTCAGAAAGAGAATATTCTAAAGTTAAACTTTTAACTTCAACTAAAAATTGCTCTGGTTTTCATTGTTGTGCTTACTCAACTGTTACAGATTTCGCAAGGTTCCTTGGTTGATCGACGTCAGTCCCTTTAGATACAGCGGTATGATAAGCCAATAATTGTGCAGGAATAGAATATAATATTGGTGCTAAATCATTTGATATCTTTGGCATAATAATAGTTTTCCATGTGCCTTCTTGAGCTTCAGATGCACCTTCAGTATCAGTGATAAATAAAACTTTCCCACCACGAGCCATTACCTCATGCATATTAGAAACAGTTTTATCAAATAATTCATCTTTTGGTGCTAATACAATTACAGGCATGTTTTCGTCCACAAGAGCAATAGGCCCGTGCTTTAACTCTCCACTAGCGTAGCCTTCAGCGTGAATATAGCTAATTTCTTTTAACTTTAAAGCGCCTTCTAAGGCTAATGGGTACATTGCACCCCTACCTAAAAATATTGCGTTAGATGCTTTTGATAGCTCTTGCGCGGCAAGTTTAATTTCAGATTCTAAGGACAATGCGTCAACAATTATTGAAGGCAATTGTAAAATTGATTTTACTAATTCTGCTTCTTGATTGTTGTCTATGATATCTTTCTCTTTAGCAGCTTTAATCACTAGAAAATAAAGTATGCTTAATTGACAAGAAAATGCTTTGGTCGAAGCAACGCCAATTTCTGGCCCTGCGTGAATTTGCATCGACATGGAGGCTTCACGTGCAATCGTACTTTCATCAACATTTACAATTCCAAGTGTTTTCATTTTATTTTTGTTACAATAACGAAGTGCTGCAAGAGTATCTGCAGTCTCACCAGATTGACTTACAAAAATTGCTAAATTGTTTTTTTCCACAGGCGGTTCCCTGTAACGGAATTCAGATGCAACATCCAAGTCAATAGAAATACGTGCAATTTTTTCAAACCAATACTTTGCAACATTACATGCTAAAAAAGCTGTTCCACATGCTACTAAAGTAATTCGATTAATATTTTTAAAATCCAATTCCAAATCCGAAATTTCTAATTTGTCACGACTGGTATTTAAATTGTGTTGAATTGCGTCTGCTAATACGGAGGGTTGTTCGGCAATTTCTTTTGCCATGAAATGTTTGTGATTTCCCTTGGCAACATTTTGCGTGTTTAAATCTAAAGTCTGTTTTGATCTTTTGATTTTTGTTCCATTGGTATCACGAATTTCCAGGGATTCCCTGGTGATTACTGCCCAATCGCCTTCTTCTAAGTAAGTAACTTGATTAGTCATTGGAGCTAAAGCAATGGCATCTGATCCAACAAACATTTCTCCGTTTCCATGGCCAATTGCTAAAGGTGAGCCTTTTCTAGCAGCAATTAATAAATTATCGTAACCATGAAATAGGAAACATAATGCATATGCACCCTCTAATCGGGCTAATGTTTTTTTTGCGGCAATTTTAGGATCATCACCTCCATCAATAAAGCTCATGCATAGTTGAGCAATTGTTTCTGTATCTGTTTCTGATTGAAAATTGGCGCCATTTGAAATTAATTCATCGCGTAGCTTTTTGAAGTTTTCGATAATACCATTGTGTACAACTGCAACTTTGCCAGTTTTTTGAGGATGAGCGTTTGCCAAAGTTGGACTACCATGAGTTGCCCATCTTGTGTGGCCAATACCAATTTTGCCTTTTAGGGGTTGGTGTACAAGCTTATCTGCCAGATTTACTAGTTTGCCTATTTCACGCCGCCGCTCCAGCACTCCATCGTTGATTGTTGCAATGCCAGAGCTGTCATAACCACGGTATTCTAGTCTTTTCAGTGCATCAACAAGTATTGGTGATGCTTCATGATTACCTAATATGCCAACAATGCCACACATTTATAGATCCTTTTTATTAGCAAGTTTAATTGCTTTTAGCCGTTTGAAAAATTTAACAGCAAAGCCTTTTTTATTGTCCTGTGGGGCACGAGCAATGCCTAAATCTCCATTTGGGACGTCTTTTGTTATGACTGATCCAGAAGCAGTCATTGCTTTGTCCCCAACGCGGACAGGTGCAACTAAAGAATTATTAGAACCTATAAATGCGCTTTCACCAATCTCTGTAAAATGTTTTGAAACACCATCATAGTTACAGGTAATAGTGCCTGCGCCAATATTTGCATTATCCCCAATTTTAGTATCGCCTATGTACGATAAGTGGTTTATTTTAGCGCCTTCACCAACTTGTGATTTTTTCACTTCGCAAAAGTTACCTACCTTGGAATTATTTGCAAGTTCAGCTCCAGGGCGTAACCGAGCAAAAGGACCAACTATTGCTCCTTTTGATATATGTGCGCCTTCAATATGACTAAACGATTTTATAAGTGCATGGCTTTCAACGGTGGCTTCTGGGCCAAAGATAACATTTTGTTCAATTATAGTATCTCGTCCCACAACTGTATCGGCAGCAAACCAAACAGTTTCTGGAGCAATTAACGTTACTCCATTAAGCATCATTTCTATTCTTTTTCTTGTTTGAAAGTAAGTTTCAGCATTTGCTAGTTCCACTTTAGAATTTATGCCCATTGCTTCATTTTCAGCACACTCAACTGCAGCGCATTTTAAATTTTTATTTTTTGCTAATTTTACTATGTCCGTTAAATAGTATTCATTATTAGCATTATTATTTTCTACTTCACCAATTAGATTAAATAAAAGTTTGCTGTCAGTGCAAATCACACCTGAGTTGCAAAAGCTTATTTTTCTTTGATCAGTATTAGCATCTTTATATTCAACTATTTCTTCAAGTGATCCGTCAGATGAAATGATTAGTCGGCCATAACTATTCTTTCTTTTTGTGTTAAATCCCAGGACAACGACTTTTGCTCCATCGTTCCGTTCTTTTGACATTCTAAGAAGAGTGCTTGGTTCAATAAAGGGTGTATCTCCATAAAGAATAAATACTTCGCCATCAAAATTTAATAATGCATTGCGTGTTTGATCTACAGCATGTGCAGTTCCAAATTGCTCATATTGATTGACTATTTCAGCACTCGGATCAAAAGTTGTTGCCACTTTCGCAACGTCTTTCGCCCCATGTCCAGTAACAACTATTGTTTTATGCGCATCAATTTGAGATGCTGTTCGCATTGAATGTATAAGAAGTGGTTCACACGCAACGTTATGTAATACTTTTGGTAAGTCTGACTGCATTCGTGTGCCCATGCCGGCGGATAATATGATGACAACAGATTGCATAATGATTGTACCTATTTTTTCTCTTTACTATAGGTTTCTTTAATGTTGCAAAAGGGGATAAGTATTCAAAATGTATTTCAATTTGTTACTAAATTATTTGAAACCTAGTCTATGAGGATTTTTTAATGAAAAGTGTGGTTTTTGATCTTGATGGCACCCTTGCTGATACTAGTAAAGATTTAATTTCTGCTGCTAATGCTTGTTTTGAAGCGCTTGGACTGAAAGAAATGTTAGATCCTATTAAAGATGCTTCAGTTGCATTCAAGGGTGGGCGAGCCATGCTCAAGCTTGGACTTGAAAGGGCAAATCGTTTTGATGAAAGTATAATAGATGAGCAATATTCATTTTTATTAAAACATTATGAAAAAAATATTGATGTGCATACAGTATTATACGACGGTGTTATCGAAGCATTATTGGAGCTAAAAAAAAGGGGTTACTTGTTGGGAGTTTGTACTAATAAGCCAGAATTTTTAGCAGAAAAATTATTAAAAAGCCTTGGCATAAGAGACTATTTTTTAGCTATGCTTGGTGCAGACACCTTGTCTATTCGTAAGCCAAATCCGCTGCACCTTTGGACAACAATTGATTGGATGGGTGGAAGTAGAACAAAGGCTATTTTAATAGGAGATACTGCCACTGATTATAATACTGCAAAAAATGCTAATTTGCCATGCATCTTAGTTTCTTTTGGGCCCGAAGGAAGTGGTGTTGAAGATATGAAACCTTCGGCAATGCTGGATGCATATTTCGATTTACCTGATTTAATTGATACTATCCTTTAAAAAGATGTGAATTAATATTTAATAAGAGAATATAATTTTAAAGAGGCAACCATGGTTTTAAAATTTACAGGTAGTTTTACCCAACAAGAGGCTATCCCAGAAAAAGCAATTCAAGCTGCAATTGCAGTGATGCGACATGGTAGATTGCATCGCTACAATGTCGTAGCAGGTGAAACTGCTGAAACGGTTTTGTTAGAGAAAGAGTTTGCTGATTCTTGTGATGCTAAATATTGTTTGGCAGTTGCTTCAGGTGGATATGCTCTTACTACTGCTTTGCGTGCATCTGGCATCCAAAAAAATGATATTGTTTTAACAAATGCATTTACTTTGGCACCAGTTCCAGGTGCAATTCAGGGTGCAGGAGGTCGACCAGTTTTCGTTGAGATAACAAAAAACCTTGTCTTGGATTTAGATGATTTAAAAAAGAAAATAAAATCAACTAATGCAAAATTTTTGATGTTAAGNNGGCATAAAAGTTATTGAAGATTGTGCACACACAATGGGGGCTAATTGGAACGGTGTTCCAAGTGGTCGCTCAGGAGTTGTTGGCTGTTTTTCAACACAAACATTTAAACATATAAACTCTGGAGAAGGTGGTTTTCTTGTAACTGATGATGCTGAAATAATGGCTAAAGCTACAATGCTGTCAGGATCATATATGCTCTATGAAAGTCATTTGGCCGGTGCTCCTGTTGAAGCTTTTGAGAATGTTCGATTGGATACTCCAAATTGCTCTGGTAGAATGGACAATTTAAGAGCTGCAATTTTACGGCCACAACTTGCAGATTTATCAATACAAGCTGAGCGATGGAATAAAAGGTATCGCGCTTTAGAAATTGGTTTAAATCAAGTTGAAGATATAAGCCTTACATCACGCCCTTCTAAAGAATATTTTGTGGCATCGTCCTTTCAGTTTTGTTTACCAAAATTCACACAAAATCAAATAAAGGATTTTGTGTTAGGATGCGATTTAAGAGGTGTGCAATTAAAGTGGTTTGGAGCTTCTATTCCAGTTGGGTTTACATCGAAACATGACAGTTGGAGATATGTTGATAAACAGAATTTGCCAGAAACTGACAAAATTTTATCGGTCTTATTAGACATGCGAATTCCATTGACATTCAGTTTGGAAGATTGTGATACAATTTGTCAAATAATCAAAGAAGAAGTCAAAAAGATTACTTCCTATCAAGTACTTGAGAGTTAATATTTTTTGATAATTTATTAAGATTGAATTTGTTTAAAGAACTGTTGCTGAAATTTAAGCATAATAACCATTTTAAATATTCTTTTTTATCCTGAATTTATTGACGCCACCGGACACTAAGGGTATGAAACGGCAAATTTAGAGATAGCTGTTAACCTTCCAGGGGAATGCCGTGCAAGATTTGCTTATGAATTATTTACCTATACTCGTTTTTTTAGGAGTTGCTGCAGGCTTAGGTCTAGTCCTTATATTAGCTGCAATTATAGTAGCTGTTAGAAATCCAGATGCTGAAAAAACTTCCGCATATGAATGTGGGTTTAATGCCTTTGATGATGCTCGAATGAAATTTGATGTAAGATTTTATCTTGTGTCGATTCTTTTTATAATATTCGATCTTGAAGTTGCATTTTTATTTCCTTGGGCTACCTCTTTTCAATATCAAGGTATGTTAGGTTTTTGGTCCATGATGATTTTCTTAGTAGTTTTGACAATAGGTTTTGCCTATGAATGGAAAAAGGGAGCTCTGGAATGGGAGTAAGTACTTCTCTCAATACAGCGGGTGCTAATAAAGAATTGGCAACAAGTGCACTTAACCGTGAACTGCAAGACAAAGGATTTCTGCTAACTAGTGCTGAAGATATCATAAATTGGGCAAGAACAGGTTCATTGCACTGGATGACCTTTGGGCTTGCTTGTTGTGCTGTTGAGATGATGCACAGTGCAATGCCAAGATATGATTTGGAAAGATTTGGCACTGCTCCTAGAGCATCACCTCGTCAGTCAGATCTTATGATTGTTGCAGGAACTTTGACCAATAAAATGGCTCCAGCTTTGCGCAAAGTCTATGACCAAATGCCTGAGCCACGTTATGTGATTTCTATGGGTTCATGCGCGAATGGTGGCGGTTACTATCATTACTCATATTCAGTTGTGCGCGGATGTGACAGAATTGTTCCTGTGGATATTTATGTTCCAGGTTGTCCTCCAACAGCCGAAGCACTGTTATATGGAATTTTGCAGCTGCAAAGAAAAATGCGCCGCACAGGCACAATAGTGAGATAACCCAATGTCAAACACTTTAACAGACTTAGGCGAAGTAATTGCTTCAAAACTACCAAATGCCGTAACCGCATCTGGTGTAAATGATTTTGGTGAGCTGGTTTTAAATGTAAAATTAGAAAAGATTGTCACTGTTGTTGAGTTTTTGAAAACAAATTCAGCTATGAGGTTCTCAACTCTTATTGACATCACAGCAATAGATTATCCTTCTAGGAAAAATCGATTTGAAATGGTTTATCATTTTTTGTCAATGTATACGAATATGCGTATTCGTCTGAAATTGCAGGTTTCTGAAGATGGAATGGTTCCTTCAATATGTGAAATTCACCCGGGGGCTAATTGGTTTGAACGCGAAGTTTTTGATATGTATGGAGTTCTTTTTTCTGGGCATCCTGATTTGCGAAGAATTTTAACTGATTATGGTTTTCGTGGTCACCCATTGCGTAAAGATTTCCCGACAACTGGTTATACAGAATTGCGGTATGATGAAGTTGGCAAAAGGGTTGTTTATGAACCAGTTACATTGACACAAGAATACCGACAGTTTGATTTTATGTCACCTTGGGAAGGGGCTCAATACATTCTACCCGGAGATGACAAGGTGGAGGCAAAATAATGGCTGATGGTAGTTTTAATGATGTTCAAACTGGTGAACAAAGAATTCGAAATTTTAATATAAATTTTGGCCCACAACATCCAGCAGCGCATGGTGTTTTACGATTAGTTTTGGAGCTTGACGGCGAAATAGTTGAAAGATGTGATCCACATATAGGTCTTCTACATCGTGGTACTGAAAAGCTAATGGAAAGTAGAACATATCTACAGAATTTACCATATTTTGATCGATTAGACTATGTTGCCCCAATGAATCAAGAGCATGCATGGTGCTTAGCTATTGAAAAATTATCTGGTATTGAAGTTCCAAGACGCGCTTCATTAATACGCATATTGTATTGCGAGATTGGTCGTATCCTCAGCCATATACTAAATGTCACTACTCAAGCTATGGATGTTGGTGCTTTAACTCCACCTTTGTGGGGTTTTGAAGAACGAGAAAAACTAATGGTTTTCTATGAAAGAGCATCTGGTGCAAGATTGCATGCTGCATACTTTCGGCCAGGTGGGGTCCACCAAGATTTACCCCAGGATCTTTTAGATGATATAATGGCATGGACCATGGAGTTTCCCCAAGTTTTAGCAGATATCGATGGTTTGCTTACAGAAAATAGAATTTTCAAACAGCGAAATGTAGATATTGCCATTGTTTCTGAACAGGAAGCATTGGATTGGGGATTTTCGGGTGTTATGGTTCGTGGATCTGGCATGGCATGGGATTTACGAAGAGCACAGCCATACGAATGTTATGACGAATTTGAATTTGATATTCCTGTTGGAAAAAATGGTGATTGTTATGATCGTTATTTGTGTCGTATGCAAGAAATGCGTGAAAGTCTAAAAATAATTCAACAAGCTATTCATAAACTCGAAAGCACCACAGGTGATGTACTTGCACGAGGTAAATTGACCCCTCCAAATAGATCAGACATGAAAACGTCCATGGAATCGTTAATCCATCATTTTAAACTTTACACGGAGGGTTTCAAAGTTCCTGAGGGAGAANNTCAAATAAACCATATAAAACTAAAATCCGTGCTCCAGGATATCTGCATCTGGCAGCAATGGACCATTTATGTAAGGGCCACCAGCTTGCTGATGTTGCCGCAATAATCGGCACATTAGATGTCGTATTTGGAGAGATTGACCGATAATGTCTATACGCCGACTTCATACAACTCAGCCAGATAGCTTTACTTTTTCAGACGAAAACCTGAAGTGGGCTCAAAATCAAATGAAAAAATACCCTTCTGGTCGTCAAGCATCTGCGGTCATACCAATTTTATGGCGTGCTCAGGAGCAAGAAGGTTGGTTGTCAAAGCCTGCAATTGAAGCTGTTGGTGAGTTGCTTGAAATGCCATTTATTAGAGTTTTGGAAGTTGCCTCATTTTATTTTATGTTTCAATTAGCCCCAGTTGGTTCGGTCGCTCACATACAAGTGTGTGGTACTTTATCTTGCATGATTTGTGGTGCGGAGGATTTAATTGGAATCTGTAAAGAAATAATATCTGAAAAACCCCACGAGTTGTCAGAAGATGGAAAATTAAGCTGGGAAGAAGTAGAATGTTTAGGAGCTTGTGCGAACGCTCCTATGGCACAAATTGGTAAAGATTTTTATGAAGATTTAACTGAAGCAAGTTTTAGAAATATCTTAAATCAATTATTAAAAGGTGAGGTGCCTACTCCAGGCCCGCAAAATGGACGTTATGCTTCAGAACCACTCTCAGGTTTAACAACTTTGAGTGACTTTAATTCAGGTAAATATGAAACAAACTCATCAGTTTCACGCGCTCTTGAATATGGAGATACTATTAAACGGATTCAAGGTAATGAAGTGCCTATACTATTGGCTAAAAAAAAGTCAACTAAATCAAGTTCTACACAATCGTAGGCTCAAAAATAGGAAAGTATTGAAATGACAAAAAAAGAAAATAATAACCAAACAAACCCGAGTTCACCAATTTGGTGGTTGGTATCCGCTATAGCAAGTGTTTTTATTGGTTCAAAACTAGTTTCCGGAATGGAAACGGCTCCTGCTGTTTTGATTTCACTTAGTATTTTCTTAGTATTGGGATGGGCATTACAAAAAATATTCGGTGCAAATGCACCAGTTGTAAATGAAACTAAAGTTGTAGCTAAAGCAGCAGCAGCTAAGAAGCCAGCGGCTAAAACAGCAGC
>ENA-UZXD01005214-UZXD01005214.1-metagenome-genome-assembly--contig:-Day-3-50m-contig-5214_pt1 | contig 9732 bp, 5 predicted proteins | sample MGYA00260344_ERZ794904 | MGnify/ENA metagenome assembly ERZ794904 | reverse complement strand
AGCAAGATTATTAATTTCAATTTGAACGTTGTCAGTCAGAAGATCTATAGTAATATCTGTAGCGTTATTTACAGTTATATCAATAACTTCTTCTGTTATTTCAATTAGATTAGTTACAGCCATTTAATCTCTCGTAATGCTCTGGCTTAAAACAATTTGTCCTTCGATAAGCCTTTTCACTATTACATCAGATGCTGTGAAAATTTCTAAATCATAAAAATAAAGACCGGAGTCTATGGCATCGGATTGAGATGCAGATAGTTCCATCTTTACTTTTCCTTGTGAAGCTGGAATTAAGACGCTGCATGTGAACGAAGCAGCAGCAGTTGCCGCAGACTTAGTTCTGCGCAGCTGGGCCCTAGCTTGGTATCCAGTTAAATCTTTAACGACTCCGGCTTCTTTAACAGTTAAGTCAAGGGCAAAAGTCGTTCCTTGATCTATAGATAGGTTATATGTGGCTGCACTCATTAAATCTCTCCATTGTGAAATTATAGCAAATAGGACATTCGTAGTCAAGAACTATTTTTAAAAGGTTATTAAAGAAAGCATACTTAGTATAAAAAGATAGTATCGAATTAATCTCTTAGATGAGGTGCAACATAATCATTTCCGGAATAAGTATAACTAGGAATACTTGTAGAATTGTTGGCCTTCCAAGTGTTCCAACTCTCTAAAGTTGATTGTAAGCTTTTACGCACCCTGCCATTACGGTTACTAGTAGAGGTTTCTATTACAGTTTGATAACCTTTAGGAGATAAATAGGGAGAATCTATCATAGTTTTTACAGAATTAATTTGAAAAACGTCATAAAATATAGCCTCTCTAATTGTTATGGCTTCATTTCTGTATCCTTGACCTCTATAATCTGGCCTTATAGCTATATGATTTACTTCTATATGTTTATTAGGCAATAATGTCCATTGATTTAAGCCAATTGGCTCATTGTCAGAAACTCTGCATATAGTAACTAGTTCTCTAAAAGAATTTTCATTTGTATAAGGTCTTATTATAGCTCTATAAGAAGTAAAGAGTCCTAACATATAAGTTTTTACCCTTTCAGTAGACAGAGGAAAAGTTTCCCAATCTGACAAAGCCTCTGTAAAAGCTACTAAGTCGGAAGGATTAGTTTCTCTAAGATAAATAGTAGGCCCTCTGCAAAATTCCGTACTCATAAAGTTTCCTCTGACATACTATAACTTAAGGGCACATAGTGCTCTGATGCAATCCACTGTTCCCAGTCTGCACGAGTTTGTGTTGTTTTTTTCCACTCTTCAGCTTTTAAACCTTCTCCTAATCTAGTATTAGAGACCTCTAATGACTGACGGACTGAGTGAGAGTAAGTTGATATGTTTGTTTTTAATTCTACTTCTATTTTAGAGGCCCCCAGACACTCCCAACATGCTTTTGCTAAAAACTGAGCGGCTTCTGTGTAATAATTTTCCCTAGAGTATGTCTTATCTATCATAATCATAAGCACTCTTGTTGTTGTTCCTGAATAATTACATCTTACAAAACCTACGGGTGTATTATCTGTATTTAAGCATAATAATTGTGTGCTTTCCATATCTGTACTATCTGTAATAGGCCATACACACAATTTTGTATTTCTACTCCAAATTTTGCATAAAGATTTTGCTTCTTCATCTGTTAGTTCAAAGTCTTTATAAGTTCCAAAAATACTTTTAAGTTTTTCCCAGTCTTCTTCTTCGATCGTACGAGTGTGTATTCTAGGCCCTATTATAGACATACTATAGTTCCAAGACATTATTTACCTCCTAAATTTCCTAAATTTAATGAAACAGCTATTACAGTAGCTTCCGCTAATGTGGCAGTATTTGCCGAATTCTTCAGAGCTACAGTAGCAGAGGCGGCGTCACTTGTATTATTATTAAATGTTACCGTAACATTATCAGTTGTGTCTTCCCCGCCCACTTCGCTAAGAGTAACATTTCCTGTTGAAGTATTTAATGTACCTCGAATAACTACATCTCCTACAATAGTAGAACCATCTCTAAAAGCAACAGTAGAGTCTAAAGTACCTGAAGGTGCCCAATTACCTCCATTATCTCCTGAACTCCATCCCATGTAGGGATAAGTATTTTGAGTTGTAATTCCACTAGCTCCGTCCTCTCCGTCCTCTCCGTCCGCTCCCTGAACAGCTATAACTTGAGGAGAAGACCAATCTGCTACAGCTATTTCATCCGTGGAGCCTGTGGAAGCTGCGACAGCTGTACAAGCATAAAGGCTTGTAGTACCACTGGGCAAAGTAGATTCAAATTGATTTCCTAAATCATTATTGTTAAATGTACCATCTGCAAAAGTATAGGTCCTAGCAGTATCAGGTTTTTCTGTTGTTAGAGCCGAGCTAGATCTTCTATAAGCAAAAACTACTGCTGAATTAGTTCCCGAAGTCCCATTAGCTGAAATGACTTGAGGAGCTGTCCAATCTGCAGCAACTACAGAGTCTGTGGATTCTGTAGAAGAAGCTATAGCTGTACAAATATAGAGATTATCCGTACCGCTAGGTATTACAGAGTGAAAGTCATTTCCTAGAGCAGTAATAACAGTACCACTAGAATTTTTAAAATTAGCATCTGCAAAAGTCCATGTTGCAGATGTAGAGGGTTTATCGCTTGCTCCAGTTCCTAATGCTGTAGAAGACCTTCTATATGCATAGACTACTGCTGTATTACTTCCATTTTCTCCGCTTGCTGACATTTGTTGTGCTGCGGACCAATCCGCAGTAACTACAGAATCTGTAGACTCTGCGGATGACGCTAGGGCTGTACAGGCATATAAAGGGTCTGTGCCGCTGGGTATCTCAGAGTGAAAGTCATTTCCTAGAGCAGTAATAACAGTACCACTAGCATTTTTAAAATTAGCATCTGCAAAAGTCCATGTTGCAGATGTAGAGGGCTTTTCTGTTGTTAGAACTGTAGAAGATCTTCTATATGCATAGACTACTGCTGTGTTGACACCTGAAGCACCTATAAGTTGAGGTGATGACCAGTCAGTAGAGGTTACATCGTCAGTAGTTGCTATTGAAGAAGCTATAGCTGTACAAGCATATAAAGGATCTGTGCCGCTGGGTATCTCAGATTCAAATTGATTTCCTAAATCAATAGTAGTAGCACCGTTAGAATCGCTAAAATCAGCATCTGCAAAAGTCCACGTTCTAGTAGTAGAAGGTTTAACTGAAGCCCCTAATTCTGTAGGGGACCTTCTATATGCATAAACTACTGCTGTATTGACACCGGTTGCTCCTTGTTTTGCTTTTGTGAAAGTTTGTACTTTTTGAAGAGTAGTTGTAGTCCCTATACTACTTTTTATTACAATATTATATGTTATTTTCCCTGTATCCCCGGGCATGGCTGTAATATTTCCTTTAGTAAAGGTGTAAGTACCTATAGTATTCCCTGTTGAAGGTGTTATCCCGCTAGCGGCAGTCCAAACTCTAAAAGAAGAATTATCATGAGGAGAATCTTGATCATTAGATAGAGGTGTGGTACCCACAAAAGCTCTAATAGTTGTACCTGTGTTAGAAAAATTAGGGTTTGTACCGTCTGGGTCACATTGTACAGATACATTATCATTAGTTAAGTTAACGCTTAAACCATCTATTGAACCATCTGATATTCCGGAAATTCCATTGTTGGTAGAAAGAGGCTCGTACTGAGAAAATCTTTCTTTTAATGCAACTGTACTGTTTCCTAGTGTATTTCCTACTACAGCATAACGTATCCAATAATACCGGGTTGTTTGACCCTCGTCTATAATTTGATCTATATGAGTATCTGTTTTTGTAGTGCCTACTAAATGTGCTGAGGCGGAGGCTGCCTCTCCTGATCCTGATCCCGCCCCTGTGGCAGTAAATACGACGCCTACTGTATCTGCGGATGCTCCTATTGCTTGAAAGTCTGTGTCGCCCACTGTTTCAATAGTGTATGTTTGGCCTACTACAAAGCTACCTGCTGATATAGTTTGGCCTGCAAAATTTGCATTATCGTTTCTCCATATTTGAACAGAGTGTGTAGCTGCATTAAAGTTGGCAGAATTTGCCCATGATAAACTAATGCCTCCTCGATTATTATCTGTTGCATATAAACTTGTAGGCTTAGAAGGCAGGGCTGTGGGAGCTCGTCCGCTTTCTGCACCTTTAAGAGTAGCGTCTCTGTTAGTTTCTTGAAGTAGAAAAGCTTCGTTGTGGTGTTCTTCGGCATTTACCTGAACTAAACAGTCTTTTTTAAAGTTTAAGTTAGAAATTCTAAATTCTTTATTAACCCATCCAAATCGCGGATAGTTAAGTTTAATTATTTCTCCGGCAAGAAGAAGCAAACCTTTAGGTGCCATAGTAAAATTAATACTTAAACCATATCTTGAACGTTCTAGGTATTGTTTTGCATTAATACGTCCGTTAAAATAATTAGTAATATGAGGAGTTCTAATATCTCCTTTTTTTGGAATATTTTTATCATCTTTTAAATAAGTAGAATTAAAAAGAGTTACAGACCTATCTTCATATCTATTTTGCGGGTCTTTTATAGAGACAGATACAGTATTAAAAGTACCTTTTTGACCTGCGTCTTCGACATTAATACTACCGATTATATCTTCTTCTTCTATTAAGCTAGGAGTATATACGGTACCGTCCACTGTAACAGTATCTAAAGAATCTGGTGAAGCTCCTGCAATTTCTAAGCTATACAAACCTCCTGAGTATCTTAACATACCGTTAAACTGTGCTAACATACTATTAATGTTATCAAAAACAGAAGTATTGGTATTAACTACCGCATTTGTTTGATGCCTAGTAACATGTCGTTGATTTTGACTTTCCCAACCTAAGTACTTCCAGTATTTTACCTCATCACAATCATACAAAGAATAGCCACTAAGATAAGAGCTTTCTGAAAATTTTCTAACTATAGGATTGCCTTCAGGGGTCATAGCTGTTGTACCCCCTAATGTTAGTGAGAGAGATGCTGGAGAAGAAGTATTTCCGGATACTTTTGCGAGAGCCAGCGAGGAAACAGTAGATATTCCAGAACTAAAATTGGCAGGTATTGGTGCTGCACTACCAGTTTTTGTATACACGGAACCATTATACCATACAAGGTCGCCTACTTGATAAGTTTTCCAATCATGCCATTTTTGTCCAAGCTTTCCTATTACATCTTTCCAAGTTACTTCATTTAAACTATTTTTGGAAGCAACACTTTTTACAGTACCCTGCCATAAAGTTTTTCCCGCACTATTGCTATACTTATAAACATCATCAGCAACAACAGTAGTACCGCTACTGATAGAGGTGGTAATATCTGAATGACTGTCACAGTCTCGAGCCGCTAACTGAAAACCTTCTAAATCTATATCGTTTTCTACGTTTAAGCCACGACCATACCTTTTATTAGATATATAATTTAATAATTGCATTGCGGGATTAATACTTACTCTTTTATCTCCCTTATTTTTAATTTTGTAAGTATAAGTATCATCAGGTACATAACCCGGATCAAAAGCCATATTTACTTTAGCTACTTTTGTGGTACCATTATACGATATAATTTCTCTTTCTTGTACATAGGGTACACCTTCATCAATTTTAGTTAGTTCTAAAGTTTTTCCTACATAAGCATCAGTTACACTACTGGATCCAGAAGCTAGCTTAACTACATCTTTGAGTACTATGGTTCCCAGATCTGAGCTATTAAAATCTGTGGAAGAAAAAGAACCTAAATTATCTAATTCTCCTGCTGTATCTGTTGTTTGGATTTTTAAATTAAGACGACTAATAGCCTGTCTTAAAAGCCTGTGGAAGAGACCAGTGCCAGAGAAATTAAAACTTGCTAAATCAGCGTCTGGCAAAGCCTCGGCTACTGATTGTCCGGTTCCTGTGGGAGATGTAATAGTTACTTTTATACCTTTAATTGTTCCTGCTTCTGCGCTGTCCAAATCTGCTTCTAATTTTTCAGCTACTGTTCCTGATACTGTAACATGGTCATAGGTTTGTAGGTAATATTTATGCGTTCCCTTCTTCATATAAAAGGTAGAAAAAGCTGAGTTAGGTTTAGACTTAAACTTCACTCTATGAGTATCAGTTCCTGTTTCATCTTTAAAAGTGTATATATCTTCAATTATTACACTACTTAAAATAGACGAGTCTGTTTCTGTATAAAAAGTTTCTACTTCATCACCTATATTAAAATTAGAAATATCAGCAGAAGTCTGAGAAGGATCATCTTGATATGCAAAGTCATAATTATAGCACTCTAATATTTTACCTCTTACTACAAAGTCTAAAGAGGGTATTTCGGTTTCTCCTTCTCCTATTGTATATTCTACTACTACATAAGCCGTGTCTAGAAGTCTGTGATTTCTACCCCAGTACTCTTCTGCTTTATCATAGTAGTCACTTTGAATTTTAAAATTATTAGCTTGTGCTATTGATACTAGTAAAGAGTCTGCAACTTGTCCTCTTTTACCCGCATGAAATACAATCCGAGCATCTATAGGAGTAGTTATAGAATGCCCTTTTTCATGGGATATACCTGCTCCAGTCTGTATAGGTGATACGGTACTACCAAAAGTATTTTGAATTCTTTTAAGAATGATTTCTTGAGCAAATTGCTGTGTTTCACCCATAGAATCAATCATTGCTTCCATCTCTTCATCCGGATCAATCTCTATTAAATTGCTCTGATCCAGCACGTCTGTAGAACCTAGTACGTCTCCTCTATCCATTCGGCCTCTGCATAGTACGTCTATAGTATTTTCAGAAGTTTGAGTAGATCTGGCATCGTTATCATTTTGATCTATACATATACTTGACGTATCATCAAAATAAATATCATATAAACCAGCTATTTCTCCTTCACATATTGCATAGGCTACGTACACTTTTTTTGCATCAGTTTTTAAAGTATCTACAAATACTGGAAAACTACTCAATTTTTGAACACCATAAACTACAGGTAAATGTTTTGCATCAAGATTAAATCTAAGATCTACTTCTCTATCAACCTCTACTTCATACTCTACCTGATTATATTTTTTTATAAGACCAAAAAACTTTTTCTTTTTTTCCAGTCTAGTTTTAGTTTCTTTGGCTTGATATATAGATACTAAATTTATTGCCTGTTCTGAGTGTAAAAACCCTAAATCATCTGCATATTCTTTTCTGTCAAGTGCTGAAATATCTGGTATACCTGAACCATCTAAAGCTCTGTGATGTTGGTCTGAGGTTAATCTACCATTTACATTTACGAAGTCTCCCCAATGACTATTAATAACCCACGTTATGACCGAAGATTTTAAAGGATTTTCAACAATTTTTGAGGAGGCTATTATACCTTTAAATAGCAGATAAGGAGACCCAATTATTATACCAGTGTCGGGCTGAATATGGGCTTTGTAAATTTTTACGTCTCTATTTATATACCCTGCATAAGTAGTATTGTTTTCTTTAGGATTGAGTAAGCCTATTACCTCTTCAGAAGAAAATGTTATTTTCCCCTCTCTTTCAGTAGATATGGCTGTTAAATCTGATGAGGGATCGGCTAATAAAGTAGTATCAATTACTGCTGTTTTATTATTGTTTGTGAAAGATTTTATAGTATAATAATTACCACTGTGAGTAGTTGCGTCTCCTACGCCTGTCACTGTGAGTTGAATTTTGTCGCCTTCTGCAAAACCCGCATCCACTAAATCAACATTAGTAATTATAGAAGAAGAAGTCGTTGTAAAATCTATATTTGTTTCAGTATTTAAAGCAGCAGCAGAAAGTTGTATACTAATAGAAGAGGCTCGGGCTTCTATAGTTTCTGAGATACTTCCAGTACTAATTAGTTTGTTAGCAAAATACGTACGGGAACCATTAGCAGCACCACTTCCATCTGTAGAACCATCATCAAAATCTATATCAAAACCAGAATCTGTAATGTAAGCATAGTCACTAGCCTTACGAGAGTTGTCTCCTGTTATAGTTTTTACTGCTTTTTCAATTTTTACTAGATGAGCATATGCGAAAGCATCATTTTTAAGTAAAGAAGCTTTTATATCACTGTCGGCAGAAAGGCTTGACCCTAGAGTCCTTAATGTCATTGTACCTCCTCCAATTGTAATCCGAATTTATATAAACCATTAGTACCTAAAGAATACTCTTGTATATCACTAGAAAGTATTACTTTTATCAAAGGGTTGTAGAAACGAAAGTCGTCGTTGTTTCCCACTGCTTTTGCTAGTCCGGGGGTAAAATGAATACGTACTTGATTATCAAGACCATCACTGTCGTTTATGGGAGAGCCTGATGCTGTATGATAATCACCTTCAGCATCATCAGCATGTTCTACTCTTGTAACCATATAAGCCTTTTTATGGTTAGAATTTGTTCCATCAATATTAAATAAATCACCTGGTTTAGGGCTTTTATGGGTAGCTACGTTATAACTACTATTTTCATTACTTACAATTGCGGAAGTAGTACCTGCCAACAAAGCTCCACTAGCATTTATACTTTTTGTGCCCGCTGTACCAATAAAAGTTGCAAAATCACTGTCTTGAGGAAGACGATATTGAGGTAAAGAAACAAAAAAAGGTGTTAAACCTCCTCGTTTATGAATTAAAAAGTTATAAATTCTTTGAAAATCCTCTCTGGTCATGGGGTTATATTCAATAGATATTTTCCATAAGTGGTACCCTATAGCTCTGGAGATAAGACGCCCAGAATTTGTTCTAGTTCTCATAGTGCTGTTTTCAGAGGATAGTTTTACGGAAGCATAGCCAGGGCCTGCTGTCCCAGCTACTTGTCCCGCGTCTCCAATAGTATTATTAGGATCGGGAAGAACATCCTGAAAATTTGTAAATCCTGCCATTATTTATCTCCTGCCTTTATCTTCTTTTAAAAGTATTGCTTCCGTATGCACGTTCTATACCGCCGCCAAATAAGCCGGCCCCTTGAGTTGGTGTCATTGAAGAAGTATCTACTTTCTCCATAAAGGGTTCCCCATACGAATTAGACGCGTCTCTTAACATACCTATAATATTACCTCTTTGTTCAACTAGTAGTTCTTCCACGCCTGTGGCATCTACAGTATTAATATTGAAAGTTATAGCTTGTACATTGCCTTCGCCGATATCATCGTTAGCAACTACTCGTCCCGGAGTTTCAGGTACAAATAGCTCAGGACCTCTTTCTCCTACAACAAAACCTACATTGCCTCCGGCACCTCTATACTTGGCACCGCTAAAGGCTGGTTTAAAGTTTTCGGCTCCGCCTGTGCCATCTTGACCTCTAAAATATGCTAATTCTCCAGCGGCGCTTTGTGATTTAGCCATGTCTGCACTGCTTTTTCTATTGCCCATAGAAATACTGGTGGCCGCTCCGGTTCCGGCTCCTCCTGCTCCTGAACTGCCTCCTCCTTGATAAGAAGTACTGGCAATAGTTGCAAGACTTTTCGCTCCCATTGCAATAACAAGACCTGCTAACATTGCACCTACAATTGGCCCCGCTGCACCCCCTATAGACATTCCTGTGGCGTAAGCCTCTATAGCACCGGTTGCTGTAGCAACAACTGTTTGTGCCATCTTCATTTTCTTTTGTGTTTCAAAAGATTTACGTGCAGCAGCGTCTTTTTTCTTTTCTAAAGATTTTAATTTTGCTACTGAGGCGGCGGATTTACCGTCTCGATTTTTCTCTGCTGCTATTTCTGAATCAATTGCTTTAATTTTTTCTGC
>ENA-UZXD01002403-UZXD01002403.1-metagenome-genome-assembly--contig:-Day-3-50m-contig-2403_pt1 | contig 9763 bp, 17 predicted proteins | sample MGYA00260344_ERZ794904 | MGnify/ENA metagenome assembly ERZ794904 | reverse complement strand
ATTATGGAATCTAGTGTATTAGTAGGTAATTTCTTCCCTACCACAGGTGGACCACTTAAAGTATTAGATGAAGTACTTATGTTCCCTGGATTGGAAATATTAAGTGGTGAAAGCTTAGGAATTGGTTAAGTAAAAGGATTACCATTATCTTCTTTTACATCTACATCTTCATTAAGAACTCGTACTACTAAGTAGGTCATAAATACAACAAAAATAACAGCAAGAACAGGTATAGCAATTATGCTTACACCTAATAATGCTACTACAAGTATAGAAAACCCTATAGTAGCAAGTATTATTTTAAGTTGTTTCATCAACTTCATCATTATCAAATAGAGTATTAGCTGGTGGTATTGTATCTTCTTTAGTAATAGCACTGTCAGTACTTTTATCTAAAATAGTTACTTCTGCTGATACACCAGCATTTTTTCCTCTACCTACTGTAATAGTAGTTTCAATGTCAGTATAACTGTCAATGATATTTTGATCTTGTAAAAGTCCCCTAATAGCACCATGAATATCTTTGTTGTTTAATTTAATAATCATAGTACTCCTTAGTTAAATAGCTTTTTACCAGCTGGTTTAGCAGCTGTAGCTGTAGCACCTGTAACTGCTTTAACTCTATTAAGAGTCTTACCAGTATTACGTTCTGCCCATTTAGGCATCATTAATGCCTCTTTGGCATCTTTAGATTTCTCAACTACAGTTAAATCTGAATCAGGGAAATAAAACTCTCTGATTTGATTTTCATCTCTAGTTTCGGCAGAATCTACATACGTACCAGTGCCATCGTTAACACGCTTGTTAACTGTTTGTTTAAGGATTGCAACTTTAATTTGCTTACCTAGTAAAGAAGTAGCAACGCTCTTCTCTGTAGGTTTTTCTTTCTTTTCATTAAAGTCGTAGACGTTAACCATCTTCTTCTCACTAGCATCAAATGCCTCATTGACATCAGAACCTGTGATTATTAAAGATAGGTTATTAGCTAATGTATAGCCTGGTAAATAGTCTTTTTCACCTTTTTGATTAACATAATGAACTTCTTCCTTACGATTAGTAAACCAAATAGTCTGCTTTAACTTTTTACCATCTTCATTTAACAAAGTTACATTCAAAGAATGAGCTCCGCCTTTTGATTGGTCAAAGTATGCCATATCTACTATTGTTTTATATACGCCAGAGTCCCATAGGAATGAGCCTCCACCTAGAGAAGTTTCTTTCATTTTTATATCATCGTGCATACTAAATTTGCCCATAATACAAATCTCCTTTAGTTACTGTGAATAAAAATCTATAGAGGTAGTAACAAAACCCTCTATAAATTGGTTAAATACGGTGCGGAGCACCGCTAGAAAATAAGGTATAAGCACTTTTTATATAGACTATTTAGCTTACTCAGGCTGTAGCCTTGCTAGCCTCTAGGACTAGCGTCTCCGTTTGGTGACAGTTTTAAAGTTGTGGAGTAGTAAAACTGCCAAAAGTTACTCGGCATTCAAAGGTTAGGACACAAAGGTTATAGTTAATTCTACACCTTGATAGCAATAACAACACTAAATGCATTACTATTATAAAATTGATGTGCCCTAACGTTTAAATAGCTACATGTGTATTCGATAGTAGCTGGTACCGTTCAATAAAGATAGCTAGGTGAAACCTAAGCCGAAATCCACTAAAAACTTAGAAAAGCCTAACTAAATCCGAAATACACTTTCAGGGAGACTTAGTTTCTAAGTTTATTGTACATCTTTTTACTTAAGACCTTGAACTTTATATTGTTTTATAAGGTCATCTAATTTACGAGTATGACATCTCTTTAAATAATGATTATAAGAATCTTCATAATGAGCACCTCTTTTACTTGCTCTATCTGCATAATCTAAAGCTAAGATTTCACAAAGCTGCTCTTTAGTTAAAGTCATTTAGTACTTTCTCCTTGGTCTTGGACTAGGTCTTTTCTGTCTTTCTTTTTTTGCTTGATACATTTAGATTGCTCCATTTAATTGTGCGACTCGTTTATAGTACTCTTGATCAGTTTCCATAAAAGGACTCATTGGTGGTGTTGGTGATAGCCTCTGTTTATTCTTTAATTCTGTAAAATTACATTCGATACTAGGCTCAATAGCCCAGAACATTGTAGCCTTCAACATTACTATCTGTCTATCATCTTCATAGTAAATACCGTTTAAAGAGTCCAATATAGCCTTGCAATAGTTGTCAATGTCAGCATTATTGTCGCAATATGCCCCATTTTTAGCTTCTTTTTTCTTTTTCGACCAAGACTTGGGGATTTGGACATTAAAACAAATTTCAGCATATATGTTGCCTTTCATGAGCTTTTCTAACTTAATAACCTCAGTAATAGCTGCCATTTCCTCTTTAAATTTAGTGTACTTCTTACCATAGTAAGTGGTCCATCTAGTAACTCTAGGTCTACTAGCAGGTGTCGGACTTATGTTAAATTGTGCTTTCATGCTAAGTTGTTCTTATTTCAAAAGTTAATGCTAAATAATCTAATCCTATGTTAACTTCGTCTCTAATAGATTTTTTTAATTCTGCATCAGTAGGATTAGCTTGATCTATCCAATCAGTTTTATATTTATCTGTAAAAACTGGTTTCATTTCAGCTCTAACTACATCTAAATCGAGTGTTAAAGATAATTCCATATTATTCTCCCCAAGTTCCATCGTCCCTAATTTTGGCTGTTTTCTTACCTCCCCAATACTCTACAGCATGACCCTCATCGACAAGTGCTTTGCACATATCGAGTTCGTCTTCTGTATAGGGAACAGCTAGAATTCTGCCATATTTACCTTTACCTAATGATTTAATCATTATAGGACCTTCACAAAGTTCTATTAAACGCTCTTTAGCTTTTAAACCTAAAGCTTTTTCAGCTAAGTTTCTAGTACGTGATTCTGGTGTATCTATTCCTGCTAATCTACAACGTTGTTTATGTAACTTAACATCAAAGCCTAGGTCTAGTGTTACATCAATAGTATCACCGTCTATTACTCTTTCTAAAATAGCTTTATATACAAATGGGGTTACATTACTCATATTATTTTCCTCTTAAAGCTTTATTAAATTGTTTCCAAAAATTTTGGTTATTTGCCATAGCTTTTTTAATACGTGGAGTTATACGATTCTGTCGCTCTTTACGTTGCTCTTCAAAATTTTTACTTAACTTTGATTTTTTTCTTGTATCAGGCATTAATGCTATGTCCATTAATAGTTAACCAAACAACTCTTTTATCATCTTGAATATATGTGAGATCACTTTCAATAAGTAATTTCTTTTCTTTTAACTCAAGTACAGCTCGTTTGATAGTTGATAATGACTTATCAGCAAAATGCCCATGATTCACTATATTAGTGATACAAGTACTATGTGCTGCAGCAGTAAAAACATAAATATCTTTAGCTGTATTAGATAGATTATAACCCTGTAAAGCGTCATTAATCTTTCTTTGTGCTAATTCTTTTTTACGCCATAAAGATTCAAAACTTTTCATAGATTTCATGTAGTTTCTCCTAAACTAAATTAATAAATTTAACATCTACTTCCATATTAGCTTTAGTACTTGTTGGATAATTTTCAAGTATATAAGAAGGAACAGCTCCAACATCATCTAATAAATCTTGTAAAGTAAAAGCAACATCTTTATTAACTATATTCATTAAATAAGGTGATAAAAAAGTAGCTATTTGCTCTTTTGTTCTATTTTGGTAATACCAAGTATAGAAAGTTTGTTTTCTAAGATTGTAAGATACACTCATGATTCTATCTCCCTAGATTCAATAACAGCTTCTAACTCATTCGTAGAAGGGACTGTATTACCATTAACATCTATAATTCTAATTAACTTATAGATTTTTTTAGTATCTTGCATTTGTTCTAAATCATAGTTGTGCAATTCTACTAAATCTTTAACTTTTATAACTTTTATCATGTTATATACCTCTCATAATGTAAAAACCAAAGGGCTATATATACAACACTAACAGTAATCATGCCAAGCATTACATACTCAAGTGCAGTAAAAATAAATTTTAAAAATTTCATGTTTTCTCCTAACTAAGTAAATTTAATAACATAGTATTGCCTTTTTTAGTCAATACCTCTCGTGTTTCAGCATATACACGTAAACGTGCTTTTAAATCTTCATCACCTGCAATTAAATCTGCCATGATATCCATTGATAACTCTTTATTTTCTAATTCGCCATCAACGAATTTCATTAAATCGATATCTGAAAATTTTTTAGTCATCGTAATACTCGTGTAATTTATCTAATATGTGCTGTAAGTTATTATCAATATATGTTTCTTGAATGTCCCACATACGCATTGGACTTCTAATACGCTCATTAACAGTATCTTTTGTTAATTTTGTTTGATATACATATTTATATTCTAATAATTCTTCTTCATCATTATAAGTTAGCAAAGGTGATTTATATCCTTCTAATCTTTTTAAAGAAAGTTTTTTACAGCCAATAACAGTACTAAAGTAACTCTCTATGCCTGTGTTCATAAGAGAACCTTTAACTTTCACCATAGTTTCATTGACCATTTCATTTTCATTAAATATGTCTGAAGTGTGGGCGATAAAGATAATATTCTTAGTTGAATTACCTACATTCTGAGCCATCATATTCTTCATAAATTGGGCATATTCCCCCCAGGCTTTCATTGTATTAGTAGATGTAAGTACCTTAGTACTTTCAAACATATCCATAAGATAAGTTAGACTATCAATTACAATAGTATGAATTTTTTTATCTTTTTCTACAGACTCTATTGCATCAGGTACATCTGTAGGATCTGTTATAGTGTATTCTTTAAACTTAGATTTGAAAGGTAACTTTTTGTTATTTTCACAGTTTAAATACATTACACCTTCTGGATTGTCTAGCATTTGTAAACTAGCAGACTTACCTGTAGCGGATTTTCCACATAACAATACTAAATTATTGTTCATTACTTATTCTCCTTTTGAAGTATTTTTTTATCAATTGATCTCATAATCTTTGAATGAATTTCTTCTTGACTTATAGGGTCAGTGATTTGATCATTAAAAGATATTAACTTATTAGCAATAGCATCTCTTGGATAATCATTATCCATTAGCATAAAGCCATATCTAATAAGCATAGTTGCTCTATTCCCTACTTCAATTCGGGCAGAGAACCATCTTTCCATATTACTCATACCTTGAGCATCAAGAATTTTTTGTTCTTGTTCTATCGCTTTTTTAGTTTGAGGAATAAATAGGGTGGCGTCTATGAGTTCACCATCGTTGTAATGATATGCTCCCTCATGTGACATCCACTTTCTTGCAATATCTTTTGTTGCTGTGTCACACTCGAAAGGTAACCAGTTAAAGACATTTTCCATAAATTTAGAATAGTCTCTTGCTTTAAGTTTTAAATAGTGAGACATTGGAAATATAATTCTAAATCTATTTTGTTTGGTAGTATGCCGCTTAGTAGTCGCAAATAGAACTTTGTATTCACTAAGAAGCTCTTTAGCAGACGCTAGACTACATTCACCATCTATATCTAGTATTAATAAATTAAAACCAGGTATAGCTTTTTCACTAGTACGATACTTATCAATAAAGTTGTGTGCAGTGTAATGGTACCCTGGTACGCTTACTAACTCATGTAGTCTACTAAACTTAGTTGTAGCGCCTTCAAAGTCTTTAGTAATATCAGTACTATAAGCTACTTGTATCTTATCTAAATTAGTTTCTTTAAGGGCCTCACCCGATAGAAATTCTATTTCATCAATATAGCTTTTACGAATAATAATATTATTCTTATAGCCCCATGCAACAGCTAAAGATAACATATCTTTCTTTTGTGCCTCTGGTCCTCGATAAAATGGCAATTCTTCAAGTAAGTCTACTTGAGTAAGCTCTTTCCCTACATCAGCAATATATCTTGCTAAACGGGCATATGAGCCTTCTTTATTAATAATTCTATTAAAGTGTTTACCTGAATCTTCTACAAGTTGTATTGCAGCATCTAGGTGAACTTGATTAATATCTTTACTACCCTCTACAAATGCATAAGCACCTGCTAACTTTAACGCTTTATAATAGCGATGTGATAGCTCAGCTTTTTTAATATCTTCGTGCAGTTTTAACTTAGAAGCTCTAGCTTCACAATTAATTTTGTATTGAAGTAGATGAATAGTGTCTTCTTTACTTAGTGTTAGCACTGTATTAAATTTATTTCTATCTGCTAAATTAGTAATAACTTGGCTAATACGCAAAGTATCTTTAACAATATTAGTAGCAGTTAACGCATCATATAGCTCTTCTGCTGTTTGTTTCTTAAAATCATTTAGAGTGTTTGTATAACCAAATAGCATTCTACGAGCATAGCCCGTCTCAAGCATTTGTTTGAATTCTTCTTCTGTTTTACTACCATCTAATAATTTAGTTGGTGTGCCAAATAACATAAGATTAGTGGGCGTTTTACCAATAAGCTCTTCACCACGTTTGTTATCTGAAGTATTCTTTGTAAGCTTTTGTTTTACTTTACCTACATCATATAACTCTAAAAAAGTATTAAGCATTTCTACATTACTAGTTAGGTTTGATCCTACCTCATCTAACTCTAGATTCATAGAACCTGCGTTAGACATTAGCAATTTGAGTCTCATCTGTTTAACTGCTGGTGCTGTACCACTGTCGAAACTAAATGCTAGAGTGCCTAGAGCATCATATTCTTTTTGCACTTCAGCCATAGCTTCATCTGAAGATAGATTAGGATTGATACTTTGTCTTCTTGCTGCAATTTGTAATAATTCAGCATTGCTTTCGCCAGGTAAGACATGATGTAGAAATTTTAATCTAAAGCCATCAATAATATCTTCTTCCATGATATTAGTTGAAAAGCCTTTACCTGTACCTGAAGGCATTAAGTTAAGGACATATGAGTTAACTGGTATTACTCCCCTATCTCTTGTTTCAATGTTACATCGCATCATTGAAGTTACTTTAGATAGATAGTAAGCTACTAGTAATCTAAAGAAATGTCTATTTTGAGATTGCGTTTTAGCAACTAAAATATCAACAATTTCTTCAGAGAATTTGAAGTATTTAGGATTTGACATTTTATTTTCCGTCTTTCTTTAGAGAATAGCCACCTTCTTTATTTACAATACGGTGATAGACGCTTCTACTTTTATTAATACCTAATTTTTTATTACAAAAATTAGTGAATTCGTCATATGTTTTAACACTGTATTCTTTTCGTGACACATAAAGCTTACGTATAAGTGCAACTTCTGAATCTGTCAATGCATTATTATCTCGTTTTTTACGAGAATTATTTTTGGTTTTCTTTACAACAATAATTTCTTTTTTACTACGTTCAAACCATCTTTTTATGTGATACCATGTATTCATAGTACTAATCTCCCTTGCTGAATTAAATTTTGAGCTTGTTTACATACATCAGATACTTCACAATATCTACAAGCTTTTACTTCACCAGGTACAGTTACTACTGTCCCTACTCCACCATCACTGGCTAGGCGTACATTCGCTTCATTTAAAGTATCGAAGTTTTTAGTAGCTCTAGCCATTTTGGCAGGATTCTTATAATATTTATATTTAGTCTCAGATTCCCATAATTCTTCTTTATTACATTCTGGTAAATCTTCTTGAGGACTATCTTTATACTGTTTTAATAATTTTATTTTTTCAGATATAAAGAACTTAGTTTGCTCTGTGGACCATATTGGATATTCTTTAGTTAATACTCTTGTTTGAGGATAACTTGAATCTCTCATAGCCTGTGCTGCTGACCAATCAGTAAATATATATTGGATATGTACATTATTATCTGTGATTCTGTCAGGTGCTAGCCATTTGTAGATGCTAGCTTGCTGTGTGTACTTAAGTGCGTTAGAATCAAAAATATAGGACCATACAGATGTACTTTTGTAATCTGATACAGTGCCATCTACAATAAGGTCATATTTGCCTGAGATAATGTAATCATCAATCTCTTTTTCATGACGCTGTTCTACATAAATAGGTATTTCGCCCTCTTTAACCTTATCAGGATTAATAACAAGCTTATCATCTAAGTTAGAGACCTGTAATGCCTCTAGTGCTTTACTAATATTTTTTCTATTAGTCCAAGCTTTTTCTGCTATAGCATGTATAGCTGAGCCCATTCTAGAACTAACTAGACTCATGATATCAACTGTTTTATCTAAACCTTTATGTTGATCTATTAGAACTAAAGCTCTTATAGGTTTAAGTAAAGCGGTAGCGCTAATAACATTGTCACGAGTATCATAATCATAATCGTCATGCATTAGCCATACAGCTAACGGCAAAGACACGTTGTCCTTATTGGTATATTTAAATGCCATTTATAATCTCCTTTATTTTTTCAATATTTGCGTTATTGGGTAAAGTAAACTGTTTATCCCAAGACTTACCTATTTCTAAGTTAGCCTCCATCGTTACTTCATTTGAAGCAATGCTCGGATGAGCATTCCATTGCATCTCTTTGATGAGTGTATCATTTAAAAATTTCACAGACATCGGATCATCCTTAACTAGAAAATAGGCTGCATCATGAATTGTGTTGATTGGATATATATCATACTCCATTCCAGCCTCTTCGATGAGCTTATTTGTAGCAATAAGAGCCCTATTTATAAGCATGCCCCAGGACTGTGTTACAGCGTTGTTTGCACTTCTAGCCTCTGCTACAGCTGCATATGGGGTTAATGATGTGTTGTGCACAGTCATAGCTAATAATGGACACTTTATTTGCATCCCAAATGCACATCTCATATATCCATATTTCTCTGCAAAATCAATATTTTTTTGAATAAATATGTCAGAAATGGAATAAAGATGATGGTAATTTCGTTCTATTAATTGTGCCTCTTTCTTTTCTATTCCAATATTAGATACTAATGTATGCCAGGTACCACTATAGGTTAATGCAAATGTTGGTCCTTTAGACTTTTGTCTAAGCTCTGGATATTTAGTTTCAATGGAATTAATACTATCAACAGTATTCTCAATATCAGGCATTTGGTCTTTAAAGTATGTATAAGCCCTTAAACTATGACCATCATAACCATCAGTATAGACTTTGATTTTATTTGGATCTTTTGTTAAGAGGGCGTTTACTCTATCCTCTAGACTATTAAAGTCTGCACTAGCCCATAAGTAACCTTCTGGTGCTACAAAGCAAGACTTAATAGCTTTACCATAGATACTATTACTTGGTAGATTTTGTAGATTAGGGTCACTAGAACTTAACCGTCCTGATTGTGTACCTCCTAATTTAAGGCTACCATGTAAGGAACCATTGATTGTATATTTTTTAAAAGCTTTAATAAATGTACTTAGTATCTTACTAGTTTGACCAATACCTATTAAATGCTCTAAGATTTCTTTATGAGAATCTTCTTTCGCTACATTTAGCAACTTTTTAAGAGTTTTAGATCCTGTTGCTGCTTGTTTAGTCTCTGTAAAATCAATTGGTTCATATCCTAATTGCGTATAAAACAATTCTCTAATATTATTATTAGACTTAGGATTAAACTCTAAATCCATAAAATCACTATAGGGTCTACACTTACGTTTAAGCTGATTGTTAACTTCAACCATAGTTTTATGTCTGAATGCCCAGTTAAACTTAAGGATTTCAGGATATTCAGAAATTTTTTTAACATGTATATCATGTTTTTCTGTTAATTCTTTTTCTACCTCTAATA
>ENA-UZXD01023380-UZXD01023380.1-metagenome-genome-assembly--contig:-Day-3-50m-contig-23380_pt1 | contig 9782 bp, 7 predicted proteins | sample MGYA00260344_ERZ794904 | MGnify/ENA metagenome assembly ERZ794904 | reverse complement strand
TCCGTATTTGTTGAGTTATTCATCCAAGAATAATCGAAGTTTGCATAAACTTTATCTTGTTTACCAGAAATATCAACAGGTGAAGCTGGTGTTCCCCAAGAATAATCAGAACCATCCCACACAAGCATTTGATCGGTTGTTGCTGTGCTTTGATTTAAATGAGAATCTACGCTTGCGTCACTATAACTACCTGCCGCGGTGATTTGATCACCAACATAAGTTTCTGTTGCATATCCGTTTAAATCGGATGCTTCGAGTTTAGTCGCTAATGAGTTAGTAACCGTTGTACTAAATGCAGCGTCATCTCCTAGTGCAGCTGCAAGTTCATTGAGAGTGTCTAATGCGCCTGGCGCTGAATCTACTAAATTATTTACTTGAGTTGTGACATATGATTTGGTTGCATAGGTGGCAAGACTTGTATCAGTTAATTCATCAGTAAAATCTAGTGCAAGAGATGTGCTTGTAATAGCAAGACCAATCTTTGCATTGTTAGAGTCTGGAGAAGTGCTAAGAGTGCCATTATCTAAAACATAGTATTTCGAACCCACAGTAAGTCCGCTAAGGCCCGTATGTATTCCATTTTCTGTTGTGACATCAATTGTTGTACCAGAAGATGCAGCTAAACCATGAATTTTTGAAACATTTAGATTAGATTCGGAATATGGCAAGTCTAGTAATCTTAGTTGACTTATTGGATTGTAGTTATTAAATTTAAGAGAATAAAATCCTACCAATCCTTTTTGTGACATACTGTTAGACCATTCACTTGCTGCCAAGAATCTATACTGGGTTGCGCTGACACCAGCTGGCAAGAAAGAATACATTTGACCTACATTTGGATTGGGAGTTGATATAAAAGTTATTGTACCATTTGAGGCTACAGTACCCAAAATTGCTTTGTTATCTGAGCTTGATGCGCTCTGATTATCAGATCCATACCAACTATAACCAAAACTCTCTCCGCCCGGCGCAAACATTATGTCACGAGGCCTTGGAGTGCCGGAGTTGTATCTATCATCTATTGCGTCTGATGTATGTAATAAAGTACATGCATATGTAGATGAATCAATAGAGAAGGTAGATATTTTTGTCGCATTGCCGTCATAGAATGCGTAAGCAATTTTTCCACTTTCTGAAACTGCATACGCTTGGTTCCCGTTATCAGTTACCGTCAAAGAAGATCCTTCAGATACAGTACCACCTGCCCAATTGACTTTACCCGCTCTTAATGAAGTACCAGAAATCATTGCAAATAGACCGTCTTGTCCTAAAGAAAATCTATGATATCCATTATTTGTGGTAGCAATTGGAGTTCCAGCAGTAATATTTGTACCATCCCAAGTTAATTGAGTGACATAGCCAGGAACAGAACATATAATTTTAACATCTCCAGAAGTACTGTTAACCATGTCAACTTCGAAGTGTTTGTTTGATGTCGAACCTAGTTGTCCTAAATCTATCTCTGCATTGATAGATATTGAACCATTTGCAGCAGTATCCACAATTTGACATCTTGCATTACTTGACCTTGTGTATAAAAGAAGAACTTTTGTATCGTCAAAAGGATCAAAAAATGGATACAATTTCATATTTTGACTTGTATTTGAAACTGTTGCAGTAGAATTTATTGAGAAGCTCCCACCACTGGCAGTAAATGATGATATAGTATGATTTTCGTTGCTTTGATCTCTGTAAACTACAATACCAGAATTTCGATCAGTTGGCTTGTGTGCAATCATGCCAAGTCCATTATGTGGACTATTATCTCCATGAGCACTTCCAATATTAGAAAGAGCTATTTGCGAGTTTACAGGATAACTTGTTGGTTCAACTGGAGTCACAGTTCCATCAGTATTCAACATTATAACATCGTTTACAGACGCTGAAGCTGTTGATGTATATTCTACAACATTACCGCCGCCAGGACTATTATTTGCGACATAGTTCTGCACAAATGTTTCTGTTGCAAGCCCCGTTAAGTCTGCATTGGCAACTGTTTCAATCCAACCAGTGGCCTTGTAAATGTATAGTTTTTGTGTATTTTCTACAAATGCAATGTCGCCGACAGTATTTCCTACAGCTGGTAAGTATGTTGCATCACTATAGATATTGACAGATGCGACCAAAGATGTACCATCTGGTGCGATCAGAGTTGCAGTACCAGCAACTTCTTTAATCTTATTCTCAAACGCTGGAGTATTTTCCACATATGTCGATAAGTCTTGTGGAACGAATTTATTTGTTGATGAATCGTATACAAGACACATCTGAGATGTGAGTGTAGGAATAGGACGCAATTCGATAGTCTGTGCGTGGCCTTCTTGTGTATGTTGTCCATAAATCAAGTAGTTTCCATTTGCATTGGTTTCTACTGCAAGATCTTTAACACGAATTGTGCCCCGCATCGCACCATGAACTCCACACTGATAATACAACACATCAGGCGCTCCAGCAGGAACTGTAAATGTAATTGTACCGTTATCAGTGCGAGAACCAGTCACGCCGCTTGTATATTCTCCGAAATATGTATTAGATGCAAAATTTGTTCCATTATCTGTTGTAAAGTAGAATGGATGTCCAGAAGCATTGATGTTGATTGTATATGTACCACCTCTATAGAATGGGCCAATTTCTGGATTGTTGCCCATCGCAGTTCCAGAGAATACATATGCACCTGTTGTAGAACTAACAGTATATGTGACAGCCGGTGCTGTGAGAGTTGGTGGTGTGATTGTAGATGGAACATTTACTGCTAGTCTCTCAACGCTTGTTGAATTTCCACCATTGATATCTGGATGACTATGATTTACTGTAGTTGTAGTTGCCCATGAAACTAAGTTGTCGTTTCCAGCACCTTCAATCCACTTCAATTTAAATGAATGGGTTTGCGTCATTGACCCATATTGAGTATTAGCAAAGTTGTTAATTTGATATGTGCCCTGCATATACAAAGGCACAACACTCAATGGTGTTTCAGTAATCGCTGTACGAGCATATGGAAGTGCGGATTGTGTCCATGTCCAATCCCAATGTGCTCCATGACCTGCTTCGTCTGCTGATACTTGAATTTCTAGTGTCTCTGGTTGTACTGAGAGATCGAAGTTGAGAATGTCATCTGATGTAAATTGAGTAGTACCAAAGTAGAGAGTGTTGTTGTCTAGATATAAATCTCTAAATTTATTTGTAGGAGAGCCCAAGTCATGTGTAGCATCCGTGGCTGGAATAATTGCAGAACCCAATGCTTGCAAATTAGCATCAGACATGAATTTATTAGTAGTTCCTTCAACAATGTCATCGGAAGTTGCAGATGGGGAAAGAGCAGACTGAGAAGAATTTCTTACTTGTTTGATAGCATTTGATAATTTTACCATCTCTTCTGTAGTTGCACCAGAAGAGAGTGCGTTCACTCTAGAGTTTACTGCATTTTCAATATCGCTATCTTCTGTCAATCCTACAGATTTTGCTGCTCTAGAAAGAGAGAGCAGTTGGTCTACTGTCGCAGTTGTAATATCGTTGAGGATTTTTGTGCGAATAGCCTGTATTGAAGTTGTGAGATTTGTATCTGACATCCTATGAACCTTTTATAATCTGATTTTCTTTATATTTATACTTTTTCTATTTATGTTTTGACGAAAACTCTAACATACGATTGCTTTTTCTTATCTTTTTTGAAAACACAATATTCTATTTGATTTTTCTGACAAATTTCTATTATTTCTTTGGGGCCTCGCCATTCTTCATCAGTTGCAACTGATTCCGGCTCATTTGCAGAGATTTTTTTGATTTTATTCCATCTATCCACTTCTGCTCCAAATGTAGGAGTGCCTTTATATATTTTTGTTGTCCAAATTTGATCTTTATTGTTTATGTAATATCCGCGGCCGCCGATGTTCAGGTTGGAAAGTCTATAATCTTCAGGATCTATAGAATCTGTCTGATTTGTGTAGAATCTCTTCTTGTTTGTAAACAAACTCTCTACATCTACTGCATATTTTAGTTCTTCGCTAGGATCATTCATGAAGACACTAGGTATATTATCAATACCTATTGCTTTTACTAAATTTTGATACCCATGTACAACCAAGCATGTAGAAAACTCACCATCACGATATGAGAATATCAAATCAGTTGCATCTGAATAGTCAAAATCCATCATTAAATGATCTTCAAATAAATGTATCATAATGTCTCCGTATGTGTTCCAACTACCGTATATTCATATTCTGTACCATCAATATTTATTTTTACATATCCACCAGCACCATCACCACCATCTGTACCACCATCAGAAGCACCAGCACCACCACTCCCTATAGTAACAGTCATTGTAGTTCCAAAAGGCACGTCCAACAGATAGTTTGCAGGGTTTTCTTGTTTTACGCTCGCCTGCCCACCTTCACCAGCTGGGTCTGTGTTGTATATACCACCAAATTTATTGACATCAACATGGCCCCCACCACCGCCGCCACCAGCACCATAACTTGTTGCGGGCGCATCGCCGCCAGGCATATCTTTGCCGCCTGGCCCCCCACCATCTCCATAATCTGATGCGTCACCAGTTCTTTCTGGTATATCATTAAGTCTATGTAGGCCTGCCTCTGCGCTATCTCTGCCACCAGCGGCACCAGAAGAGGTTATGGAGAAATATGAAACTCCATCTACCGACATGTCTATGGTGGTATCTCCACCATCATCACCATCCGTTATTCCGACTCCATTGCCATTATTGCGTCCTGCTCCTCCGCCACCACCACCCCCTATCAATTCATAAGATACGGGAATTTGTGCAGAAGTTCCATAAAAATCATCAAAGCTTATCTCGTCACCTACCACTGTTGGAACATTAGAGTTCTCTGGGCGCTCTAGTACATGTCCTGTAGCTTTAGTGAATTCGCCAAAAACAATCCTCTGCCATGTTGGAGAGGATGAATTATGTAGTATCTGTATATCCCTAAGTGAAATCGGGCCAGTTGTTTGCAATGGCATTATGTCATATCCGAAAATGCAGTTATATTACCTCTAGTTTCTATATCTCCAGTGGTTGATAATCGCATCATTAATGTTCCGTTATGAGAAAATAATAATCTATCTGATGCATCTTGAGATATAGTCCAGTCATCCAAACCGAATAAGTCAATACTCCACTTATCCGTGGTTGCATTATATTCCCAAGTTTTTGCTCCAATTGTATGTTTATCACCATTTGCTGGGTTTGATGGAAATTCTGCCATTTATTTCTCCTTTAAATTACTGCTTGCCAATACCAAGTTTCTGGATCACTAGACGATCCATGAACAACATCAATTTCACCACTTGAATTCGCGGTAAGTGTTTGCGAGTTATGAAAGTTATGCCCATTAATAAGTACTTGTGTACCGGCAATATTAGAACCAAGGGAAACCGTTGTAGTTCCAGATGATGCTGGAGTTTGAAATGTGCCCCCTACAATTTGCCCGGCCGCTTGGGTGGATGCATCTGTACCAAAATGCATTGCAACAACTCGCGCCGCCGATGTATTTGAAACTGTTGCAGTTGCATATATATGAACACTAACTGTACTTCCTGTGTTGTTAACCCATTTTACAGTATTTGTGCCAGTTGCCAATAGTGTACTGGTCCCACCCTGCGTGGCATGATTGGGCCCAGCATAACCGTTTTGATCGTATACAGCCATTGTCTCGCTATTATTGGCTTGGTAATACCCTGCAATCCATGTAACTAAAACTTCCCCATTTTCAATATTGGCTATAGAAGTCAATCCAGTAGTAACCCCGCCGCGAATCTGTTTGGGCGCTGCGGCAACACTACCACCACCACTGTTCAATAGTCCATCAACATCTGATAATTCATTAATATCTGTATTTAATAGTCCATCGGCATCTGTTAAATCATTAATATCTGTATTTAATAGTCCATCGGCATCTGTTAAATCATTAATATCGGATGGTATGGTAACTCCACCTGTTATAGTTGCAATAGAATCATCCACATATGTTTCAGTTGCATATCCAGTTAAATCAGTTGTAACCGCTGGGTTAAAAGTAAATTGTCCATTGCTATACGATAGAGAACCACCACCAGACGCATTTCCAGTTTGTACTGTAATATCTCCCGCTTCTATAAAGTTTTGAATTGCTGTGTTCATGGCGGTTGTTGTTACATATGCCGATAAATCAACAGCTCCACCACCACCAGATGCTGGAGTTCCGACAACACCAGTCAACTGAATCCAACTACCACCATCCCACATTAATAGTTCTCCGGCGGTTGCAGTATCAAACCATAGCTCTCCTGGCTGTGGGTCGTTTGGAGCAGTGTCACCATATGTGGGAACTGTCAAGTTTGCAATTGTGTCAATAAGTGTTTGATATACCCCTGCATCATCATTTATAGACGCGGCCAATTCATTTAGCGTATCCAATGCGGCAGGAGCACCATCAATTAAATTTGATATTGCAGTGTCTACATAGATTTGAGTTGCAACTCTATTTGCAACCGCACCATTTTCTTTGGTATATATGATGCCTCCTGCAGTAATGTCACCATTGGCTTCAAATACACCATCCAGTGAGAGTCCACCATCAGAATAAATATCACCATTTTCTTCTACCCTAAATACCGCACTCTCTTTAGATAGTGCAGTCGTAGTTTCGTCTTCATCATTGAACAGTCCAAAGTAATTTCCATCTTCTGAATTATTTCTATCCAAGAACATTGCAATCGACTGTAGTGAACTAATTGCAACACTATTACTTCTATCAGAAAGAAGATCGTAGTCCATATGTATTTTATTGGATGTAGTTCCATTTGTAAAAGAATCTCTTGCCCTTTGATCCAAAAAGTAAAGGTTGTTATTACCCTCTACTGTTGTATCAGTGTTGAGATACTTTGTTCTATATACACCATCAGTATCATATTGTAAAACATGATTTAATTCTGCGTCTAGTGCATCTACATCTGTTATTTGATTAATTCCAATTCTCACGAAATCGCTCCCTACTTGTAGTCTTACTGGAACTGCTCTTGCGTCAATTCCATAGTTGACTTTTAAATCTCTTATTTCTAATCTTGCCGCATCCATATTTGGAACAACTCTCAAATGAGAATTGTCTAAATCAAGCGCAGAAAAATTATAATTTCCTTGTCTTTTTGCAACATGTCGCTGTAATATGTGATAGGGCATAACCAACACTAAATTTGCGTCCATGTTTTCTGTTTCTAGCTGTGTTTGCCCTAATACCTGATAGAACTTATATCTGGTGTTTTCTCTTACTGTTACCTGATTTGATGTAGTTGTAGTAACATCTGGTGCTTTTTTTCTAACTTCATATGCAGTGGCTCCATTTATTGTATATTTTTCTCGCCATCTGGTGTATAGAGTTCCATCGGCATCAATAAATTGTGGATTTCCATCTGCATCAGTTCCACTATATTGTAGATTTGTCTGTAAACCTGCTTTTATTTGTCCATTATAGACAATTCCCCATGTTACTCCATCAGTTAATTGATCCCATGTGTCAGTGCCACTAGAATATGTTCCATCATTATTACCTTCTACCCATGCTGTAGTTGGATTTGTTCCACTACCAACTAAAGTTCCTGGCAGAGTTGCTCCGATTGCTGTGCTGGTGGTGGTTATTGTGTTTAAGCTTTCTTTAGTATATACCACATCTTCAATCTCAACTCCTAAATCATATGATGTACCATCTAATCTTTGATATATGGGCGTTGCAGAATAAACTCTATTTGAAAAAATTACAACACCTTCTACAACAAGAGTCCATGATCCAACAGACGCTCCATTTGCTGCTCCAAATTCATACGAAATATTCTGCAGTACTGCTGGAACTTCTGGATTGTTTGTTGCATTGATGTCAGAATCGGATGGAGAATTGGTGCCCAAAATAGTATTGCCCGAGGAATCTGTATAATTTTCCTTGGCTGCCGTGTGAAAAATCCAAACGGTTCCAAAATTCAATGGGTCGGTATAATCTGTAATATTTGTAGCCATTTAAAAAATATCCATTATTTGTCCTTTTATTTATAATGCTTCTTGACAAGTGATTTCTAATGTAGTATATTGGTACTAATTATTTAAGAAAAGAGATTCTAGATGAAAAACAGTCCTATAAATAAATTGCAACAACTTATGGTTATTACTGCAGAAGAATGTGGCGAGTTGACGCAAAGATGTAGTAAAATTATTCGAAAATATAATGATATTTATGAAATCGAAGAAGATCAGCGTGTAAAACTTCTCGAAGAACTTGGAGATGTGCAATGTATGATAGAGCTAATGGTTGATCATAGTATTATAACATATAAAGAATTGGCAGTCAGATCATGTCATAAACGAGAAAAATTGAAAAAATGGAGTCAATTGGTAGATGGTTAGGCTAGGAAACTTTAAAACATTAGAAGTTATAGACGATGAGTCCGCCCAACTTTGGGATGATGTACAGACTGTCTTTCTGTCTATCGATGGAGATACGGTAAAGATAATAATAAACCCAGACGAATCTGAGTTCACAGAAGAAATCATAGAATAGGAGAAAGATATGGCAAATAATGTATATTCAATAGTAAATCTTCACAACGGCAATGAAGAAGTACACACATGGTTTAAAGAATTGGTTGAAAATCTCAGATATCCAGAGGATGAACGGCCTCAAGAATATGAACACTATAAACCACTTCACACTACATTCTGGACAGATGAAGAGGATACAGACACTAGGGGCTGGTATATCGATAATATTGGTGTAAAGTGGTGTCACATACAAGATGCATATGAAACAGAAATCAATACATGTTCTGCGTGGGGAATTCCACATGACTTTTATGAGAAATTATCAGAGGAAGCATCGAAGATAGATCCCGATGTAGTGTTCACCGTGACATATGAAGATGAAATGCCAAACTTTTTTGGCAGTTCAGTATATTACCAAGGAGAACAGTTTGATTCGTGTGAATGGGATTCGGATGAATATGAAGGCCACGGCCTCTGTTTTTATTGGGATGAAGATGAAATGGGCAAAGAAGAACCAGAAGATTGGGAAGCTTCATGGGAAGATATGCACCTTTTGCAACATGAAAATTTACAACAAATGCTTGATGGGTTGATTATCGATGAGAATTGAACCTGATATCAAATTAGACTATAAGAATGTATTAATCAGACCTAAACGCTCTACTCTCACTAGTAGAAAAGAAGTTTCTCTTGTGAGACAGTTTAATTACAGAAATTATAACGCAGAAAACATCTGCCCGCCAGATTTTGAGGGTGTACCTATTATTGCGGCAAACATGGACGGAGTGGGCACATTTGAAATGGCAGATAAACTCGCTGAAGGTGAGATAATGACATGTCTCAAAAAAACATACACATCAGCGGAACTCATTAGTTACTTTAATAGTAAAATGTGGGAGAGAAGAGAATATGTTGCAATGTCTATTGGTATTTCTGACTCAGATTTAAATAAGTTCAAAACTGTTTATGACCATGTTGGAAAACAACTTAAATATGTTTGTATTGATGTTGCTAATGGATATACTGAAAGATTTGTAAACTTTATTCAAGAGTTTAGACTTCTTTATGCAGACATTGTAATCATTGCAGGGAATGTTGTGACTGCAGATCAAACACAGGAGTTAATTTTAAATGGAGCCGATATTGTTAAAGTGGGTATTGGGCCTGGCAGTGTTTGTACTACTCGTATCAAAACTGGAGTCGGTTATCCCCAACTCTCGGCAGTTATTGAATGTGCTGATGCTGCCCATGG
>ENA-UZXD01007537-UZXD01007537.1-metagenome-genome-assembly--contig:-Day-3-50m-contig-7537_pt1 | contig 9782 bp, 9 predicted proteins | sample MGYA00260344_ERZ794904 | MGnify/ENA metagenome assembly ERZ794904 | reverse complement strand
CTGCAGATAGAGTGAAATGGGAACACATACATAGAGTATTTGAGTTATGTAATAGAAATGTTTCTGAAACTGCTAGAAGGTTAAAAATGCACAGAAGAACTCTTCAAAGAATCCTCTCTAAAAGATCACCTAGATAAAACTTCTTATTTTCAATATTTGTTTTGTTATCAAAGCTAAAAGTACAACTTTAAAAAGTTCAGCCAATAGAAAAGGTTTAGCTCCAAGAGCAATAATTGGCTTGTCCCATCCAATAAGAGTTCCCAACCATAATAATCCCAACATATAGATTGTAGAGGTTGCAATCATAAGTTTAGCTAAGACTAATAAAAAACTGTCCTTGCTATTTACTTTTGATGCTAAGTAACTTGCAGATAAAAAACCAACCAAGTAACCCATAGTAGGGCCAGTAAAATAAATTAATCCAATACCTTTTTCAGGCGAATTTGAAAAAACAGGTAATCCCGAAATTCCTTCTAATAAATATAATCCCACACTTGCTAGTCCAATTTTATATCCAAGGCTTACTCCTAGTAATAGTACTACAAATGTTTGCATGGTCATTGGCACAGGGTAAAAAGGTATTTTAATTTTAGCAGATATGGTTAGTGCCATAGACCCAAGTATTATTGCTAATAAAGATTTAATTATTTTAGTTTGAAATATATTTTTTGTTAACTCCATAGCTAAATGATACTATTAAAAATTAAAATAATCTAGATATAATTAACGTTGTTAAGAAAAGTAAATTTTTTATATACAGATTTTATTACCACTGTAATATTTAATGATAATTTAATGGATAAAATTAAAAAAACAGATCATTTTTACCTCATAGATGGTTCGGGATATATTTTTCGAGCTTATTATGCGCTCCCACCTTTGACTAGAAAAAGTGATGGTTTACCAACAGGTGCTGTCAGTGGTTTTTGTAGTATGCTTTTTAAGCTTCTTGAAGACTCAAAGTCAGATCAAAATTTACAAAAACCAACTCATTTTGCTGTNNGCAAGAAAGACATTTAGAAACGATATTTATAGTGATTATAAAGCTAATCGATCTGAGGCACCTGATGATTTGGCTCCTCAATTTGAATATATAAGAAAGTCAGTATTAGCTTTTAACTTACCATCAGTTGATCTACCTAATTATGAGGCAGATGATCTAATTGCAACTTATGTTGAAAACATACTTAAGAATGGGGCCAAAGTTACAATTGTTTCATCCGATAAAGATTTAATGCAACTATATAAAAAAGGTGTTCGTATCTTTGATCCCATGAAAAATAAATTTATTTCAGAGGACGATATTTTTAATAAGTTTGGAGTTGATGCATCAAAAGTAATAGATGTTCAATCTCTTGCTGGTGATAGCAGCGATAATGTTCCGGGTGTTCCGGGCATAGGAGTTAAAACTGCTGCTGAATTAATTAACAAATATGGAACACTGGAAAAACTTTTAAAATCAGCTAAAGAAATTAAGCAAAATAAAAGAAGAGAAACATTAATAGAGAATAAAGATAAAGCATTAATTAGCAAACAGCTTGTAACTCTAATGCAAGATGCACCAACCAATAGAGAGCTAAGTGAGTTTAAATTAAAAGATATAGATAAGGATAAGCTTTATACATTTTTAAGAGAAATGGAATTTAACCGATTATTAAGTTCTGTTATTTCTACATACGGCGAACCAAAACTATCAAGCTTCTCTGATGAAAAAAAAACCTTAGAAAAACATAGTCCAATCAATAATAAAAATTATCATTTAATTACTAATCCGGAACAAATAGATGAATGGATTAAAGAGGCAGAAGAGGCAGGAGAGGTTGCGGTAGATACAGAAACAAATTCTTTAGATCCACATCAAGCAGACTTAATAGGTGTCTCTCTATGTTCAAAAATTGGTAAAGCTTGTTATATCCCAATTGGACACAAGTCCTCAAAATGCATTAAAAAAGATATTGTAATTAAAAAACTAAAACCTTTATTAGAAGATCCTAGTGTTAAAAAGATAGGCCAAAATATCAAATTTGATTTTATAATTTTATATAAGCAGGGAATAACAATCTCATCAATGGAAGATACAATGCTCATGTCTTATGTTTTAGACGCAGGAAAAAATAGACACAACATGGATACATTGTCAGAAATTCATTTAGGACACAAAACAATTACTTTTAAGGAAATGGTTGGAACTGGAAAAAAAGAAATTAACTTTAGAGAGGTTGAGATTGACAAAGCAAAAGATTATGCAGCAGAAGATGCTGACATTACTTTTAGATTATATAAAAAGTTTATTAAAAATTTAAAGCTAGAAAAAATGGTTAATATTTATGAAATATTTGAAAAGCCATTAATTAAAATTCTTGCTTTTATGGAGATGGAAGGAATTGAGGTTGATAGTAAATTTTTAAAATCTCTTTCTTTAAAATTTGAAAAAAAAATTAAAAATCTAGAAAAAGAAGTTTTTAAAATTTCTAAAAAAGAATTCAATATTGCTTCACCTAAACAATTGGGAGAAATTATTTATAATGATTTGAAGATTACAAGTTTGAAAAAAACTAAAAAGGGAAGCTATGCAACCAGTGCAAGCGTTTTAGAAGATTTAGCTTTTAAAGGAAATCAATTTCCAAAATTAGTTTTAGATTGGAGGCAAGTTTCAAAATTAAAAAATACTTATTCAGATGCTTTACCCGAGCATATAAACCCAAACACAAAAAGAGTGCATACATCATTTCTTTTAGCAGCAACTACAACTGGGAGATTAGCATCTAGTGACCCTAATTTACAAAATATTCCAATAAAATCAGAAGATGGAAAAGATATAAGGAAAGCTTTTACAGCTAAAAAAGATCATTTATTAATTTCTGCAGATTACAATCAAATAGAAATGAGAATTTTAGCAGATCTTGCTAATGTTAAAGAACTTAAAAAAGCATTTAAAAATAATGAAGACATTCATTCACTAACAGCTAGTCAGATATTTAATATAGATATTAAGAAAATTGACCAAAACCATAGAAGAAAAGCTAAAGCCATAAACTTTGGAATCATTTATGGAATTTCCCAATACGGTTTAGCAAAACAAATTAATGTATCAAATTATGAAGCAGAGGAATTTTTAGAAGCTTATTTTGCTAAATTTCCAGAGATCAAAATCTATATGGATGATACAATTAAATTTTGTAGAAAAAGTGGATATGTAAATAATATTTTTGGACGAAGATCTCATTTTAATGGGATAAATGATAAAAATTTTAATGTGAGAAATTTTCAAGAACGTGCAGCAATTAATGCTCCAATTCAAGGATCGGCATCAGAAATTATGCGTTTAGCAATGATTAGGTTGGAAAAAAAATTTATGGATCAAAAAAACATAAAATCAAAAATGTTATTGCAAATTCATGATGAATTAATATTCGAAGTTCCAAAAAATGATGAAAAAACAATGATCAAAATTATAAAAGAAGAAATGACTAGTGTTACTCAAAGTGATTATCACTCTTTTTCCACTCCCTTAACAGTTGATGTAAATGTTGGGGTTAATTGGGGAATGTTACATTAATTTAATAAGATTGCCCAATTTAGAACAATTTAGTATTTTTATATAAGAAATGCATAAACAAAAAATAGCTTTAATAGATGATGACAGAAATATTCTAACCAGCTTGAGTATTGCATTAGAAAAAGAAGGTTTTGACGTACAAACCTATATTGATGGTGAAAGTGCTTTAATTGGTCTAACAAGATCTCCTCCTAACTTAGCAGTAATTGACGTTAAAATGCCAAAGATGGATGGGGAAGAACTACTTAAGAAACTTAGAAAAAAAACTTCCTTACCAGTAATTTTTTTAACATCAAAAGATGATGAGATTGATGAGCTATTAGGATTAAAATTAGGTGCTGATGATTTTGTTAAAAAATCTGGAGGTTTTTCAATTAAAATATTAATTGAAAGGATTAGAGTTCAATTAAGAAAAAAAGATTCTAATAACGTTTTAGAAGAAAATAAAAGTTTGATAGCACATGGAAGATTAAAATTAGATCCATCTCAGCTTGAATGTGAATGGAATGATAAACAACTACCAGATAAACTAACTACAACTGAGTTTTTAATAGTTAAAGAATTGGCCAAAAGACCTGGCATTATCAAAGAAAGAGGGCAGTTAATGGATATTGCCTACCGAGAAGACACGGATATTGAAGATAGAACTATTGATAGCCATGTAAAAAGAATTCGAAAAAAGTTTAAAAAAGTAGATCCTGATTTTTCAGCTATTGAAACTAGGTATGGTAGTGGATATAGATGGAACGTTAGCTAATGTTTAGTAAGTACTTAAAAAATCTTTCAATATTAAAAAAATTTTTATTCATAAATTTTATTTTTTTTACAATCATTGGATCTTTTACAATTATATATTTAAATAATGTTCAGCCTAATTTAATTAAAAAGAAATCAATAAATCATACAAATATTATAGATAATACAATTGATAATCTTTTAAGATTAGATGTAAAATTTGTTGCTAAAGATATTAGAAAGTTTTTATTTTCTACAAGATTCATATTTCAAAATTTAGATAGGGTAATTTTTTTTGATAATAATTTAAATCTTGTTGGGGATACAGATACTTTAGATCTTGATCCAAGGTCTTTTTCAACAAGATTGAATGAAATTGAATTTGAAAGTTTAACAGAAAAAAAAATAGATCAAACTCCTGAAAATAAAGATATAGATAAAAGTGAAAATAAAATTTTCTCTTTTGCAAAAATTTTAAAAGCATATTCAAAATCAATTGAATATGGAAAACCCTACACACTTATTCAAGAAAATCTTAATCAATTTAAATTAATTACGATAAAAAATGTAAATGAAGGTGAATTAAATATTGGTTATCTAGCAATTATTGAAAATGCAAATGATATTAAAATAGCAACTGATGAAAGAAAGGCTTTTGTTATCAGGACTGCAATTGCAGTAGGATTTGTTATATTAATATTTTCATTTGTTTTAAGTAGGTATTTTATTAAACCCATTCAGAACTTAGTAAGTTATACAAAAGTAATAAAAGAAAAAAGTCAATCCAAAACTAATATTGAGAGTTTAAAAAATCGAAATGACGAACTAGGACTTTTGTCTAACTCATTAGACGATATGACAAATGAACTTCAAAAAAGAGTTGCTCATGCAGAAAATTTTTCAACAGATCTTGTTCATGAAATAAGAAATCCTTTAGCATCTTTAAAAAGTGCATCTGAAATTTTACAAGATACAAATAATTTTGATCAAAGATTAAAATTATTGAATATCCTTAGCCATGATGTACAGAGAATTGAAAGGTTAATTACAGATTATTCTCAAATGTTAAAAGATGAAGTGGCTTTAAGTAAAGAAAAAATGAAAAAAATTAACATCGAGCCTATTATTCAATCTGTTGTAGATGATTATAATAATATTTATAAGGTAAAAAAAGATATCAAAATAAATTACGAAAATGATGGTAAAAATGAATATTTAATTAATGGTATAGAAAATAGAATTGAACAAATAATTGCAAATTTATTAGATAATTCAATATCATTTAGCAAAAATAGCAGAAACATTTTTGTAAATGTATCAAACACATCTGATAAAAAAATTATGGTCAAAATTATTGATGAGGGTGAAGGATTTAAAGAAAAAGATACTTCTAAAATATTTAAGAGATTTTATAGCAATAGACCAGATAAGTTTGGAGAACACTCAGGTCTTGGATTAAATATAGTAAAAAACTTAGTTGACCTACATGATGGTGAAATTGCAGCATCTAATCGTCTTGATAATGAAGGCGCAGTTATAGACATTAAATTTCCAAGCGCCTAATCTTATGTTGATTAATTAATTTTTAATTGTATAAAACTTGCCATGGATGATTTTAAAGTAAAAGATATATCATCAGCAGAATTTGGTAGAAAAGAAATATCAATAGCTGAGAGTGAAATGCCAGGTTTAATGGCATTAAGAGAAGAATATTCAAAAACAAAACCTTTAAGAGGTTCCAGAATTATAGGTTGTTTGCATATGACGATTCAAACAGCTGTGTTGATTGAAACTTTGGTTGATTTAGGAGCTGATGTTAGATGGTCTTCATGTAATATTTTTTCAACACAAGACCACGCTGCTGCAGCAATCGCAAAAGCTGGAATTCCTGTTTATGCCTGGAAAGGTGAAACTGAGGAAGAGTATTTATGGTGCATAAAACAAACTATTGTTGGAAAGCCTGATTGGAAACCAAATATGCTTTTAGATGATGGGGGTGATTTAACTGCAATCATGCATAATGAATATAAAGACTTAATGAAAGATATAAAAGGTGTTTCGGAAGAAACTACTACTGGAATTAAAGCATTAAATAAAATGGAAAAAGATAACTCACTATTAGTACCTGCAATTAATGTGAATGACTCAGTAACAAAATCAAAATTTGATAATTTATATGGATGTAGAGAAAGTTTGGTAGATGGTATTAGAAGAGCAACTGATGTTATGATGTCTGGAAAAATTGCAATTGTTGCAGGTTTTGGAGATGTTGGAAAAGGTAGTGCTGCATCTCTTAGACAAAGTGGAGCCAGAGTTCTAGTAACAGAAGCTGACCCAATTTGTGCCCTACAAGCTGCAATGGAAGGTTATGAGGTTGTTTTAATGGAAGAAGCGATCAATAGAGCAGACATTGTTGTAACAGCCACAGGAAACAAAGATATTGTAACAGCTGATCATATGAGAGATATGAAAGATAGAGCGATCTTGTGTAATATTGGTCACTTTGATAATGAGATTCAAGTTGACGCTTTAAAAAATTATAAGTGGACGGAAGTTAAACCTCAGGTACATGAAATAGAATTGCCAAGTGAAAAAAGAATTATTCTTTTAGCAGAGGGTAGATTAGTTAACCTGGGTTGTGCGACAGGACATCCAAGTTTTGTAATGAGTGCTTCATTTACCAACCAAGTAATTGCACAAATTGAACTTTGGAATAATCATAAACAATATGAAAACAAAGTTTATGTGTTACCAAAACATTTAGATGAAAAAGTTGCCACACTTCACTTAAAAAAAGTTGGTGCGAAACTTACTAAGCTGTCAAAAGAACAAGCAGATTACATAAGTGTTGGAACAGAAGGTCCTTTTAAACCAGATGCCTATCGCTATTAAAAATAGCAAAATAGATATAACCCAAGAAGAGTCCACTAAAGAATTAGCTACAAATTTTGCTTACTATTTAAAAGGTGGAGAAATAATTTTTTTGTATGGAGAGATGGGTGTTGGAAAAACAACTTTTGTTAGATACTTAATTAATGAATTCCAGAAAAAAGAAAAAATACCACTTACAGAGGTAACAAGCCCAACATTTAATCTATTAAATGAATATCGGCTTAATAATTTAATAATTAAACATTATGACTTATTTAGATTAAAGCATGAGCTTGAAATTAAAAATTTAGATATTTTTGAAAATAGCAAAAGTTCTGTAACTCTTATAGAGTGGCCTCAATTAATTAATAAAGAGAAGTTAATTAAAACAATAGATATCTCTTTTGTTTATGAGAATGAGTTGAATAATAGAACTGTCAAAATTAATGGCTTAAGTTAAAAACTACATATATGAAATTTTCAAAACAATTTAAAAAAATTGAAGGAGATGCTTCTTTCAGAAAGTTTTATAGAAACAAAAAAAAAAATTCCATAATCGTACTAGCGAACAAAGAAAAAAATAAGAATCTTCTGGTGTATGATGCTGTTAATAAAATTCTAATTAAGAATAAAATTTTAGCACCAAAGTTATTAAATCAATATTATTATAAAAATTTTATAGAGATTCAAGATTTAGGAGCAAAAACAATATATCAATTGTTAAAGCAAAAAAAAATTAATCGCTATTTGATATTAAAAAAAGTAATTAATGTTCTAAATGATGTTCAATTAATTAAAGACAAAAAAATTAAAAATTTTAAAAACCAATTATACTTTATTAAAACATATAATAATCAGGTTTTATTTAATGAAACAAAACTTTTTTGTGATTGGTATGTACCAAAAAAATTATCTAAAAATAAAAGTATAAAGTTTAATCATCTGTTTAAAAAAGAAGTTAAATATCTATTGTCAAAACTGCACTATAAGAATGATACTTTTGTACATAGAGATTTTCATGTATCAAATTTAATGTATCTTAAAAATAAGATAGGCTTAATTGACAACCAAGATGCTTTAATAGGAAACAAAGCTTATGATTTGGCCTCATTGATTGATGATGTTAGATTTAAAACTACAAATGAACTAAAGAAAAAAGTTTATGATTATTTTTTAAAAAAAAATAATAAAATTCAAAATAGTAAATTTAAAATAGATTTTGCAATTTTATCAATTTTAAGAAATTTAAAAATTATTGGTATATTTATGCGTTTAGCAGTTAGAGATAATAAAAAAAAATATCTTAAATTAATTCCTTATGCTTGGGAAATGATTCATTATAGAATGAGTCAAAATAAGATTTTTGATAATTTAAATTTTTTATTAAAACATAATTTACCTAAAATTTAAGATAAGTAATATGAAAATCAATACAGCTTTAATTCTATGTGCAGGATTTGGTAAAAGATTAAACCCTATTACACTAAACACCCCAAAGCCATTACTTGAATTAAATAACATTACTGTACTTGAAAAATGCATCAATTTAATCGAGAGTTTAGGGATAAGAAAAATTATTATAAATACTTTTTATTTGAGAGAACAAATTTCTCTTTTCATAAAAAATAAAAAGTTTAAAAGTAATATAAAGATTATTGATGATGGCGAAAATATTTTAGATACAGGGGGAGGTATACTAAATATGATAAGCAATTCAGATGAAAACGATTTTTTAATTTTTAATCCTGACACACTTTGGCAGCCAGAATATTTTAATGAAATTATAAAAATGGAAGAATTATATTTTTCAAAAAATTTAGAAAATATACTTATGTTGGTAAATAAAAAATTAAGTTTTGATAAAGATTTAAAAGCAGATTTTGACTTAGAAAATTACATAATTTTAAAGAATGATAAAAAAAATTTTATTTATATAGGTTGTCAGATTTTAAACAAAAAATTACTTGCTAATCAAAAAGTTGAAAATTTTTCAATTACAGCTATTTGGAATAATTTAATTGATAAAAAAAAGTTATTTGGATTTAAAAGTCATAATCCTTTTTATCATTTAACTAATTTAGAAATTTTCAAAAAACTAAAAGATCTTTAGCTCTTTCTTTATCCAAGTATTCACCACCGATAATTTTGCCATCGTTATCTAAATTAATTAATAATGGATTTCCAGTTGGTATCTCTAATTTAGAAATTTGACTATTATCTAATTTGAACAGATATTTACAAAGAGCTCTTATTGAGTTTCCATGTGCACTAATTAAAATATTGTCATTGATTATCTTATTTTCAATATCTTTTTGATAAAACTCTAATACTCTTTCATATGTATCTTTAAGAGACTCTGTATCAGGAATTTTGTCTATTGGTATTTCTTTATAAATTTCAATATTTGTTGGATGGTAGGGATTTTCTTTATCTAATGGGTCTGGTCTTAAATCCCAAGATCTTCTGAATTGATGAACTTTATCCTCACCAAGTTTAGCCTTCATTTCATCCTTATTTAAACCAGTAAGAGCGCCATAGTGTCTTTCATTAAGTTGCCATACAGTTTTAAATTTTTTTTTATTTCCTAATATATCTTGAATTAATTTTAAAGTATTTT
>ENA-UZXD01002329-UZXD01002329.1-metagenome-genome-assembly--contig:-Day-3-50m-contig-2329_pt2 | contig 9799 bp, 11 predicted proteins | sample MGYA00260344_ERZ794904 | MGnify/ENA metagenome assembly ERZ794904 | reverse complement strand
AGACAGGGTGCATTTGCACAGTATATGACCATACCAAAGCAATGCCTAGTTCACGCACCTAACCAAATGAACTCAAATCATGTCGCCCTTACTGAGCCTGCTGCAACGGTCGTTCATGCGGTAAACCTTGCAAAAGAAAACTCCTTTAAACCAATCAATGAATGCCAAGTTTTAGTGATTGGTGCGGGTGCAATTGGTCTTCTAACTGCCTTATTACTAAAGTCTCATGGCGTTAAAATGCAGGTTTTAGAAACAAACCTAGCTAGACACCCCTGCGTTTCAGAGCACGTTGGCGTTAAAGCAGTGAATCCCTTGATTGAATCAGTTGATGAAAACTCATTTGATGTAGTCATAGATTGTGTAGGTAGTGAAAAAACAAACTCACTTTCTATCTCTTCAGTGAAAGCCGGAGGAACCATCGTTAATGTTGGACTTCTTAGCTGGACAAGTAAAATTGATATAAGAAAGATAACACTTCAAGAAGTAAAGTTGGTTGGTTGCTATACCTACAATATGGAAGACTTTAAATCCGCCTTGAAGTCAATAGAAAATGGAGATTTTGGAGATTTATCTTGGATAGAAGAATACCCTTTATCAGAAACTAACGTGGCCTTTCAAAACCTTCATAATGGTACAATGGCATCAGCAAAGGTAATCCTTAAGCCACATTTTTAATTATAAAAGTAGTTATAGTATGAGTATTACCGACCTTAAATTTGACATCGATAGGAACAGTAAAACCCCTATGTGGCTTCAGATTAGGAATGAGATTATCAATTGCCTTTATCTCGATGAACTTAGACCTGGACAACTGATTCCTAATGAAAAAACTCTAGTTGAGCTCTTTAATGTATCAATTGGTACCATTAGAAAAGCTATAGGCGCCCTAGAAAAAGAAGGGATACTTATTCGCAAACAAGGTTTAGGTACTTTTGTATTTCAGCATGACAAAAATAGCTTTCTTTTTGAATATTTTCATTTTGCCTTAAACGGAAGTGAAGAAAAAAAGAACCCTAATGTAGAACTTATCTCATTCACCACAAAAAAGTCCAACAAATCAGAATCCAAAGCTTTAAAAATACCTGAAGGTAGTAATATTTATCATATTTACAATAAACTAGGACTTAATAAAAAGTTCTATATTGTTGATAAAATTGTTATTTCACATGCTAAATTTCCTTCTCTAACTGAAGAGATGTTCAGAAATCGAACGAACACTATATACAATCTATATCAAAATAAATTCAATATTTTTATAACCAATTGTTCAGAGAAAATTAAAGCAATTTCTTCAAATGAAAGAATCTCTAATCTTTTGAATATAGAGTTGAATTCACCAATTTTAAAAATAGATCGAATTGGACATACTTATCATAATGAGATTATTGAACTTCGAACTTCTTACGTTCACACGAGTGATATTGAATATATTCAGTCTCAAAACAGTATGTTCGGCGAGTAGATCAATCCCTTAATAAAGTACGTATTTATCAAAACCAATATCACCTGACCATCGCCATGCAGTAAGCACATGTTTATCAGAAGTGATTGACTTATGCTGAATGTCTGAGGCGTGAAAAACGTACGAACCACTTCCCTTTAATCTCGTTTTTTTTAGCTCGCTCCACCACTCCGCTTCCCCATTAATAATATAGAATGTCTCTTCTGCTGAATGCTTCCTTGGTCCGTAAACTACGCCCTTAGTTTGAAGCCAGAGTCCAACTCTAACTGTCTCATTAAAATACAAGCCATCAGGGCCAACCAGTTCACACATAGGCATTTGATTTGCTAAATCCTCAGGAATTCTTCCCTCTCTAAGATCAGACCCTCCCCACTTGATAAAGGGTGAGGCTTCTAATATCAAAGAATTTAATGGGTGCTCATTAATCATTAAGGAAGACTTAACTTTTTTAGAAAATGTATTCTCAAACCTTTTAGGGTTGTCAATTAATCTAGAAGCTTCGATTAAAGCTTTGGCCGCCTGATTACCACCATAACGCTTTTCTGCAGAAAAAACATCTGCCAAGGCTAAGAACAGTTTGATTAGAGGGTGCATAATAACCCCGCAAGCTTTTTTTTAGATAGAAATTATTTAATAGTAATCTCTATACTAAACTAATTTAGTTCTGATTAGATCTAATTACCATATAAATAAGTTGGGAGCCATAAAACAATCTGCGGGAAGATAATAATAAGCGCCAATCCTACGACCTGTATCGCCATAAATTGCATCATACCTTTATAAATATCTGATAAATCCCACTCTGGAACCACACCCTTTAAGAAGTAGGCCGAAAGTGCCACAGGCGGTGACAACCAAGCAGTCTGTAGATTTACAGCCACAAGAATTCCAAACCAGGTTAAGTTAAATCCTAACTGTTCAATTAATGGCAAAATAATTGGAATAATGATTAGCACAATTGGCACCCACTCTAATGGCCAAGCTAATAAAAAAATTAAGGCCATAATTATCAATAATAAAACTGTTGGTGGCAGATCAAGCAACATCAAATACTCTGTAATCATGGTTGGAGTCCCCAACCTTGAAAATACTGAGCCAAAAAAGTTTGAGGCACAAACCAAAATCATGATTAAAGTTGTAATCTCTAAGGTCTTTAATAAAGCCTCTCTAAAAGATTTAAAGGTTAGCTTTCTGTAAGCTAAAGTTAACACTATTGCTCCAACAGCGCCCATTGCAGCACCTTCTGTAGGTGTGGCCCATCCTGCTAATATACTTCCAAGTGACGAACCAACCAAAAGAACAGGAGGAACCAGTCCTTTAAAAAACTCAACCCAGACTTCTTTCATAGTTTCAGGTATAAGATCATCAGGAACAACAGGTCCCAATGATGGATTTAAGTGGCATCTAATAAGCGTGTAGCCAGTGTAGAGAACTGCCAACATCAAGCCCGGCATAATCGCTGCAGCAAACAGATCGGTTACTGGGACGTTTAAAATTGGTCCCATAACAACTAGCATAATACTTGGTGGTATCAAGATGCCCAAAGTACCTCCGGCTGTAATTGTGCCAGCAGCCAATCGAACATCATACTTCGACCTATTCATTGTCTTGGCAGACATAATTCCCAAAATTGTGACCGATGCACCTACAATACCTGTTGCAGCTCCAAAAATTGTTGCAACAAAAAGAACAGCTACAAATAAAGAGCCTTTGGTTTTAGCAAGAGCCATCTGAACAGATGTGAATAATCGCTCCATCAGGTTGGCTTTTTCCATCAATATACCCATAAAGGTAAATAGTGGTATTGCTGCAAGTGTCTGCTCCATCATACTCCCAGAAAACTGGAAGGTCATTAAGTAAAAAACAAGATCTCCGAAACCTAAATAGCCGAAGAAAACACCTAAAAAGATTAAAGTAAATGAAATTGGAAAGCCAATAAAAATGGCGAACAGCATCGTTAAAATTAACAGTATGCCTAGTACTTCTGGAGTCATGGCCATCTCCTATTTCTTATAGCATACACGCACTTGAGTGTCTCCGAAATTCCTTGAATTATAAGTAAAACAAGTCCTATAAATAAAACACTCTTGATTGGATACAAAAGAGGCATCCATGAAGTATCCATACCCCTTTCCATTATCGACCAAGACTTATAAGCATATTTGTAACATGCCCACGCAGCGCCAATCAATCCAGGAAAATAAAACAATATATATAAAGTTAAGTCTATAGTTGCCTGGGATTTAATAGACCAATTTCGATACATAAAGTCTGCTCGAATATGAACCCCTTTTGAGAGTGCATATCCAGCGCCAAGCATAAACATAGCGCCCGCAAACATTCTGCTGATATCGTATGCCCAAAATGTTGGAGAAGCGAAAAAGTGCCTACCAACAACCTCAATAAACATAGCAACAAAAACAGGCACAGTGAGCCAGCATGCGAATTGACCAACTCTAAGACTAAAAAGATCAATACCAAGAATTGTTTTTGCCATGTACTTAGGCATATCGTCAGGCATGACACCGGTATATGACCTGCCTTCAGCGATCATTTCATCTGTAATATCTAATTGTCCAATATCTTCCTCTTCCGACATAATATGCGCCTAAAAAATTATCCTAAAATCTTACGACATTGTAACAAAACTCAAGGGTTAAAAAAATAATAACCCATTAATTATAGGCATTTGCTGGTTGCAGGATAAAGGAGAACCTGAACCAGCTAAGCCGTCCTACGGTTACAAAAAAAGTTGCCAACAGTAATTAACTATTGGCAACTCAATTTACAAGTCTTACGATGAATCTTTACTTCAATGTCTCAGCAAACGCTAGACCTAGCTTAGCATTAGACGCTTGAGCTCCCGACCAGAAAGGTACCGCAATCTTTGCGAAGTCTTTCTGTGATTGCCATACCTCAGCAAAAAACTCATTCTCTGCAGCGTTCTTTGCAAGAGTTGCATTCGCAGCAGCCATGTACTCAGAGAAGTAGTCATCTGGAGTATCCATTAGCTTAACACCATGGTTATTTAACAAGTCATCCAAAGCTTTACCGTTATTGTAGATACGGTGTGACAGTGAGTCAATTCTTGCAGCTCGAGCAGCAACTTCTATTGCTCTTTGATCACTAGAAGAAATTGCATCCCATTTATCACCATTGATATACATATCTGCATTCACAACATTCTGGTGTAGTCCTTGTAAGTAGTAGTACTTAAGAACTTTTTGGAAGCCAAAGTCTCTATCAGGCTCTGGGCAACACCATTCTGCTGCGTCAATAACGCCTTTTTCAAGTGCAGGCAGAATATCACCACCACCCATAGCAACAGCTGCGACACCAATATCAATGTAAGTTTGACCTGGAATTCCTGGAGGTGCACGGAATCTCAGCTTACGGAAATCATCCATACTATTAATTGGCTCTTTAAACCAACCAAGTGCCTCAGGACCAACTGGCTGCAACATTAAACCATGAACGTTCACGTCCATTTCATCCCAAAGTCGCTCGTAAAGCTCTTTACCACCAGCGGCATGGAACCAAGAAAGCCATGCGATATTATCAATACCTACACCAGCGCCAGCAATTGGAGAGCCAAACAGCATTGCTGCTGGATGCTTACCAGACCAGTAGTGCGTCCATGCAAATCCGCCATCAAGTAAACCTGCGTCCACTGCATCTATAATATCAGAGTTAGGAACAACAGAACCACCCGGAAGAACCTCTATTGTTACCCTACCATTCGTCAAGGCAGCAACATCTTCAGCAAAATCTCTAACATACCCAACCTCACTACCGGTAGAGTTTAATACAGATTGAATTTTTAAATTGACCGCCATAGCGCTTGAACTAGCAGCAAGCAATGCTATAGATGTCAAAAGAACAACTTTATTTCTAAACATAAAAATCTCCTATCTTATCTATTAAATAAAAACAATTTTGATAATGCAATAAGAAAAAACAACTTAAAGCATTTAATCAAACTCTAGTATACATCAATTGATATATATGTTTACATCTATTTATAAAAAAATAAATTATTGAAACTACAAAAAAACCACCAATCGAAAGACACATACTACACTGCTATAAAGATTAGAAATGTTTTAAATTAACTTAATTTGCATAATTTATGCATTTTATTAGTTTTTTTAAATAAATTATTTGATGTAATGATAATATAAATAAACTGGATAGCTTTGATCACAAAATTCTAAAAATCATAGCTCCCTCTCTAATAACTAACCATTCAAATAATATATATAATTTAGTTAACAAAATAAATAGATTCACCAAAGTTTACTTATAATTAAAATATAATTTACATCATTTAAATTTTAAGTAATTCCATCTAGATTATTCTCAATCCATAAAATAATTTACTAAGAAATATATATGCAAGAGAAATACGATTACATTATCGTTGGAGCAGGATCTGCTGGTTGCCTTCTAGCGAATAGACTTTCAGCTAATCCAAATAATAGCGTCTTGTTAATTGAGGCCGGTCGAAAAGATAATAATCTCTGGCTCCACGTACCAGTTGGCTATTTCAGAACCATGAATAATCCGAAGTTTGACTGGATGTACAAACTAGAAAAAGACAAAGGGTTAAACAATAGAAGAATTGATTGGCCTAGAGGTAAAGTTCTTGGAGGATCTAGTGCACTAAATGGTCTACTATATATTCGAGGTGATCGACATGACTATGATAATTGGAAAAGACTAGGCAACAAGGGTTGGGGTTACGATAAAGTACTTCCATATTTTAAAAAATTTGAATGTCAAGAAAATGGTGAAAACGAATACCATGGTGTCGATGGTGAATTAAAGGTCTCAAACCTAAGACTAAAACGAGAAATAGCGGAGCTCTTTATTCAGGCTTCGCAAGAAATAGGGATACCCTATAACCCAGATTGTAATGGTGAGCAACAAGAAGGTGTTGGATACTTCCAGCAAACCTCGTTTAAGGGATTTAGAAAGAGCTCCTATAGATCTTTTCTTAATAGAAAAATAAGAGGCAGAAAAAATTTAACAATCGTTACCAATACTCAGATTAGTAAACTTATCTTTGAAGACAAAAGAGTGATTGGAGTAAATTGCATTCAAAGTTACAATCAGCCCGATAAAACCATTTATGCAAACAACGAAGTGATATTATCTGCAGGCTCTATTAGTTCACCTCAAATATTGCAGCTATCTGGAATTGGTGATGCAAAACAATTAGAGAAACTTGGAATAGATGTTGTTCACAATAACCCAGCGGTTGGAAAAAATCTACAGGATCATTTGCAAGTGAGGATGGTCTTTAAAACAAATACCAGAACCCTGAACGATGAGCTAAACACTTGGTGGAAAAAAGCCTTGATTGGCTTGCAATATTTTCTCTTTCGAACTGGACCTTTAACGCTAAGTGCGAGTCAAGTTTACGTTTTTACTAATACTTCTCTGGATGGATCAAGACCAAATATTCAATTCCATATGCAGCCATTAAGTGCAGATAAACCAGGCGATGGAGTNNCCTTTTTCAGCATTTACAATGTCTATCTGTAATCTTCGTCCTGAAAGCAGAGGAGAGGTTACTATTAATTCTGCAGACCCAACTCAGCTCCCTAAAATCATTCCTAACTATCTCTCTACAGAGAGTGACAGAAAAATTGCTATTGACTCTATAAAGGTTGCCAGAAAAATTGCAGAAGCTGACTCNNGAAGCTGACTCATTAAAAAAACATATCCTTGATGAATATGTTCCTGGACAGTCTTTCATTTCTGACGAAGAGTTACTTGAGGCAGCTAAAAACAATAGCCAAAGTATTTATCATCCCGTTGGAACTTGCAAAATGGGTGATGATGAAAATAGTGTTGTCGATGAACAATTAAAAGTTCATGGGATTTCTGGCTTAAGAGTTGTGGACGCATCGATTATGCCTGAGCTAGTCTCAGGAAATACAAATGCGCCAACAATGATGATTGCAGAAAAGGCTGCCGAAATGATACTTAGTGATAACAATCCTAGTTTGACTACGTAAACATTTTTGTGTATTGTTTATTCTGAAAATAATATTAATTATAGGTCCTATAAATGCCATCTCCCCTCTCTGATTTTCGTAGAAGTGAACTGTTTAAGCCAGCAATTCTTGTGCCTACATTAATCATGCTGATTTTTTCAATATTTAATCTCACTACACCCTCCGATCCAGCTCGAATTGCCTCATCCTTTAAACTAGGAATTGTCAATCAAGATAGTGGGCCTTCAATTCCATTAATTTCAACTCAAGCAATAAAAGTGATTTCAAAATCGCTCCCCTTCAGATTGACTTTACTTGAGGATTCTGAGATTGCACGAGAGGCTCTCTCAAAAGGAGAGGTTTCAACAGTATTAATTTTCCCAGAAAACTTTACCAAACTTGCTTTCAGTGATAAAAATTTAAATATTGAAATCTTGAATTCACAACACTTAACGATTGCTGAAACCCAAATGGCTGCCCAACTTCCAGCAACGATTCAGATGGCCCTATCAACTTTCGTGTCAAGTCTTCGCCTAGCTAAGTCTAATAATCAGGCGCCTAATCCAGGAATGCCAGTCACTGCAAATGTTGAGACTCTCTATACAGCAAAAAGCTTAGCCTCACTTCCAGCCCCTTTTGTTATGAGTTTTACAAGCTGGCTTGCCTCAATGGTAGGATCAATTCTGCTATTTCTTGGAACAAAACAAATGTCACTATTAAGCCGTGCACATGTGAGAACTGTCGTACCAATCATGACTATGGGAGCCGCCAGCTTAGCTTTAGCATTAATTGTGACATTAACTACCCTTCAATGGGAAACGTTTTTAATGGTTTGGATCAATGTATGGCTTGTTACTATTTGCTTGGTTTGGTTTTTTCTTGGAGTCTTTGAAATTATTGGGCTTTCAGCTTTGATTATTATCCTTCCAACCGTTTTTTATCAATCTGTACTTAGTGGCTCAATGATGCCAGTTAGTGCTGCGCCAGAATGGTTAGAATTAATTGGTACTTCAGTGCCTTTTGATTCTATAGGTGCTGCCTATAGAGCAATTATCTATGGATCAGACGGAAGCCTACCTTTCACTTATCTATTAAGTGCAGCCTTAATTGGCCTTATCCTCAGTTGGGGCTCGGCAATATTTAAGGGGCGCATGAAAAGGAATTTTAGGTAATAAGACTTACCCACTTTGTTGCATTCACTAGTCTTTGTCGACTATCTCGTCAACAGATTTTTCAAGATCAATAATCGTCTTCCTAATCTCACTAGGAATAGAGGCCTTTTTATTATCAACATAGTCAAACATTACCACTTTAGCATCACCGATAGCGGCTAGTCTCTGGTGTTTGTGGCTAACAACAGCATATTTCATTATAAAGTACTGATTTGCCATTGAGTCAACTCTGACTCCAACAGAAATACTATCCGGGTAGGCGAGTGGGTAAATGAACTTGCACTGAGTTGATGCTAGTATCGATGAAATTCGTGTTTCTCCCAACACACTATCAGAATCAATTTTTTCAAAATAAGCAACTCGAGCTACTTGAAAATATTTGAAATATTCAATATTGTTGACGTGTTGAAGGGCGTCCATATCCCCCCATTCAATATTAATATCCACCACAAAAGTGAAGTCTTTTAACAATTCATTCATCATTAATCAAGGTCTCGATATCAGCTCGATATCTTTTAAGTTGAGCACGAAGCTTTTTGTCTTGTTTTTCGGTTCGAGTATTCAAAATTGCTGCAATTAAATGATGAGTTAGATTAATATTATAAGCATAATTATCACGATAATCTTGCATACTTGTAACCTTTAAAAACCAATACTCATAAAACTTATTAAGTAATTAATAATTATATTTTTTTCATGAAAAGAAAAATAATATAGAAATTTATGCTTAAATCACCATTTGCATAAAAAAAGGCGATTTATATGGACAACCAAATTCACAATAAAAATATTGAAAGCGAGACTGCCATAATCTCACCCATAGAGCTAAGTAAAAAAATTCCAATTAGCGAAATGGGTAAAAGTAATATTTTAGCTAGCCGAAAAATAGTGAATGATATCTTAGTAAAAAAAGATTCCAGAATAATGGTAATTGTTGGTCCATGCTCAATCCATGATATTGATGCCGCCAAGGAATATGCACTGAAATTAAAAACCCTACAAGAAGAATTAAAAGAGTCAGTATATTTAGTAATGAGGGTTTATTTTGAAAAACCAAGAACAACAGTTGGCTGGAAAGGTTTAATTAGTGACCCAGATATGGATAACTCGCTTGATGTTGACAAAGGGCTACATCAAAGTCGGGAGTTACTATCTTGGCTAGC
>ENA-UZXD01005097-UZXD01005097.1-metagenome-genome-assembly--contig:-Day-3-50m-contig-5097_pt1 | contig 9822 bp, 9 predicted proteins | sample MGYA00260344_ERZ794904 | MGnify/ENA metagenome assembly ERZ794904 | reverse complement strand
TATTCATTGAGCCCACTCAACATATCAGAAGTCTAGGTGTAAAATTAAAACTTAATCCAAATCAAAGTTCTATTAAAAACAAAAAAGTAGTCTTGATTGATGACTCTTTGGTTAGGGGAACAACTTCAATAAAAATAATCAAAATGCTTTATGACTCTGGGGCAAAAGAGGTGCATATGGCAATAGCCTCACCCGCAATAAATTATCCTGATTTTTACGGTGTTGATACACCGACTCAAGAGGAATTATTAGCTGCCAATAAAAGTCCTGAAGAAATATGTAAGATAATAGGTGCCAAGTCACTTACATTTTTATCTTTAGATGGTCTCTATAAAGCTCTTGGTTTTAAAGAAAGAAATAATGATAATCCCCAGTTTACGGATCATTATTTTACAGGAGAGTATCCAGTTAGACCATTAGATTATTTAAACGATAGAAAATTAAAAAAATTATCATTTTTAAGTCTTGCTTCAAATAACTAATTAATGAATTATTTTTTTTCATGAACGTACTCATAATTGGTAATGGAGGAAGAGAGCATGCGCTATGTTATGGTATAAAACAATCTCCAAATTGTTCTAATTTATATTGCATACCAGGTAGTGATGCTATCAGCGAAATTGCTTCATCAATTAACATAGACGTTGATGATCATGATGCTATTCTTCAATTTTGTGTAGAAAGTAAAATTGAGCTTGTGGTGATTGGTCCTGAACTACCTTTAACTAAAGGTTTATCGAATCATTTAATTAATAATTCCATATTAGTTTTTGGTCCTGATCAGATGGGAGCTGAATTAGAAAAATCAAAAAAGTTTACTAAAGATATTTGTAAAAAATTACACATTGCAACAGCTGCTTATGACGTATTTGACAGTTATGATGATGCCTTAACTTTTTGTCAAAACCAATCCTATCCTTTAGTTATTAAAGCTGATGGTTTAGCTGCAGGAAAAGGAGTTATTATATGTGAAACAATTGATGATGCAAAAGAAGCGCTTTTCAAATGTTTTAAAGATAATTCTTTTGGTGATGCTGGCTCAGTTGTTGTTATTGAAGAGTTTTTAGTCGGTGAAGAGGTAAGTTTATTTTCACTTGTCGATAAAAATGGATATGTTTTACCGGTTACAACAGCACAAGATCATAAAAAAATTTTAGAAGGAGAAAAAGGCTTGAACACTGGTGGTATGGGTGCCTACACACCTGTTCCATCTATTTCATCAAATAAAATGAATGAATTATCTAAAACATTTGTTGAGCCCATTGTACAATATCTTGCTGAACAAGGCATAAATTATCAAGGGATGTTTTATGCAGGATTAATTTTAACAGATAAAGGTCCAAATTTACTTGAAATCAATGTTCGTTTTGGTGATCCTGAAACCCAAGCAATCATTCCACTATTAGAAACAGATTTATTAGAACTACTTAATGCATCAGCAATAGGCACCTTAAACGAAATAGAAAAAATTAAGTGGAAAAATGATTATGCCATGACAATAGTGATGGCTGCTAATGGTTATCCCGAGGATTATAAAAAATTGACATTAATAAATAATTTGGAAAATCTCTCTTTAACAAAAGATGACTATCTGTTTCATGCAGGAACAACTTTTAGAGAGCATAAATGGCTATCTAATGGTGGGCGCGTATTAAATATCTCTAGTACGGGTAAAGATTTAAAAACTATCAGGCAAAATATTCATAAAGTGATCAATCAAATTAATTGGGTAGAAGGATATTATCGAAAAGATATTGGTTGGAGATATATCGATGAGTAATTCATTTTTAGTTGAAGGAAAAACAAAAATTATTGAGAAAACGAATAATCAAAACATCATTCGAATTGTAACAAAAGATTTTTTAACAGGAGGGGATGCAGCTAAGAAAGAGGAAATTAAAGATATTGGAATTCAAAAGACAAAACAAACAAGTAATGTTTTTAGTATGCTAACTCATGAAGGTATTGCAACATCATTTATTGAACAAGATTCTCCGAATAGCCTTTTAAGTTATAACTGTAATATGCTTCCTTTAGAATTTGTAGTTAGACGTTATGCATGGGGAAGTTACTTAAGTAGAAATACACAATTTTCAAAAGATAGAGCCAATCCTCATCAGTTTGAAAACTTAGTTTGGGAAATATTTCACAAAGAAGCTGTTATAATACCTCCCCATGTTTCAGCACCTATCCAAATGGATGAAGGAGAAGCAAGAAGGCAATTTTTAAAAGATGGCAAATGGTTAGAGGGTGTATTTACGGATCCTTTTGTAAAAACAGGAGAAGAGTGGGAATTATTTTCAGCTAAAAAACCTATTGCTAGTCAAAGTTTGATGAAAACAAAAAAATTATTATCTGATAAAAAATTACAAATTGCTATTAATGAAATTATTCTTCCAAGTTTCGAGCTTATTGAAGAAAAATGGAAAAATATTAAGACAATTGATGGTCCTGTACATTTAGTAGATATTAAGTTCGAGCTTGGTTTTAAAGTATCGGATAATTCTTTAGTTTTATCTGATGTAGTTGATAATGATAGTTGGCGGATATGGCCTGGAGGAGATCCAACTAAACAATTAGATAAACAATCTTTTCGCGAGGGAGAGGACTTAGTTGATGTTGCCAACAAATATCAACTGGTAACACAATTAACTGATCAATTTAATGTAAGCACGTAAATTATTTATCAATAATTGTTATATGACCCATTTTTCTCTTATTTTTAATTTCTGTTTTTAAATAGTCATAAAAAAATTCATTATCATTAAATGTTTTATTTCGATAAGGCGTAATATCATCACCAATTAAATTAATCATTTTGGCGTTATACAATTTTTTTGTTTCAATTTTTTCTAAGCCACATACTGCTCGTACATGATTTTCAAATTGACTGATATTATGAGAGTTCATTGTGAGATGTCCAGAATTATGAACTCGAGGTGCAATTTCATTAGCATATAAATTATCATCTTCATCAATAAAAAATTCTACACATAACGTTCCAATATAATCTAAGTTTTCTACAACTTGTTTTGCCCACTCAATTGATTTTGTTCGTTTGTCTTCAGAAATATTACTTGGTATTGTTGAATATTTTAGAATTTGTTCTTCGTGAACATTCTCAATAGGTTCATAGATCTCATAATTATTTTGATCATAACGGGTAATAACAACAGATATTTCTTTTTTAAGATTAATGAGTTTTTCTAAGATGTATTCTTTTGTAAAATCAATCTCGTAATTTATATCTTCAACATTGTTTAATTTATACTGACCTTTGCCATCGTATCCTAACGTTGTCGTTTTTAGTAATCCAGGTAGTAGGTGTACATTTTCATTTAAATCTTTTTCATTTCTAACAGTTACATAATTTGTTGTTGTTATATTGTTTTCATTAAGAAATTTTTTTTCTGTTTCTCGGTGTTGAATAAGTTTATTAATTTCTGGTTTTGGCAAAACTTTTTTCTTATCATTAATTTTTTTTAATATTGAAAAGGGAATATTTTCAAATTCATATGTTACAAGATCAACTTCGGCAATAAAATTATTAATAGTTGTATCATCATCATACTGACCAAAAATAAATTTTGAAGAGAAGTGTTTTCCAGGCGCATCAGGATCATCACTTAAAATGACTGTTTTTATATTAATTTTTTTTGCTGCATCTGCTAAGAGACTTCCTAATTGTCCACCACCAATGATGCCAAGTGTGGGTTTATTCATGATTTATGGTTTTTTTTTAACAGCTTTTGATTGTTTGCTTCTATAATTTTTTAAATTTTTCTTAACTTCTTTATTCGAAAGAGCAATAATAGAAGCTGCATACAACCCCGCATTCATTGCACCATCTTCACCTATTGCTACAGTACCAACCGGTATACCTTTTGGCATTTGTGCAATCGACAAAAGACTATCTAAACCTTTTAATTTNNAAACAGGAACGCCTATTACAGGAATTGTTGTTAAAGCAGCAATCATACCTGGTAAGTGTGCTGATCCTCCAGCACCTGCTACAATAACAGAAATATTATTATCCTCAGCTGACTTTGCATATGTAAACATTCTATCCGGTGTTCTATGCGCAGATACTATTTTAGTTTCAAAATTTATTTTTAGTAATTTTAAAATTTTTTCACAATTTTGCATTGTAGCGTAGTCTGACTTACTCCCCATCACAATAGAGACTTTGTGATTTATTTTTTTCGTGTTCATTAAATAATTTATAAAGGAATATGTTTGGCTATCATAGTATCAATTATAAAATACTAAAAATATTTATGTAATAACATCATGAACATCACTTTCACGTGCACCAGCTTTTGATATGAAAACATATTTGCAATTTCCTTGCATACTTTTAATCGTTTTATGACCAGTATAACCCATTGATGATTTAAGACCACCAACAAGCTGATAAACAATATCTTCTGTATTACCTTTGAATGGAACCATTCCTTCGACGCCTTCTGCTACAAGCTTCTTGGCATTTTTTGTTTCTTTTTGTGAGTATCTATCAAATGATCCCTTCTGCATTGCTCCAATTGAACCCATTCCACGGTATGATTTATATTTTTTACCTTTTATAGTTAGAAGTTTACCAGGAGACTCTTTCGTTCCAGCAAGTAAAGATCCAATCATACACGCACTTGCGCCTCCAGCAATTGCTTTGGCAATATCTCCAGATGTTTTAATTCCTCCATCAGCAATTAACGGAATATTGTATTTTTTTGCTGCTTCATAAGCATCCATAACAGCAGATAATTGAGGAATCCCTACTCCAGTAACAACTCTTGTTGTGCAAATAGAGCCAGGTCCTATACCAACTTTTATGGCATCAACTCCTGCATTGATTAAATCACGCGCTGCTTTTTTTGTTGCAAGATTTCCCACTATCAACGGTGTGTTTTTTAATATTTTTTTTATTCTATCTATAAACTTTAATGTTGTCTCTGTATGTGCGTGTGCAACATCAATAACAACTACATCCACTTCGATTTTTAATAACTCTAACAGTCTGATGTATGCATTATTCTCAACACCTATTGAAGCCCCAAAAACAATTTGATTTTTCGAGTTTGTAACAGCTTTATTATATTTGTTATTATCTACTTTTAATCTATGAACTTTTTTAATCTCATTAACTTGCTTCTCTATTGTCATGTTGCGATGAATAACACCCAATCCACCATTTAAAGCCATATTTATTGCCATTTTATTTTCTGTTACTGTATCCATTGCAGCGGAGATGATAGGAATATGTAATTTGATTTTTCCAATATTAAGGGACGTGATAACGTCCTTTGGTTTTACTGAAGAGTACTCAGGTGAGAGAAGGACGTCATCAAAAGTTATTGAATAATTTGAATTTATTGCAAAAACCATATTTAATAATATTTATATTAAAGATTCGTTCAACAAAAAATTATATTAAACCATTATTTAATTTTTTTTGTCAAAAAAAATATAACTTATTTTAAATACTTCTTATGTAGTCAATTGACTGTGTAATCATTTTTAAATCAGTTTCACTGGATAGACGGTGATCACTTTCTTTGAGATAAATAATACTGACATTTTTTCCTGTAACTTTTTTTAGTATTTTTCTAGGGACATCTTCATTGACCACAGTGTCTTTTAGGCCGTGAATAAGAACTAGTGGTTTTGTAAAGCGAAATAGTTTTTTTAGAACTTTATTTTTTTCTGCTTCGATAAAAAATTTCTTAGTTAAATAATAACTAAAACCATACGAAGTATATTTGGTAATACCTTTCCCATTGATTTCTTTTTTATTTTTTTTATTTAAGGTATTGTATAAATCTTTTCCAAAATCTGGAGCAGCCGCTAACCCAATCATACCTTTTATTCTTTGTGGTCGTGCTTTTGCTGCTAACATCATTAACCATCCACCCATACTGCTACCTATGAGAATTTGAGCCCCTTTTGCAACATGATCAATAATGTCTAATAGGTCTTTTCTCCAGTCAGACATCGTAAATTCTTCAAATTTTCCCTCTGATTTACCGTGTCCTCTGCAATCAAAACGAACAAAATTAAGCTTATTTTTCCTCGCATATTTCTCTACGGTGAGAGCTTTTGCTCCATTCATATCAGAATTTAAGCCATGAATGAAAATGATTCCTAGCCCTCTTCCTTTTAGGGATTTATAGGCAATTTTATGGTTTTGTTTGTTCTTATAAAAAGACATATTATAGAATACAAATATTAACTCAAAATGTCATCCTTTAATCTTGTTCAAATTGTTCCTTCTTTAGACTCTGGTGGTGTGGAGAGAGGCACTGTTGATGTGGCTAATTTTTTATCGGAAAACAAAATACAGAATTTTATTATTACTTCTGGTGGTAAAATGATCAAAGAACTTGATGATAGTTTTACCCATGTTCATAAATTACCCGTAAATAGTAAAAACTTTTTTTCTTATCCCCTGATAGCAACAAAGATTAATCAATTTATTAAAGCCAATAATATTAATTTAGTTCATGTGCGTTCTAGAGGTCCTGCTTGGATGATTAATTTAATGTCGAAGAATAAGATTAAAACAATTGCCACATTTCATAATGTTTATGGAGGGAACTCGTATTTAAAAAAAATGTATAATAAAGGTTTATCCAAAATGGATCATCTTGTTGCAATCTCTGAGTATGTAAAAGAAACAATTATAAAAAAATATAATCTTACAACAAATAACATCACAGTCATTAATAGAGGTATTGACACCAAATATTTTAATCAACCACTTGATGTTGTGACAAGAGATAATATTATAAAGACTCACCAGATTGATACTGCTAAAAAAATTATTTTATTTCCAGCAAGAATGACAAGTTGGAAAGGGCAATTAGAATTTATTGATGTTATAAAAAAAATGGATACCCATAATGTATTGGTACTATTTGTTGGAGATACAAAAAATGAAAGCTATACAAAGTTAGTTCGAGATAAGATTAAAAACAATAATCTTACAAACACCTTCAAAATTTTAGGAAGTGTAAATCAGGGTGAATTGCGAAGTTTATATCAGATAGCTGATCTATCTGTTTCCTTTCCACTGAGAGCTGAGGGATTTGGGAGAACAGTAAGTGAGTCATTGTATTCTAATACCCCTGTCTTAGCCTTTGATTATGGAGGGGTTAAAAACCAATTGGAAAATTTAAGTGATTTATTCAAAGTTAAACCTCATGATTATCAAGGTTTACTTACAAAAATAGAGGTATTATTAAATTTAAATGAAGATCAAAAAAAAGATGCTTTACAAGATGCGCAATTGGTAATTGAAAAAAATTTTTCAAAAACAAATATGGTTAATCAGTATATGAAATTATATGAGTCGATTAAATCCTAAGAAAATATTGCTCATTAAGCATGGTTCTCTTGGAGATATTGTTTTTGCATTGGAGCCAATTTTAGCAATTCAAAAAAAATTTAATAACTCAGTTATTAATCTTGTAACGGAAGAAAAATTTATTCCCTTTTTTAAAAAAATAAAAATGTTTGATCAATTTTTGATTGATAATAGAGGTGGGTTTTTTTCAACATTATCCCTTATTAGTAAAATTATAAATGGTAAATATGATTTAATTATTGATTTACAAAATTCGAAAAGAACAAATTTTTATCATTTTTTTATTAAAATCTTTTGTAGATCAAGAATTAATGGATCAAGAAGCTTTGTACATGATCGATACATTATACCTCCTCAAGGAAAAGAAAGTCCAATGCAGGGTTTATACAATCAGTTAAAACTTATAGATATTGATCAGATTGATCCAGATTTTAGTTGGTTAGTATCTGAAGAGGAAGATTATGGTTTGGAGAATAAAGAAATTGTCTTGGTTATACCTGGTGTATCGAAATCAGGTCGAGCAAAACAATGGTCACCTACTAAGTATCAACAACTTTGTACTTTCTTGGAGTCACAAGGTTATTATATTTGTCTAGTTGGAACAAAATATGATGTTCCATCATTACAACCAATTCTTGATCATTGTAAAAACATTATTAATTTAATCGACAAGTCACCGCCTGAGATTATTTATACGGTCGCATCCAAAAGTAAGTTAATAATTTCAAATGATACCGGGCCAGGCCACATTGCGATGCTTAGTAAAGTTAATACATTATGGCTTGCGTTGGACAATAGTATAACAAAATCAAACTTAAGTTTTCGACACAAAAGCCACCTAGTTCTTAAAAATAAAATGGAAGACTTAAGTGTTGCTGAGGTTAAGGATTATATTTCAAATAATAATTTATTAGATAAAATTGAGTAGTTTTTGATTTAATTCTTTATCATTTGTTTCAAAGGCTAAATATTCTTTATTCCATGGTGCATATTCTTGCCTAATACTATTAGGAGAATTATCTGCATCATAAATCACTGCAAGTTTACACTTTGTTAAGGAGGCAATATGTGTACATACACTTTCTGGTGTTATCACATAATTTGCCTGATTTATTAAACTTGTCCAGTTTTCAAAATCAAAATTATTACATATCAAAATATTTCCGGTATTTTCATGTAGATTATTAGGATTATCAATGACGGGATATATGTTAAAAATTTTGCTAAACTTATTTTTTGTTGTTTCATCACTTGTTAGATAAATTGATATATTCTTATGTTTTAATGATCTTAGTAAATCTTCAAAATCGTCTTCTGAATAATAATTATTAATCCATTTCGAAGAGAGATGAACGACACATTTTGGTTTATCTTCATTTAATGTAAGTATATTTGTAAATGTAAATTCAGTCTTAATATTTTCACTTATTGCAAGTTTGCTTTTTGATACCACATCCATCATCATAATGGTTTGGTGGATATTTTCTTTAGTCTCTAAAGATTGAAATCTGTTAATTACTAAGGAGATTGAAAAAAATATTTTACTAAAAATTATTTGCCAAAATTTACTAAATACATTTGATTTGTATCTTGATTTAAGAATTAGCGAAGATTTAAACTTACTTTTTGAAAAAAATCCTAAAAATAAACCGTACCATCCAGGATTAAATGAAAAATAATAATCGTATTTTTCAGCGCTAATTAATTTTGTTAAATTACTGAAAGCTGATGATGAGGTTGTTTTTTCATAAATTTTATCAATCAAACTAAACTGTTTACATATTTTTAAATTTTTTTGTGATGCCACTACGTGAATTATAGCCTGTGGATTTTTTTGTTTAATTCCTTGAATGACAGGCAGAGTTAAGACCATATCTCCCATGCGGTCACTACGAACTATACAAATTTTCATTAATTATTTTAATTTTACCATTTTTTCAAAACAGACCTTGAATTTAATTACAATTTCATTATATCCATAAAAAACATGAAAATAATATTCAATTTATAATATGCTATTTTACAATAGCTTTATCCACTTAAATAAATAGTTTTGGTAATAAATTTCAGATCTAAAAAGAATATTGGTCCTAGGACTAATGAAAAAATAACTGCTAGTGAAGTTAGAGTTATCTCAAGCACAGGTAAGCAACTAGGTATTATTAGTTTAAGAGAGGCGCTTAATCATGCTGAAGATGAAGGCTATGATTTAGTAGAAGTTTCCCCCGAGGCTAATCCCCCAGTTTGTAAAATCATTGATTATGGTAAACTAAAATATAGAGAGCAAAAAAGTAAAAAAGAGGCAAAAAAGAAACAAAAAACCATAGAGGTTAAAGAAATTAAAATGCGTCCAGGAATTGATACTCATGACTATAATGTTAAAGTAAAAGCTCTTTTAAAATTTATTGGTGGTGGTAATAAAGTTAAGGTTTCCATGCGTTTTCGTGGCAGAGAAATGGAGC
>ENA-UZXD01015475-UZXD01015475.1-metagenome-genome-assembly--contig:-Day-3-50m-contig-15475_pt1 | contig 9853 bp, 6 predicted proteins | sample MGYA00260344_ERZ794904 | MGnify/ENA metagenome assembly ERZ794904 | reverse complement strand
ATCACCTACGAACTTTGCAGAAATTTGGTCTTGTTGAAAAGCGAAAAATGGGTATGCGTAATAGGTACAAATTAACTAGAGAAGCGATATTCTTATTGGAATCCAATGACGATTTCACAAGGGAAAATTGATTGCCTATTGGAGAGTAATTCCAGAATCTTCAATTTGCCACATTATTTGTGACCATTCAGCAGTTTGCATCGTATCTAATAATGCTGCTTTTGATCTCTCGTCATTATTGATTATTACACCAATTACGCCACCGCCGCCAGCACCCATTGCTTTCCAAGCCAAGACATGGCCCAAATCCTCCAGTGGGGCAATAATATCGCGGAAAGGGTTGTGTATTTTCTCATCCAATAGGTCAACCCCTGTCATCACCATTTTCATAGATTTTACAACTTGAGAAACCTCCTCTTCACCAATTGCTGAAGCCATTAGTAATCCAGCATCCCTAATCATATCCAACCCACATAATACCTCTTCATCTCGCTTATGGAACCGAGTCCACACCCCATCGTGTAATTCGCCCGAAATGTGTTGTATTTTACTATCAAATAATAATAGATTATTTTGTAACCAGTTACGAAAACCCTCTGACGGATTTAATCGATTGACCTCTACTTCGTCGCCATCAAATGTCAAATGATTTATCCCTCCTAATGCACTTGCCCATTGGTCTTGACGGCCACCAGTATTGCCAAGGATTGACTCAAATTGAAATGCCATTTCAGCGAGTTCATCTGATTTTCTCCCTTCGCCCGAAATGGCCGCCATCAAAGCCACATTCATTGCTCCAGAAGTACCCAAGCCCGATCCAATCGGCATTTCAGTTGAATATTGAACTGTTAATCTGCGATTCTCATCCAATGTTTTCGTTGCCGTAACATAATGATTGATTGCAATATTGACAACCTCTCCCCTTTTGTCATTACAATATGCGGGAACATCACTCCATCCTCCTGCTAAATCTATCCGAATCGGACAGCGTACGGCAAGACCCCTACCCATGAATTAGGCACATCATAGACACCTCATCAAGAGTCGCATTGAAGAATGTGGTGATAGTCGCAGACTCGCCCCCTATGGGGGCGGGTGTTTCCAATGACTGACGAATTCTCTCCAAATGATGAAGTTGTTTGGCAGAAAAAATGGGCTGAATCTCAAATATTTGAGACTAATTTGAACCCACAGAAGCCACCATTTTACTGCCTTGAAATGTACCCCTACCCTTCTGGTAAAATGCATATGGGGCACGTTAGAAATTACTCAATTGGTGACGCAGTCGCTCGATATAAACGGATGATGGGTTTTGATGTTCTTTACCCGATAGGTTTCGACTCATTTGGAATGCCTGCAGAAAATGCAGCGATAAAGGAAGGAATGCATCCCTATGATATCACCAAGAAAAACATGGAAAGTATTACTAAACAAATTAAACGGATGGGTTTTTCTTATGATTGGCGAAGAATTGTCATGAGCCATGAGCCTAGATATTACAAATGGAATCAATGGTTTTTCACCAAATTTTTAGAAAACGGATTGGCATATCGGAAATATGCACCTGTAAATTGGTGTGATCTATGTGAAACTGTGTTAGCTAATGAGCAAGTAGCAAATGGGCGCTGCTGGCGCTGCAATGGTAATGTTAGGCAGAAAAACATGAGTCAATGGTTTTTGGATACACCAAAATACGCTCAGCAATTATTAGATGGTTTAGAAACAATCGAGTTCCCTGCAAATGTAAAATCCTTACAACAACATTGGTTAGGTCGTTCAGAAGGAGCGGAGATCGAATTTGAAATAGAAGGGAGTGAAGAAAAAATTCGAGTATTCACGACAAGACCAGATACATTATTCGGCGTAACATTTGTCACTCTTGCACCAGAACACCAACTAGCACAATCATTGGTTGAAGGTTCTCAATATGAAGAGGGATGGAAGCAACTGAAAGATGAAGTTGCGGCAATGTCTGACTTTGATAGAGAAAAAGTTCTGAAGGTAAAGAAGGGTGTGCCACTAGGTCGCAATGCAATTCATCCTCTCACCGGAGAATTGATTCCAATATGGGTCGGTAATTTCGTTATCGCTTCCTATGGTACAGGTGCTGTAATGGCAGTTCCAGGCCATGATGAACGTGATTTTGCTTTTGCTAAACAATACAATATCCCAATCAAGCAAGTTCTTGTTATGCAAGAAGGCGACAGCCCAGATGAAGAATTGAAAAAGGCCAAAACTGAATTAGGCTGGATGGTAAACTCGGGTATGCAAGGATTTGATGGCCTATTTGGTGAAGATGCAAAACAGGCGATGATTTCAAAACTTGAAGAAATGAACAAAGGAGAAGGTTTGGTTCAATGGAAAATTAGACCTTGGTTGATTTCTCGTCAACGTTATTGGGGAACTCCAATTCCAGTAATTCATTGTAGTGATTGCGGCGAAGTAGCAGTTCCAGAATCAGACCTTCCGGTTGAATTGCCTACAGATGTTGCCTTTGGACAAGGCAACGCCTTGGAAACTTCAGAATCTTTCTTAGCAGTTGATTGCCCGAAATGTGGTAAGGCTGCAAGAAGAGAAACCGATACTATGGATACTTTCGTAGATTCATCATGGTATTATTGGCGTTATACAGATGCGATGAATGATGATTTTTGTTTCGATAAGGAAGTCGCCAACCATTGGATGAATGTAGATTTCTATTGTGGTGGAATTGAACACGCTCAAATGCATTTGATATATGCTAGATTTTGGACAAAAGCACTACGAGATTTGGGACTCCATGACATCGATGAACCATTCAATGAGTTATTGTGTCAAGGAATGGTGAATATGAGCGCCCCTTGGTGCGACAATTGCTCTATTACGCTTTCAGTTGACCATGCCGGATCTCCATGCCCACAATGTAATTCACAGTTAGGAGAACGCAGTGCAAAGATGAGCAAATCACTAGGTAATACAGTTTCACCTGAAGAAATGATTGAGAAATATGGAGCAGATACAGTACGTTTATTCATTCTATTCGCTGCAAATCCTACTGCTGGAATGGATTGGTCAGATACTGCCTTAGAGGCGAATAATAGGGTCATGCAATCCTTGCGAAGTATGCCCGAAACAATCCTTTCATGGAATGGAACTGAATCGATAATGGATGATTGGTTACGAGCACGAATCTGTCAGCGTAGCACAGAATTCCAACAAGCGATGGATGTGTATGATTTACGACGAGCGGTTGAAATCTCTCATTATGAAATTCCAAAAGATGTCAATTGGTATATTCGCCGAGGCGGATTGAACCCAGTAGTTGGTCAAGAATTACTCGAGGTTTGGGCTCATTTGATTTCAATTTCAACACCGCATATGGCTGAAGATTGGGGCCAAGCAATAGGGAATCAAACATTAATTTCTGCATCCCAATTCAAAAACCCTGGAAATGTGAGCAAACAACATCAATCAATTTTGGATGCAGAAACATATATGCGTTCATTCCTTGAATCTGCTCGCAAAATAAAAAATGTCGCTGAACGTCATATAGAAAATGGAGCTAAATCAGCAATTGTTGTAATCAGCCCTCACTGGAAACGAGATTTAGCAAAGACTGCATTAGACTTTATCATCTCGGGAGGAAATCCAAAGGCATTCATCCCAATCCTATCGCAAATGGAAATCTGTCAGGGTCAACGAAAAGGCGAAATAATGGGTTACTGGGGCAAAAAAATGCTTCCACAGTTATTCAAATGGGATGACTATTCTCGTTCTGTGATATTGGGTGAATTGAACGAACAAGAAGTCTTACAACAGCGAAGTGAATTTATTGCTGATGACTTAGGTCTTGAAAAGATTACATTTGTCATCGGAGAATCTGAAGAAGATACCACTCAACGAGCAGGTGCAGCAGTACCTCTTGGACCAGCAATAGTGTACAATTAATCACTCTTGCAGGCGCTCAATTAGTTCGGCCTTCTTACCAGACACGGTCTTGCCAGCCTCTCTAAGGAGTTCCTTCAACTGGACTACAGTCATTGATGAGTAGTCAATCTCATCACTGACGGCTTCAGGTTCGGCAGCATCTTCCTCAGTAACATCTTCTTCGATAGCATCTTCCTCGATAGCATCTTCCTCAGCAGACCGAAGCGCTTCAATACTTGCGGGCTCCAATGTTTTCGCATTACTTGGAGATTCTAGTGCTTCCATTGGATTGACCGGTGGCACTGAAATCTTGCTCATCTTTGGTTTCATATTAGAAATATATAATGCCACAACGCCCATTAGAATTGCCAGTAAAAAGAAGAAATTAGTCAAATTGAACAGAGAATCTTCATCCACTGATTCAGCTGGATTTTGAATTATTACTAACTTCTCACATCCTTGTTCGTCAACTGCAACACTTGGTTTACTGTTTAGACAAATATCTTCAGCATTGACAACACCATCTAAATCATCATCCAATTGATATTGGCTACATCCAGAACCGGAAACCATGGTTAACTTTGGAGTCCTAGGGCATTGGTCTAGGGAATCTATGATGTCATCATCATCATCATCTTCATCTTCAACCGAATCAACACAACCATCATCATCTTCATCTTGGCCTGGTTGAGATATTCCAACTATTCCGTTAGGGCAATTATCAGCATCGTCATCAAAGCCATCATTATCATCATCATCATCTTCTAGTTGGTCATGACAACCATCGCCATCATGGTCAAATGTGCTAGAATTATCGGCCCAGCCGACATGACCAATAGGACATCCATCATTGACATCTAGAATAGCATCATCATCGTCATCGTAATCATTGATTGAGTCTCGACATCCATCGGAATCGTGGTCATTTTGAATGTCTGATATCCAAGGATCAAGGTCGTGAGGGCAATTATCTTGAGGGATGCTTATTCCATCACCATCTTCATCATCATCACAAATATCTCCAATTTGGTCATCATCTAAATCTGCTTGTAATGGATTGTAAATTCCTGGGCAATTATCCATTTGGTCAACAAAACCATCTTCATCAGTATCCCAATCTGCACAACCATCTCCTTCAATATCTTCCTCTGGATTGGAAACCCATCCCAAAGGCCCTAGCGGGCAAAGGTCGTTAGTATCAAAAACTCCATCTTCATCATCATCGTAATCCTCTGTTGAATCTTTGCATCCATCACTATCATAATCAGTAGATGAATCACTTTGCCATTGCGTCTCTCCATATGGGCAATCATCGGCTAAATCTTCAACTCCGTCGCCATCATCATCTAAATCGCAAACATCGCCAAAATCATCGTCATCATAGTTTTCTTGCAGTGGATTGCTATCGCGTAAACAATTATCCGAACCATCGACAATACCATCGCCATCTAAATCAGTTTCATAAGACCAAACACCAATATCAATTTCATTCTCTTGATAGGCCTCATAACCTCCGAAAACACCATCTTCATGCAATAATACTGTGACAATTGGTGAACCATAAGGTCCAGCGTTCATTGAACGAATACTATCATCGCCCTGTCCTCCGGCAATAATTGCCCATTGCCAAGTTTCGTTAACATCAGCATGGGCAACAAAAACATCGTAATGATATACATCTGTATTACCATCAATATCTTGCAGTACATCTTGCCCTATTGTAAAACCTCCAGAAGTAATACCGGCAATTGTCATATCTCCAAATTGATTGACCAATACCTCAGTAACCCTATCACTACCAATTCCACTAATTATTTGCAATGATTGCCAACTTCCTTCTTCATCCAATGAAACAATAAAGCCATCAACCCATTGACTTGATTCTGTTGAATAACTACCGAAACTAGCATTTCCTTGATATTCACCAACTACAACAACTCCGGATTGTGAACCTCCACAACCCCAAGCCAAATCCTCAGAAGTGCCACCTCCGCTTTGTGCCCATAACCAGCCTGTTGAATCATAACGTGCAATTGCAATATCAGCATAACCAGTTCCATTCAACATAATTTGGTCAAATGTAATTTCTTCAAAGAAGGTTATCGCAGCATATGTATTGCCCAGACCGTCTACACATAGTGAGCCAATAGATTCAATCCCTTGTGGAGAAATTGCATTTATTGCGTTTACTATTTCTCCTGATTCATTAAAAATAGTGATTAATATTCCTGGCTGATCGCTACCAGGAATTATTTGGCCATCAATTTCAAGCATGCCGGTGTAAATCGCACCTAGATGAATCTCGTTTTGATTGTTAACCGTTAATGAAAATTCATGAACTTCTAAAGGTGATTCGATTTGATTGGCCCAAAGCCACACGCCGTCGGATGAAAGGCTTGCAATGAACACATTACCACTATCATCATCGTTTGTTTTGTTTAATGGGTCTAGTTCTCCAAGAACTAAATTACATGCCTCTCCAACTGTATTATAGCAATACGTTCCAGAGACCACAATATCGCCAGAAGGTAATTTTTCTATCGAATCAATAGTGTCAAAACCTTGACTGCCGCCACCAATACTTGATTGCCAAGAACCATTCACATCAAGCCAAGCGATATAGAAATCAATATCACCAATTCCACCAGTAGCCTGTGGTCCTGGGAAATCGAAACTAAAATCAATATATGATTGAAATGAACCAACTACGGTAGTTGTACCATTTTGGAAACTGACGGAATCTTCAATCATATCATTATTTAGGCCACTCGCTTGTGAAAACCATCCCAAAGTAGTATTGTTTTCCGATGAATAATATGTACCAAAATCAAGTAACACATCTCCATTTTCGCTTTCTATTGGATAGTCGTTGGAACCACCCATGACAATTGCTGATAGAGATGACACTAGCAAAAGAAGAGAAATAGTTACACAGATTGTAAGGGACCGCATATTTATTGCAATAACGTCTAACTTATCAAACCGCCTTGTCAGTGATTGTTAGTTTATTGTTGCTTTATTCGATAATAAGAGGGTGTCTTCATAGTGTGTAGTCTCTAAGCCGCTGATATGAGTGAAGGCGCCGGTAATGATTCGAGGAAATCGAAATCCAAATCAAACCGGAATCGCAAGCATAATTCTAATCGCAATCACAATAATTCACCTAAACGCTATGGAACAACTGCAAAAAAAGTCTTGATGGAAAAGAATCTCAAGCAAATAGAAGAGATGAACCGTAAAGCGGAAAATAGGTTCACAGCAAAACAAAAACCGCTTGCCTTTCCAGATAATATGGAGGAGGCAAAACACTTTTCCTTTGATTGGATAGTATCACCAGTTGCTCTAAAAGAAGAGGCGATAATGGCAAATGAGGTTATCCGCAAGGGTGAATTTGGTTGGCTAGATGATGAAAGAGTAGAAGAAATCGCACAAATTGTAAAGAAACATGAAATGAGTTTGGACCAAGCATTATCTCTTCGTTCTGCATTATTACAACAAAAAACGGTTTATGGCCATGGAAGATTACAATCTCGGAGTAAAGCATTAGCGCGACTATACAAAGAAGGCGTAAGTATCGTTGACCTCTCAAAACGATTTGATTTTCCACCGATGAATATTTTCAGAATAGTATTGGGCGAACTGAAATGGTCAAAATCAAAAATCAAAGAATGCTTACGCACACCTAGCAAATTACCTAAGCGGGAAAGAAAAGAATTTGAAGAAGCTGAAGCGGCGGATAGAGTCTCAAATGTGGACCAATCCGAAGTCCAAGTAAAGGCCGATAAGTTTGAAGATATTCTATCAGATTGGTTTGAAGATCAAGGCGTAAAACTCCGCAGACAACCAGAAATGGTTCGCGAACAATCTGCCCAACACGGCAGACCAGTTGCAACTCCAGATATCTTATTCTTAGACCATGTTGAAATCAATGGTAATCCGGTTGCATGGATTGATGCAAAGCATTTCTATGGTGCAGATGTTAAATTTCAAAGAAAGAAAATGGCTGCACAGATGACGCGTTACATCAATGAATGGGGCAGCGGTGCTGTGGTCTACCGACATGGTTTCAGTGCTAATTTATTCATGCCTGGGTGTACCTTGCTGGATGCAAGTCCACTAGACCTTTCTGGACTTTCGCCAGAAGGGTCTTGATCAACTATCGATATTGGTAATGTGGACTCCAATTCCCTTTTCCTGCAACCGTTCAGATAACAGTTGCAATTTTTCAATCGGCAAAGGTTTGGATAATTCTTTGGGCAATACGCATAATGAAACCCCAAGCATGCATAATCTCGTTAACATTATTGAGTCAAATCCAAGTTTTTGTATCTCTTCATTTACATTGGCTAATAATACATTTCTTACCGGCTCATCCAACATTCCAGAAGCAGAAGAAAATTGTTCTGAGCATTGTAATAATTGAGGCCATTTCTCATGCCCCCAATGTCCTTGTCTTAAGGTCTCAACCGCTTCTTCACCAGCCGATGTAATAGTTCGTTGCCAATATGGGTCATCAATATATTCGCTGGTATGGCGGGATTCTTGAGAGCTCCATGCTAAGAGGATTTTTTGATCACAAGGAAAACCGATAGCCTTGCCAGGAGATACTGGCGAGCCTGCGACTATTCGTAATTCAACCCCGCCAGCATAGATTCCCAACACATCTCCTAGACCTCCACTATGAATCCTTTCAATTCGGTGGGCTAAACGGTAATATTGCTCAACATTTCCTTTACCGGTTAACTGATGAAAAGCGAGAGCGACAGCGATAAGTCCAGCAGCCGACATCCCAAATCCTTGACTTGTAGGCAGTTCTAATCGGACATTTATCTCGTATGCATCTTCTCTTCTGAGCAATCTTGCACCTCTTAAACCTTCAATTAATTCTTGATAAATTAATGTCCCATTTTTTAGTTTAGAACCATCCATTGCAGTGACATTTATTCGCAAATCTCCTTGTTTGATATTACCTGTCACTTCATCCAATGATGAACCTGCAGAATATCGGATTGCTGATGCTGCTTTATTTGACCACAGATGGCGAATATCGGCTTCAACTCCATCGGTCACATTGAATCCGGCGCCACGACTTCCTTGGCTACGCGGCAATTTGCTATCTGTACAAATTGAGAATAAGAGAGTGACATGACCCCCGCACCTCTTTTGAACCATATTGCTGCCCCGATAAAGGATAGCAGGCTAAACTATGTTGATGAATACTCGCTTCAACATTGATGCGAAGCAAACTTCTTGCAGAGTTTATGATTAAGCGATTGCTCTTTCAATTTCGCCAGAGAGATTCTCAAAGCGACCCTTTAATTCATCCATTGCTAAATTGAATGCTTGAACAGGTGTTAGTGAACCATCGGTTTCAAAGGTGAATACGAATGAATTGTCAATCTTTTCGAAAGTAATTGCATCATCAAAGTCACCATCACGGCCAGTTCCAGCACCAACTTGGTGAATTGCCTTCTCCAAATCAATAATGTGATTGATATCTGTCAATGTCTTATCCTTTCCGAATAACTTTGCATCGATTGCTTTTCCATCAGAGGTTTTCAAATCAAGATTGAACAATACATTTGCTTTCTTTGGCTTGTTTAGAATTGCTTTCACCTGTGGGTGGAAAGCAACTGCTGCAACCGGTGACCACTTTGCATGGTCACGGCCACGACCGAGAGTTGCAAATGCGTAAAATTGTAGGTATTGGCCCTTGGATAAAAGAGTGATTGGAATACGTTGGTGTTCTTCCTTTAGTCCAAACATTGGGTCTGAAATAACAGTTAGATCACTTGCGTAAACATACTTCAATTCTTCATCAGAATCCTTAGGGTGTCCTTGGATTTTCAAAGAAAACAAAATCTGGCAACTTGGGCAGCCCTTATCCTTCTCAACCATATCTTTACAGTTTACACAGTCTTCAGGGAATACAATACTCTCTTAAGTG
>ENA-UZXD01000304-UZXD01000304.1-metagenome-genome-assembly--contig:-Day-3-50m-contig-304_pt1 | contig 9855 bp, 12 predicted proteins | sample MGYA00260344_ERZ794904 | MGnify/ENA metagenome assembly ERZ794904 | reverse complement strand
TGATGCCACTCCTGTTTATGTTGGATTTCTAATTTTTGCTGCAGCAATGACTGGTGTAATTATTTTAGTTTTAAAATTAGATTGGCAGAGAATAATGGTTAAATTTGCTCCTTGGACATTGGATGATAGTTCTGACGACAATGTTGATAAAGATAATGACAAAAATGTTAAAAAATAATTTTTATATTTGAAAATTCCAAAGCATTTCTTTTCCATTTTTTATTCCTACTCTAGTTGATTTTTTTATTTTTTTTACTTCTAAACCCTCCTCAATGTATATTTCTATTTTTTTTGTTAAATCTATTCCATAGTGTTCTTTTGTAATTTCTAATGCTTGTGTTAATTTTGCTGGGCCATTTGTTAAATTTTCAAATTTTTTAACATTTCTGTTCTTTTCCATTCTTTTAATCCCTTTTTCTGGAATAATTCCACGAATCAATACTGCTCCTGCAGTTATTTTGGGTTTTTTTGCTACCACATTAAAACAGTAATGCAATCCATATGTGAAATACACATATGCCATTCCTGCTTCTCCAAACATTATCTTATTTCTTTCCGTAATTCCTCTAAACGCATGACTTGCTGGATCATCTTTGTGCCTATATGCTTCTGTTTCGATGATTACTCCTGACATCTCATAATTGCCTATTTTTCTAACTAATTTTTTCCCTAATAGTTCCCTTGCAACTATTGTTGTCTCTCTCTGATAGAATTTTCTAGGAAGTGTATTCAATGTCTATCTTAATTTTATTATCTGCTTTTAATTCTTTTATTAATTTAAATAATTTTTTCATATCTTTTTTTAATAAATTAATTAATTTTTGATTATAAATTGTAGCAGCTGGATGAATTGTTAAAAAATATAATTGATTATTTTTTCTAACTACTTTTCCTCGAAATTTTATAATTTCTTTTCCTTCTAATAATGAATTAAATGCTGTATTGCCTAAGATACAAATTATTTTTGGTTCTATTATTTCTATTTCTTTTTTAAGATAATTTTTACATGTGTCTCTTTCAATAATTGTTGGAACTCTGTTTTTTGGAGGTCTGCATTTTACAATATTTGTGATGTATACTTGGTCTCTTGTAATTCCTGCATTTTCAAGTGCAATTGATAATTTTTTACCTGCAATTCCAATAAATGGCTCACCTTTGTTATCCTCATTTTTTCCAGGTGCTTCCCCTACAAAAATTACATCTGATTTAAAATTCCCTTTCCCTGGAACTGAATTATTTCTTGTATTGCTTAGTTCACATTTTGTACATTGTGTAACCTGTTTCTTAATTTTTTGTAATTTTTTTTCCATGCTAACTTACACTTTTCACCGTTGCTCTGCCTCTGATTGTAGGGCCTCCATTACCCATAATCATTGATTGCATTGGATCTCCTTTACCACAATTAGTTATTGGTCTTACTGTAAAATCATTCCCACATGCATCAATTGAATTAAAAAACTCTGATGCTGTCCCCATTACAATTACATCTTTTTGCAAATCTGTTATTTCTCCATTTTCAATTTTTTGTGCATATTGACAAGATATACTCCAGTTATGCCTTTTCATATCGATTGATGGGATTTTCATATTTGAAATATAATATCCATTTTTTACATCTTTGATTATTTCTTCAACTTTTTGATTCCCATTACCAATACACGTACATGCCATGCGTATTAAGGGCATATATCGATAATTTGTTGCTCTCATGTTACCTGTAGGGCGTGTGTTGAATACATTTGATGTTTCTCTATTTTGCATGTGATTTTTTAAAACTCCTTTTTCTATCAGGTTTGTTTTTTCGGTTTTAACCCCCTCATCATCGAAGTAATACCATCCTAGACTTTCTTTGATTGTGGGATCATCAAAGACATTTAGATTTTCTGAACCAATTTTTTCCCCTATTTTTCCTTTCCACCAAGCTCCTCCTGCCCATGCCATTTCNNGATTCATTACTACTGTTGTTTCTTCTTCCTTTACTGGTTTTGCATAAATTAATTCAGATGCTTTTTTTGCAATCTCTTTTGCACTTTGTTGGGCTTTGTTTGTAATTAATTCTAATCCTCCTCTTCCCCCCTCTGTAATGTTCACTGATTGTGTTTGACCTGAATCATGTGATGTTGCAACCATTTCTATTAGTACGTCTGTAAAATTTTGTAATATTTCTGAACCTTCTGTATTTGTAAAGTATTTTGAATTAATTGTATAGTGTGGATTTGTAACTGATTTTATAATTTTTGATGTGTCTTTGATTATTTTATTGCATTCTAAACCTATTTTTGCTAATTCTTCTACTTCTGGTTTTTTTAAAACTGGAAAATCAATTTGTTTTTTATTCATTGGATTGTTATGTAAATTAATTTTATTTTTTTTATTTGAAATTGTATTCTCTGCATTTTTTATTGTATTATCTAAAATATTTTTTATTTCTTCAAATGAATTTGGATTAGTTATTGAACAAAAACTCCATGAACCATTTTTGATTAGTCTAATCCCTATTCCTTTATCTTCACTATTTCTGATGTGCTCTATTTCCTTATTTTCTATTAATATTGATTTTTTTACTTGCTGCTCTGCTCTTACATCACAATATTGAACTCCCACCTTATTGGTATATTTTATTATTTTATCTGCAAGATCTTGTAATTTTTGTTCCATATTTTACAAATTTACTTGAGTTCTAAATCTTGTACTATTGATGACTAGATATTGCAGGCATGGTGAAGTAATATTCATCCTCAAAATCATAATCTGATGTGCTTTTTTTTCTCAAAAACTCAAAATATTGTGTACAATTTTCATAAAATTCTTTATTTTTTGTTGTTCCTTGATGCATGATTTACCTATCCATTTTTCAATTTTTCAATGAGAGTGAGCCATTTTGATCTATGATGTTTGTTTTCTTTAACTAGATACTATTGGACATTTTTTATATTCAAACATTGATCATATTTTATGACTATTGTTGCTGATACCAGTGTAATCATCAATGGAAATCTCTCTGAACAAATCAAATCTGGTTCCGTTCGAAATTCTGAAATTATAATCCCTCAAGCAGTATTTGATGAACTTCAATCTCAAGCTTCAAATCATAAGGAACAGGGATTTGTTGGATTGGAACAAATTCAAAAATTAAATAAGTTATCTGAAGATTTTGGGTTAAAAATTATTTTAAAAGGTTCTCATCCTGCTATTGATGATATTAAATTTGCAGCAAGTGGGAGAATTGATGCATTAATTATTGATATTGCAAAACAAAATGATGCGGTTCTTTATACTTCTGATAAAGTTCAACATTTAGTCGCAGAGGCTGAAGATGTAAAGAGTATTTTCTTACAACCTAAAATTATTCAAGGAACATTGGAATTTTTAAAATTTTTTGATAGTACCACTATGAGTATTCATCTTAAAGAAAATCAATATCCTCTTGCAAAAAAAGGAAAACCTGGAGAATTTTTACTTACAAAAATTGGTGAAGATGTTCTTACCAGAGATTACTTGAAAATGATTTCTTCTGAAATATTATCTGCTACTAATATTTCTGATTCTAGTACTGTTGAAATCTCCAAAACAGGCGCATCTGTTATTCAACATGATGACTATCGTATTGCAATTACTTATCCTCCCTTTTCTGAATCCTATGAAATAACAATTGTTCATCCTACTGTGAAATTATCTCTTAATGATTATACTATTTCTGAATCATTAATGGAGCGTCTAACTGACAGAGCTGAAGGAATTGTTATTTCTGGTGCTCCTGGTTCTGGAAAGAGTACTTTAGCTTCTGGATTGGCAAATTTTTATCATGATCAAGGAAAAATTGTTAAAACATTTGAATCCCCTCGTGATTTACAAGTTGATGCGGGTATTACACAATATAGTAAATTGGATGGAAGTTTTGATAACACTGCAGACATTTTATTATTAGTTAGACCTGATTACACTATTTTTGATGAAGTAAGAAGAAGAGAAGATTTTACAACTTTTTCAGATTTAAGATTAACTGGTGTCGGTATGGTGGGAGTAATACATGCCAATTCCCCATTAGATGCAATTCAACGATTCATTGGTAAAATTGAACTTGGTATAATACCAAATGTTTTGGATACTGTTGTGTTTGTTAACAACGGTGATATCGAGAAAGTTTATGATTTGGAATTAAAAGTAAAAGTTCCAACTGGTATGACTGAATCTGATTTAGCTAGGCCTGTAATTGAAATAAGAAATTTTGAAAATAATGTTTTAGAGCATGAAATTTACACATTTGGAGAAGAGAACGTAATTGTACCTGTGGCAAAACGCACTGATGCAGTAGGTATCCAAAAATTAGCTGAGGATAAAATTAAAGATTATTTCCAAAGATATGATTCTAATGCTCAAGTTGAAATTTTATCTGAAAACCGTGTTAAAATTAGCGTTCATGAAGATTGTATTGCATCTATTATTGGTAGAGGAGGTACTAACATTAACGAAATTGAAAAACTCCTCAAAGTTCACATTGATATTGTTGCTAAGGATTCTGAAATACTATCTTTAAATTCCAATGATCTTGCTTTTAGTTTTTCAGAATCTAAAACTGCATTACTTTTGACTGTAAATAGAGAATACACATCTATGTATGCGGATATTTATACAAATGATGAATTTTTTGCGTCTGTTCGAATTGGAAAAAAAGGACAAATCAAAATTCCAAAACGTTCTGATATTGGACAAAATTTGTTAAACTCCACTAACTCTAAAAATGACATAAGATTATTTCTTAAAGATTTTTAAAATTATCAATAATTTTTGGATTTGCTTTTAGAAACGTAATAAATTTTCTTAATTGTTTAATTGTTTTTGGATTAAGGTGATGTTCTATTCCTTCTGTATCTTGATTTGCAGTATCATATCCAACTCCTAAAATCTCAAAAAATTCTAATAAAATTCCATGATTTTGACGAATTCCTTCTGCAATCTGTGTACCTTTTTTTGTTAGATTAATTCCATGGTATTTTTCGTATTCTAAAAATCCTCCTTCATCTAATCTTTGTAGCATTTTAGTTACACTGGGAGCACTTACATTCATGTATCTTGAAATATCTAATGTTGTGGCATANNCCTTTTAATTCAACTAATTCTGATATTATTTCCAAGTAATCTTCCATTCTGGAACTAGATCGTGTTTTTTCTAATTCATGTGCTGCTTTAATTGATTCTAGTCTTTTGGAATTTTTTACTTTCATTGTTCTTTGTACCTAATGGAAATCCACTATAATTGAGTGTCTGTTGGTCTATCTTGGTTACTCTTTGTTGACTTGAGGGTGACCATTGTTGATCTTTGAATCTTAACTATTTTTTTCTAAATTAATATTAAAATGAATGATCCCTTAAAGGCACGATTGGCAAAATTACAAAGATTTTCTGATTCTGCTAAGCGTAGAGCTAATCTGTATTCAGATATTGCAAAAATGGATGATTCTCATACTGCTAGATCTTTAGGTGCGTTGCAAAAGGCACCTGCACCTGGCAAAAAATTACAAAAAATTGGATTTCTTATGTTGTGGATTCCTGAACCTACTGGAGTCACCTGTGCTATAGGTGGTCCTATGATAGTTGCTGGTAGATATTTGGATAAAAAATACAATGGTAGTACAATACATGACATTGGTCATCACACAAAAAATACTATTTCTACAATTAGTGATTTTAGAAATTCAGTAACGTAACACATTCAGTTTTTAAAAGGACTGTCTTAAACTATTTTATGACTACTAGGGCTCAGGCAATAATTCCTATTTTTATTGCTGCTGTAATTATTGGTTCAATTGGTTTACTTACTTTGCCAAGTGAAATAAAATTGGAACAAGTAAAATTTCCTAGAGGTATGATTAAAGTTGATACTGTGCCACTTGAAGTGCAAATTGCTGATACTGAACCAACTCGTGTTCGTGGATTAATGTTTCAAGACTCATTACCATTAGATCAAGGAATGCTTTTTGTATTTCCTGAACAAGGTTTGTATTCATTATGGATGCTTAATATGCAATTTGAATTGGATATGATTTGGTTTGACGAGGATGGAAATGTGGTGCATATCAAAACAAATGTTCCTCCATGTGTGATCCCTGTTGAAATTGCTGCAGGCTGTCCTAGTTTTGTACCTGATGCTGAAGCCACATACATTCTTGAAGTTACATCTGGATTTGTTGAACAAAATAATATTACTAAAGATTCTGTTTTAGAAATAATTTCAATTTAAAATTGCAAAAACTTATCTTGTAATGTATTTTAAAATTATTCATGAATAAGAAACTTTTCTTCCCCATTATTGTTATAATTGTGTCTGCTGTTGCTATTTTTTTAATTCCTGAAAATTCTTCTGTCCCTTCATCCGAAAATCTCTATCAATATGGTTTTACCTTTTATGATGTTGAAAAAATAAAGGAATCCTTGTCTGAACAAAATATTTTCATGTCTACTCCTACTGCTATCACTGATCATACCATTGAAAATTATTGTGCAATCCGTGATGATATCTTGTCCACTATTAACTACTGTACTACTACTGCTATTCAAGATCCAAATGGAAAATCTCTAGGGAATATTAGTATCGGTGGTACTCCTGACAACCCTATAATGGCTCTTGCATTAGTTGAATCATCTCCGTTATTTGATTCAAAATCTGATGAAATTGAAATTGTTTTTGAAACTATGATTGAAACCTTGGTCTGTGATTGTTGGGATGAACAACAACCTGGTGGATTTGAATCTGTTAGTGACTGGTTAGATGCTGCTAAAATAAAATATGCTGAATCTTCTCAAACCATTCCTCTAAAATCAACAATTACTGGGCTGGGTAATGAAACATTAATTCTTGAGATTACTTCAAAAAATGACTCTTATTTGTGGACTTTAATTGTTCTAAAGTAGTCTAATTATATATGATAAAATTACTTGATTGGAGATTACAATGATTGATCAATTATGGTTAATTCCTTTGGGGTTTATTGCTGGTATATTGGGATCTATGATTGGTCTTGGTGGTGGAATAATTGTTGTTCCAGTTTTAACTTTTTTAGGATTTCCTCCTACTGTTGCAGCAAGTAATAGTCTTTTTGCAGCATTTAGTAATTCTGTTGCATCCACTATTTCATATTCAAAACAAAAAAGAATTGAATATTCTTTGGGATTAAAACTTGGATTACTTGCAATTCCTGGAACTATTTTAGGTGCAATTATTTCTACTGATATTACTCCTGATATTTTTAAAATTTTATTTGGGTTTGTTTTAATTGCATCATCTGTTTACATATTTTTAAGAAAACAAATTGAATCTAAAGAAAAGATTATTTCTAAACAATTAATCATTTTTACAATCGGAGCTAGCTTTTTTGCAGGAATCATTTCATCCTTTTTTGGAATTGGTGGAGGAATTGTCTTTGTACCTTTGATGGTAGTTGGTATGGGAATGTCTATGAAAAGAGCAGCTCCTACTTCTCAATTAATTTTATTGTTTGCATCATTATCTGGAATTATTGTTCATAGTATTTTGGGACATCCTGATTTTCTTCAATCTGGTTTTTTAGCAATTGGTTCTTTTTTTGGAGGACTTGTTGGAGCAAAATTATCTTTGAGTGTCAAGGAACGAAATTTAAAAATTCTTATCTCTGTTGTACTTGTAATTACAGCTGTAAAATTATTCTTTGATTCTTTGACCAGTGGTTATTTATTTTAGCCTCAAATCATAAATGGTATTTTTATACTAATTTTTTAATATAATGTGTTCATTAGATCTTTTGATTTAATGGCTGAGGAGACATGTCTGCTCCTTAGTATTTTATTAATTCTCTTCTGGGTTTTTTTTAATTCTGTAAATATTTTTTTTTGAGATTATGATTAATTCATTATCTTGTGTATTACCTTCAAAATTAATAATTATTTTCCCAAATTTTTTGTCTATATCTATTTTCTCTATAATTGTAAATTTTAATTTTAAAACTTGATTTGTATACAATGGTTTTAGAAATCTTGTATTTCTATTTCCCCATTCTGAATCTCCATCTGTTCCCAAAAATATGATTTGATTTCCATAGATTTCATTTAATCTTGTAAACTCTCCTTCCATTCTTGATAAAATTGCTCTTCCTGAAACTAATTGGTGATCTTTATTTACATTGTTTTCTAAAATTACATTTTTTATTTTTGAAAATTTTAGATACTCTTCTATTTCCTCATCTGAAATACTACATGTTGAATAAAATGATTCGCCAACATCTAATTCAAAAAATTTTTTCATCCTTATCTTGTTTCGTCAACACAGAATGTTACTTCTGCAGATGAAAGTGCATTTTCTGTAACTAGGAAATTAAATGCATCAGCAATTTTTTGGTTATTTGGCTCTGAACCTGTAACTGAACCTGGGAACACTGTAAACATTCTGATTTTTGATTTTAAAACATCGCTTAATTCTTGATTTACTGTTGTAGTGAATGGTCTTAATGCTCCTCTGAAAACTTCAACTTGTGCTCTTTGGGTTCCTGTAACTTTACGTCCTATTGGTAAATCTGGACCTATTATCATAATTGCACCCTTGGTGTCTTTGTATAGTCTTGGATCTTTGTCTCCTCCTGGAACAAAATGTTCGAGTGTTCTTTGAGCAACAGTTGCTGGTGTTGAGATGAATTTTGCAACTAATTCTTCCCATCCTGCTCTATTCAATTCTGTTAATTTTCCTATTTCTGGAAGTTTTCCAGTAATGTGAATTACTCCTAAAATTTCTCCTAGATTTGTATTGGCTGTATTTAACCATCTTTGAACTTCTTCAGGATTTGTGATATCTACAATATGTGAATGAAATTTACTACTGATGGATTCTTGAACTTCTTTTGGAGTTGACTGTGAAATGAAACATGCCACTTTTCCTCCGTTCTTTTCAATATGTTGTGCTAAAAATTCGACTCTTTCAGCATCTGTTTTATCCGTACCGTCAACTGTAAACACTACTGATTTACCTGAAAAGTCTGGTTGATGGACTCCTGGAGTTGTTGTTCCGATATGTGGTTTTACTGGATAAAATACCCTGTCTCCTGGGATTACTTTGCCGTTAAGGATTTTTGCAATTTTATCATCACATAAGTTTAGAACTGATTCAGATACTTGTGTTTGAGCTAAAAATTCCCTGTTTGCAATCATATGTGATGTATTATTTTGAACTTTTTCAGCTATTGTTTGAATTTTTGTAAGTAGATTTGTAAATGTCTCTGTTAATTTTGCAGTATCTTTTCCATTTGCTCTTTTCTCTGCAATTTTTGCAATTCCTTCTTTATCAATTCCGTCTGCAAGAATACATTCTAACAAGTCGTCTTTTGCTTCTTCAACTTCTACTGGAGTTAAGTCTTCAAATCCACTAACCCTCATAAATTCTGCTGCAGCTTTTGGATAAACTGTTTTGTAAATTCTATCTGAATGTACTGGTCCTGGGTTTGTTGCAATAGATATGATGCCCTTGTCAGTTAATTCCCATGACATTGCTTCTGCAAGTCTGTTCTTTGCACCTTGCGCTGCAGTATATGGACTTCTAAATCTATACGGTCTCTGTTCAAGTGGTCTTTCTTCGGTAAAGAATGTTGAAATTGTGATAATTTTTCCTCCTTCCTTCATTACTTTTAGTGCTTGAACTGAGCCCCAAAATGTACCNNGTACTTTTGAAATCTTTTAGTGGAGAATTTGGAAAACATGTTACTGGACCTGAAACCCCTGCGTTGTTTATTATGTAATCTACATTGACATTGTCATTTTTTAGTGAATCAAACATTGCATTCATTGCTGTTTCATCTGCAACATCTACTCCTGCAAAAATCTTAACTGATGCAC
>ENA-UZXD01009192-UZXD01009192.1-metagenome-genome-assembly--contig:-Day-3-50m-contig-9192_pt1 | contig 9889 bp, 7 predicted proteins | sample MGYA00260344_ERZ794904 | MGnify/ENA metagenome assembly ERZ794904 | reverse complement strand
TTTCCTTCTCCAACGAATGCTCTAAGGCTCGTGCCCGCAGTGTCTTCGCCGACAACACTGCCTTCCAGTATTGCTTTGTCTTCTTCAAGCAACTTTAATTCTGTTTTAAGTTTTTCGATTGTATCCTCGGAACTTGTCCCTGATTCGGATAGTTCAGCAATCCTTTCGCTTAACTCCTCTAACTCTTTGAGGATTTCAAGAGTTGTTCCCTGTGTTTCCGTTACGTCGTCTTCGGTCTCATCTACGGTGATACGTAGTTCGACCAAATCTTTTTCACCCTCAAGCACCTCTTTCTCAAGCTTTGTGACCTGTGCTAGCAGTTGGAGATCCACTTCCTTATCGACCGTTTCACTTGCGTGGTTAATGATCAAATAGATAAGAATTACCGCGCCAAAGCCACAGGACATTATGTCGAGGAACGACAGGCTGAAGGCATTGAATTCTCTTTTTCGGGCCATAATTTAGGGTTTAACGGATATAAGTGTAATGGTTGCTTCGCCTATCGTCAGTCTATTCCCGATTGAGAGTTTGGTCCCGTGTTCTATCGACTTGTCATTCAAAAGAACGAGATCAGTATCTCCGGGTATCTCGATGATTAGCGCATTGTTGTCGCGGTATAACACGCAGATCGGGTTTGTTTCATTAACCTCAATCTGGGTTTCGCTAATGTTGCTTATCGGCAATCTCTCGCCAATCGCACTGGCATGGTTGTTTAAGAGCAAATGGGTGGGTACTTGCTCAGCTGAATCGGTTGACACGCCCTCAGAATGCGCCTTTGTTGCGACCGGTGATTCTGCGGGTTCACTCCGTGGCTTTGGTAAAGGCAAGCTGGTGATATGGGCAACCTGGTTGTCCTGCATAATTTTATCTAGATGCAGCGCGGTGCCCTGCGCAACGGCGTCACTTCGAAGCTCCTCTACCTCGACATTGTTGAGCAACGCCAAGGAGTCACTGAAACCGGGAAAGCCCTTGAATCTGTGTGAAACGTAAAGTTTTGCCTGTTCGTTTGTGGGTGCCTGGTTGCGTATTGCCTGAATAATCTGGGGGTATACGTTGGTGCAGGCGGAGAGTAGTTGATCCGGAGACACATTCACTGAGTAGTTGACATTTTTGTGCCGGAGCTCGAACAGTTTGTGCGTGGTGCCGAGATTTTTTATCCAGTCTGGTAGTTGGTCGTAAAGCGCTTGTTCACTCTCGGCTTGGTACATCGGATCAAACCGCGAAGACTGGATGAATTGATCTGCGATGATATTTGCCCAGCGGTCCCAGAGTGTAAATAGACCAGATTCCGTAACGGTAGAACTTTCTGCTCTTCTTAGTAATCCATCATTTCTAAAAACAGACAAAACGATTCTGTGAAGATGTATGTCGAGGTGAAGTACAAGTGAGTGAGGACTTGGTATCGCAACCGAGATCAGACCTGTATCGACGAGGCTTTTCACGCTCAACTGGCATTCGTTAGCCATGCCAAGCAATAGTGCTAATTGGTTTTTTGTATAATATCCTGGTACCGCGAAAACCAGTTCTCCAATATCCTGATCGAGTTGTGATGCGATGTGTTCTAGATGTGCAAAAGCGAGATCTGCATGATGGCGAATATTAGCAGTACCGTTCGCCATAGCGTCTGTGCCTAGCTGGTTCCAGTATTTGTTGTTTGTCCACCTCGGTAGTCGTCGTGCGTTCTCTGCGCCGCTATTACCGATGAGCAAATTGCTGCCGTCGAGTACCGCATAACCGGGGCTCACGGTCACGAGCTTTTCCTCTTGGAAAACTTGAATGCCCGAATCGTTTAGTTCAATCAATGTGGCCAATGAAAAATCCCTGCTTGATAAGCGATGCTTATTGCACCTGGTTTTGAAGGTTCCTGATCAGTCGATTGTCGCAGTAGTCTTCCGCGTCCAACACCAGCCTTTCCTGAGTAAGCTGCAACTGGTGCATGAGAAACATGATAAGAATGCTGATCAACAGGGCCACGAATGTTGAGTTGAAGGCAATGCCCAAACTCTGGGTGACACCTGCAATATCGCCTTGAACTGCTTTGTGTGCCTGCCCCAGCGCTTGACCAATACCTCTGACGGTACCAAGGAAACCGATAGAAGGTATTGCCCAGGCAATATAGCGAATCATCGATAGCTCGGAGTCGAGCCGCTCTGATTCTGATTCACATATCCCCTTGATTGTGCTCGATACGTCCTGAATGTTTCGGGTTGATCTGAAACGATGCAGTGCGGTGAGAAGTGCGCGGGGTAGCAGGTAACCATGCTGTGATTCAGGTAGGGCCTGAATAGGACGAGAATACTCGCGGGCGTCCTCCGGTAGGATACTCGTTCCGAGATTGATCGGCAGCAGGTCCAGCTGTAGCAAGTTCCTTTCTCTGTTGGTGAGCACCGCTTTGTATCCCATCAGTGATATCGCCCAGAACATCAGAATAAAGCAAGCTTCTTGCTCAAAATCTCTGATGACCACATAGGTTGATCGTTCAGGTACGAAATCAGGATTGGCGTTAAGCTCTATCGCCTGCTGTTCAAGGATCGCCGTCGCATTAGGCCTGATAATGGAAACGTAGGCTGCATGAACGATGATGACAGCGATGATCAGCGAAAAAAGCTGGAAGATGAATTCAACGGGAAGTTGTTTTCGCACAGGTTCTCCTAGATGTTAGTTGGGAAGGCGACAGCTTTTTCAGTGTCGATTTCCTCGCTTGGTATAAAAATCTGAACTCGTTCACTTAAGGTTGGTTTCTCATCCGTCGTGTTTGTTCTCGGGCGCTCGTCTTCGGGCGCGGAATCTATTTTTGGATTCGATGATACGACTTCCGCCTCTGTAGGTTCCGCTGCTGCAGTCACAGAATCAGGTTGTTGTGTCGCTGTTTCTGTTTCTGTCTCTGTCTCTGTTCCTGTCGTTGTCGACGTTGTTGTCGAGTTCTCCGACACTTCGGCTTCGCTAGCGCTGGCGATTGCGACCCAAAGGAAACAGATCAGGCCAGCCAGCAGTCGTGTGCCCGAAATTTTGCTTGATGAATTCACTCGACGTACCTCGCGATACGAAACCCAACATCGGTTCTGGCCTCTTCACCGTAGTCACGGAAAGTCCAGCGCAACTCGCTAAAACGGCCATGTGTGTAATTTGAACCACGAATAACATGATAGTCACCCTCATTTGGACCGAGCGGATCAGTGAGGGTTTCGGTTGGTTTTCTGAGCGAGTAGAAGTCATGAATCCACTCAGAAACATTACCTGCAAGATCAAAAATACCCAGCTCGTTTTCCTTGTAAGTAGCGACAGGCGCGGGACCTCGAAAATTGTCACTATAACCAGTGATATGGTACGGCACCATATTTGCCGCTGCTTCGTCGGCGTAATTCGCGTGAACTTCTACCGGCGGCATATTGTCACCCCAAGGGAACCGGGTAGGGTTTGGGCCGGCGGCATACCTCGCTGCCCAGACCCATTCCGCTTCTGTCGGCAAACGATAACCGGTGGTCATTGGCACAACGCCGCGCCAGGCGCCGTCGCGATATTCATAGGCTGGCGGTAACCCCTGTCGCTCGCTCATCCAATTGCAGAATCTTATCGCTTTCTCCCAAGTCAGGTTTACAACGGGTCTGTCATCTTGGGACAGTAAGGCACGCCCGAGTACACCTGAGTCGTGTTGACTATCGAATTGTAGGTATTGATTGTTCGTGACTTCATTGACGCTCATATAATAAGGTTTTGTTAACTCGACCTGTTTTTCGATCTCATTCGACCGCCGTCCGGGTTCTCTTCGACTTGCGCCCATAAGCAAATTACTGGGTATGATCAGCTTCAACGCTTGACCGACCGGACTGGTAAGTTCAGGAGATATTGCTGCAATCTGCGCTTCGTCGTCGGTTTGCAGCTTGATGAGCAGTTGCTGTGAGAAGCCCGGTCTGGGTGTGACGGTGGCTGTGTGGGTCGCGTAGCCAGGTTTGGTAATCTCGAAGCGATGGGTTCGAGCGGGCAGACTCAGCCTTTGGGTTGCTTTGCTCTGTAACTCTCCGTTGATGAACAGCTCTGCGTCCTCTGGCTCAACTTGGATTGAAACAATGCCCAATATAGGTTTCAGTTGACGATTGATCGAAATATCCTCATCAGGCTCGACGAGGATAGTTTGTGAAGTTTGCTCGAAACCGGCTCGAGAAAGAAGAATACGATACGAAATACCAGGGGGTAAGGTGACATCAAGCGGTGTTTGTCCGGAATATTTCCCTCCTATTGTCACGTTTGCACCAGGAGGTTCCGAAGTAACAGAAATCTTCCCGTCTGCCGGAATCAACGTTCTCACTGGAATTTCCTGATGTTTATTGGCGACTATCTCGAGCATGGTTTCCCAAGATTTGTAACCTTTTTTCTTTAGGATTAGTTCACGTGTCCCCTGCAGCAGCTCAACGGTACTTGGCGTTTTGCCAAGTTCAATACCGTCAGCCATGATTGCAGCGCCCGCGGGTTCCGTTGTAAAAGAAACGTTTGCCCATGCGGGAGTCAATTCAAAGATCTCTGATTGTTCGATTCTACGTCCTTCAATGATTACTTCAGTATCAAAGGGTTGAAATCTCTCTGACTCGATGTGTATATCGTGTACCCCCGGTTCTATCGATTCTATGGTGAGAGGCAGATAACCCATTGACTGTTGGTCAACAAATAGCTCGGAGTTTGAGTTTTTCAGCGTTTTTACCGTCAAAATGCCTGGCAACTTTCTGAATTCGAAACTGACCACTTGGTCTGCCCGATCATCGACGCTAAACGATTTATCAAGGTCGTGGTACCCGGAGGATTCTGCATGGAATGTATAGTCACCGGAAAGCATTAGGTATCGCTCTCCCAATTTGTAGGAATATAGGCCGCTGGTGAATGAGAAGTTATTAGCCTCTGGTATAAATTGAAAGCTGACAGCTCTGGCGCTAAAAAGAAACGTAGCAGCAGAGCCCAGCGTCAGGAATATCAATGTGATCAGAATGGGTATTGGTCTGAGTACAAAAGTACGCTTGCTTGTCGAAGCGTCCGCTCTTTGAAAGGACGTTGCCTCAATAACGGTGTTGTTGTCTGAAGTGTCTGCCATCAGATTTTTTCAGTGCAGCTGACATCAACAGACACTGCTCCTCGACCGCCGAGCAGCGTAAGGTTTTCATGAACGTCACGATACCCCTTTCTGGTGCCGACGATCGTGTAGGCGCCAGGAATAAGTTCCATGCTCGTTTGGTAAATTTTACCGAGGGTTGCTACTCGGTATACCGTGATGTCAGTTTTGCTGTCTGAGCGAATTTGTAATTCGACAGGTATTCTTGCAAGCGACACGTAGAGAGACAAATCCTTGATTTGTTGTTTTAGCTTGGCACCTCGGTCTTTTTCGCGTGCGGCCTGTACCAGTAGTTTTTTCGCTTTTGTCAGTTCGGAATCCTTCACCATCACCGCGGGAGAGTTGATGTAACGTTCTAGAGCAAGGTCGAGATTGTTCCGTTTGAGTGATAGCTGGTAACCCTTTTTGGCGAACACCAGTGTCGAGTCTTGGTCAAGGGCGTCCTTATAGGATTGTAACGCCTGCCCCCATTTTTCCTGCGCGACCAAAGCGTCAGCCGTTTGTCTCATTTCGGCGAATTGTGTCTGTTTTTTTGCAATTTCGATCTGCAGTAGCCCATCGGCGGGTTCTGAAGACTCAGGAATAATTTCACCTGCCTCACCGAAGGCTTTTCGCGCGGCTTCATAGTCACCATCACTTAGTGCTGTGAAGGCGCGGGACATCGCCTCGTTAAACTGGTTTTGAACAATGCTGGCATCTATTCTATCGACGGCAGATGCAGCGGGTGCCCAATCGGGGTCAAGGTCGAAGGCTGCTTGGTACTTTGTTAATGCTTTTTCCAATGACCGATTTTGTTCGAATTCTTCACCACTTTTCATCATCACCAGCACTGTGCCAAGATTCTCTGCGCGCATAAGCGCGAATTCAACATCAGGATTGCCCGGATCAATGGCATTGAGTATCTTGTATGCTTCCCTTGCTGCTGCTTCGTCGCCGGTGAGCAATGCCGTTTCCCCTCTCTCGAGGTTAAGTGCTTGAATTTCGTCTACCTGAGCCAATAGTTGGTCGAGCTGCCTCATCGCTTGCTGGTAGTTGTCCATCGCAGCTTGGTAATTCTCAAGCCGGTAAAACTCATCCCCCGCTAGGCCCAGTTCAACAGTGGCTGAATACGCTTGTCTTGCCCATGAACCCACAGCGAGGTCTTCCAATTGAAGCTGTTTGCGCAAAAGTTCGGTTGCAATTGTCTTTCCGTCGACAATTAGCCGCTCAAGTAACGCGGCTTCCATGGGTGCCAGCGGAATGTCGTTAGAGGTTTCAGCGTCAAGCGCGCCTCCGTCGACAGAATTTTCTGGCGCTGCCGTTGTCACAGCGTCAGTCGGCGGAAGGGTTTGCGCGCGTGTGTCTGCAGTTGCCGGCGTTGGCACCAGAGTTGGCAGATAAAAAAACACTAGCCCGCCGAGGACGGCAATGAGTGCGAATATCATGAACGCTGAAGACGCTGACATGACACTGCGTTCCCGTGGTGTCGCGTGCTCGGCGACGGGGATAAACTGTGTCCCTGTCGCACCGCCTTGTTCCGCTGAATCTGCGGCCATTGCGTCAGGCCTACTTTGTTGGAAGCTGTCGTCGCTGGTTGCCTTGGAGAAAAGTGAGGGCGTAATGTTCTCGAGGCTTTCGGATGTGCCTTGACCATTATTTTCGTTGATCAACCTTCGGAGAGTGGCAAGGTCTGTTGGGCGGTCTTGTGCCGCGGGTGATAACATTGCTTCAAGATAATGTTTAAGGTCTGTTGTTATCGGCTTATCGACAGCAAACGTGCCGTCAGCGCGCCAATCCTGATTGGCGATAATTTTGTAAAGCAGTGCACCAAGTGCGTAGATGTCAGCTGGGATATCTGGCGCTTGCCCATCGCGGAGTTGTGGGCTGAGATAGACCGTGTTGCTAAGGTCATGGTTATGTGGGGCTCGCGTAAAATTGGTAATAAGGATTTGGTTGTCAGGGCTAACAAGAATACTCGCGGGATTTAACTCCCCGTGCGCAATACCAAACCCGTGCACAAAAGAAAGCGCCTCAAGTAGCTGGTCAATTTGAGGCTGCAGTTCGGGAAGCGAAAGGGAAACGTCAACTGGCGATGCCCCTTTGTTGAATGGTGTGGTAACAAAAAGGTGTCCTTTTTCTTCGCCCACCTCCAAGGTTCTAACGATATTTGGGTGAACCAATCCTCTTATTAAGCTTAGTCTGCTCGTTAGGGCTTCGGTCTTTCTTGCGAGAGCGGCAGCTTGATCAACTGCCACATAAATATTCACTGCTACGCGCTCGTTTGACAGGGTGTTGACCGCGAGCCAAGTTTCGCAGAGTTCGCTTGCAGCTGACCCATCAAGCGCGGTTGTGCCAATGTTATGAAGAAGAGAGTAGTGGTCGGTGAAGTCCTGACCTTCGCTAAATTTCAGAGTCATAGATATCAGATGTGCCAGGATTAACGGTCTTTCCGGGCTGGAAGACCGGTTTCTTCAATATAAATTTGTTTGAGTATTTCGCGCCATTCCTCGTACTGGACGTCGGCCGTGCCGGTGAGCTCGATTGTGCGGCCTTCAATGTCGAGCACATAGGGTGTTATTTCAGCACCCAGCGACTCACTAATTTCTTTCAGCGCATTTTCGTGAACCTCAGCTCGTTGCCGGCGACTCAGACCTGATTTTATGAGTCCGATACCACCTCCGACAACCCCTAGACCCGCGGCTTGGCTTGCGTAGGTGTTACTTTGTTTGCTTGCGCTTGCTGCCACGCCGGCAGCAACCACAGCTGCACCACCTATCAAACGCTTCATTGATTCCTTTTTTAGTCGCTTAGCAGCGACCGCTTCATCGTAAGTTGCATACCGCCACTCATGGTAAGAGGCTTTCATGTCGCGAAAGAAATTTCCGTAGTAGTCATCGAGCGTGTCTACAAACAGATATTCACGTTCCTTGATTCGGTTTACCCGAACGAGCATCTGGTCGTTGCTCGCAGGTAATTGTTCTATTTGTACACTACCTTTGGATTCTGTCAGGTATCCGCCAAAGGCCTCTGGCGATAGCCTGATCGCGTATCGAAGATTAGAAACCTGCTTGATTTTCGCGAGCTCTGGTTCGTCCAGCTTCTGTCGGTATATTAATATGGCATTGGCCACGTCATTGTATATGTCTTGGAATGGGTCTTCTTTGGGCGCTTCATAGGAATATTTACTAGCGGTGTCGGTAAATGTTCTGGAAAGCCAGACTTGACCTGTAGAGTCTGCGACGGTTACTTGAAGCTTCAATTCCTCGCCGTTCGAATCTAGAATTTTTCCGGTAATCAGAATGTCCACAGCCTCGGTGAATTGAGGTATGACTCGGACGGCTCCCCAGTTGCCAGTCAATTCCAGTGTATCTTTTAATTGATAGGCGATATAGCGAGCTTCCGCACGGCGGACATCAGGAATGATCAGTGAATTCTCGAGTGCTTCTTCACCTTCGGGAATACCGGGCTCGAGGGGCATAATGCCAATATCCATGTAGAGATCGATCGGCGGCTGAGTTTTAGCAATCATTGGTGGTGTTGAATTCGCCCGAACAATCTCCGTAGAGGAGCAGGCAGGAATTGCAATGACAGCCATCAAAACAGTCAACGAAGTGAAGCACAGCTTCACAACGTTATGAGAGGTTTTTGCCAAATACTTCATCACATGCTCCTGTTGAATGATGATCTTCTTCCACCAGCGCTTCAGATGGTGTGACGGGTCAATATTACTTAGCAGCCACTGCCTTTAACAGGCATTTAGCCTCCTGATTTGTACCTTGCGTACTCTTCCCAGAGTTTCGCTTGCAGTTCGGGGTCGGATTCTGACATCGCGGCCTCTCTGAGTTGCTGCGCGACAATGTCGTCGTCTTGTCCATCCGGGATATTTTCGGGCATATTGCCGCCGCCGCCGTTCTTGGCGCTGGCCACCTGAGCGCCTGCACTGGCTGACCCGCGTTGACCTTCACTTTGTGCGTCGCTTTGATTTCGACCGCCTTCTCCGCCTTGCTGCCCATTTGATGCACCAGGACGGGTGCTTTGGGCCGGCAGACCAGAAGTTGTTGGGGGTGCACCGTTTAAGACCGTGCTACGGGCATCACCGATTTTACCGTCAAATACACCAAGTGAATCGTCAAGATCATCTTCGAGATCGCCAAGGCGTCCGGACGATGCCTGGTCAGTAGCGAGCCCGGGCAACCCAGCTTGCCTGGTCGTGAGGACAACTGTCGATGCTTCCGCGAGCACGCCGGTTGCTTTACCTAGCGAATTTTCTGCGCTTTCGAACACCGCTTCGAGTTCCGGTGTCATTTCTCCGCCGTTTCCTAGCACTGCCTCTTTCGCCCCTATTAAGTCACCCTCTGCGATGATGACGGCAACTCGAGCGTCTGAAAGTAAGTCTTCGGCGCGTTCAAGCTCTTCCTCCGTTGTGGCGGTTTGTATTGCTTGCCCAGCTTCTTGAAGCGCGATGCCAGCCTCTTTTAAGGCATCTTGAGCTGCCCTAATCTCGTCTCCCAGAAGATCAACGCCCTCTCCGGATCCTTCCCCAGAAGCGCCCTCCATTTCCGAGCCCCCGGCACCGGCAGCGCCGCTAACACCACCACCGGCAGCGTCGCCGAGCATGTCTCCGGTTTTAGCGATTGAATCACCGGCCTCTTTCAGGTCGCCGCCGGATTGCTCTCTTTGGGCGGCCCCGTCATCGGCGCCACTCTCCCCACTCGTGCCGTCTCCTCCCTCGCCGTCACCTCTTTTTTTGGCGAAATCCGGCAAAGTTGGAAAATCAGGCATGCCGTCTGAATTTGAGTCTCCACCTTGATT
>ENA-UZXD01003462-UZXD01003462.1-metagenome-genome-assembly--contig:-Day-3-50m-contig-3462_pt1 | contig 9925 bp, 8 predicted proteins | sample MGYA00260344_ERZ794904 | MGnify/ENA metagenome assembly ERZ794904 | reverse complement strand
TTTGGCATTGATCCGATGCGTAACAAAGGAATTGAAGGGGTAGATCTTTTTCAAACAGATCGGGTGGCACGCGCTGTGAGTGAAGCTGAGGAGCACCTTCATGCCATGTCAAATGCAGTAAAACGTGCTGGAGATCGAACTCTCGAAAGTCGGGTCACCCAATTTCAGCAAACCGCCCGGGCGCTTTTTCGCACCGTGGAAAACGATCCTCGCGATCTGACTGCGGCGCGGCGCTATTTGGGCGTCTACCTGCTTGGCGCCAAGGATGCGACAGTCAAATTTGCTGATATATACGCACGAACTCACGATACTAATGCACGCTCCAATTATGAGGCGCTGCTAGACGATTTAGAAGAAAATTTTGCCGCTCGAAACCAAAAACTGCTGCTGGATGACAACAGCGATTTGAACATTGAAATCGACGTTCTGCGCGAGAGGTTACAACGCGAAGGCGTCCGCTAATATATTTTACGAAGGAAACTAATATGTCCGATACTATTCGTCAAAAGGCCGAAGCTGTCGGTGGCGCACTTGACGCGATAACTGCCGTAGAATTGGCAGAACCCACCGACGCAAATTTAATCGTTTCTTTGGAACAGGCTGACAAGCCGATGTCTGCTGCAATTTCAAAGCGCGTAGATGAATTGAACATGAATGACACTAACTCGATCGTGTCTTTTGGATCTGCCGCGCAAGCTGAATTGCAGGAAATTAGTCAGGCAATGCTTCAGGATGTGCGCAACAAAGACGTTGGCCCCGCTGGAGACAGTCTGCGCGATATCGTGACGACAATACGAGGGTTCTCAGTCAGTGAACTAGATGTCCGCAGGCAACGATCCTTTTGGGAAAAACTGCTTGGCCGTGCTGCGCCGTTTGCAAAGTTCACCGCGCGGTTTGAAGATGTTCAGGGACAGATCGACATGATCACGGACAATCTGCTGAACCACGAACATAAACTGCTCAAGGATATTAAATCGCTGGATATCCTTTATGAAAAAACACTTAATTTCTACGATGAATTGGCGCTGTACATCGCTGCCGGTGAATCCAAGATAGCTGATTTGGATACCAAGGTAATCCCGACCAAAGAAGCTGAAATCCAGAACGCTGAAACGGAAGCGCAGGTCATGAAAGCTCAAGAATTGCGTGACCTACGTGCTGCACGCGACGATCTCGAACGCCGGGTTCATGATCTCAAACTGACGCGGCAGGTCACAATGCAATCCTTGCCCTCTATCCGTTTGGTTCAGGAAAATGACAAATCACTTGTTACCAAGATAAACTCAACACTCGTGAACACGGTACCCCTTTGGGAAACGCAGCTAGCTCAAGCGGTTACAATTCAACGCAGCGCTGAAGCTGCAGCCGCCGTGCGCGAAGCCAATGACCTGACCAACGAATTGCTCAAAGCCAACGCAGCAAATTTACGTGGCTCAAACAAAGTAGTGCGTGAGGAGATGGAACGAGGTGTGTTTGATATTGAGGCCGTCAAACAGGCAAATGCTGACCTAATCGCCACCATCAATGAAAGCCTTGAAATTGCAGACCAAGGTAAAGCACGCCGTGCCGTCGCCGAGGAAGACATGAAAAAAATGGAGGCTGAATTGCGCGACACGCTTGCAGCGGCCAAGGCACGCAAGACTGGGTTGGGAGATACAACCGCCGCGTCCGTCCCAAACGGGTGAGACTGCGTATTGCCATAACCACTAGTCTGGTGCTTTGTCTCGTTTCGGCGTGTGAGCAGCTAACAACTCCGAAGGCGAGGCATGCATCAGTCCAGTCTCAGCAGTCAAAGTTGAGCCAGGATCTACGCAATTACTACGCCCATGTTCAGACAGATCTTTTAGCACGCGGCCTGATGCGCACTGACGGCGGTGGCCCAGACACACCGTTTACGCCAGACATGCTGGCACGTAATTTCGAACGCATTGCCTTTTATGATGAATATGCTTTGAACCGAGGTCTTAGCGCCTCAAACGGACGCGCCGGCCATTTGCGGCGTTGGTCTGGACCAGTGCGCGTCAACATGGAGTTTGGTCCATCGGTGACGGACCGCATACGTAACACAGATCGCCAAACGCTCGCAGCATATGTCGCCCGCCTCGCCGAGGTTACGGGGCATGCCATTTCAATCAAATCAAACCGTGCGAATTTCCACATCCTCGTCATGGGTGCGGACGACCACGCGGAGTTAGGTGCACGTGTTAATCAGATTATACCGGGTGCAAGCATCGAAACGCTCAACCTGTTTCGCAATGTGCCCAAGACGATCCATTGCCTTGTGGTCGCCTTCGCCTCGGAAGATAGGTCTGGCAATTATGAGACTGCGATTGCTCTGATACGCGCCGAACACCCAGATCTATTGCGTAAATCTTGCATCCATGAAGAAATTGCACAAGGGCTGGGCCTGGCTAATGACAGCCCAGAAGCACGACCCTCAATTTTCAATGATGATGACGAATTCGCTCTACTGACGATACACGATGAAATGCTGCTGACCATGTTGTACGACCCACGCCTGGCCATTGGCATGAGTGTAGAGCAAGCTCGCCCTGTCATTAAAGAGCTGGCTCGCGAACAAACTGACCGTTTTTATTGATCACACATAACTCTGAGAGGAACCAAATTCATGGGTATCTTTGATTTTCTCACCGGCGAATTCATCGACGTCATCCATTGGGTCGACGACACCCGCGATACGCTTGTCTGGCGTTTTCAACGGGAAGGGCACGAAATCAAGTATGGCGCCAAACTCACTGTACGAGAAGGCCAATCCGCTGTCTTTGTGCATGAAGGGCAACTGGCAGATGTATTCACCCCAGGTCTCTATCTGCTCGAAACGAATAACATGCCAGTTATGACGACCCTGCAACATTGGGATCACGGCTTCAAAAGCCCATTCAAATCTGAAGTTTACTTTGTCAGCACTACCCGATTTTCAGATCTCAAATGGGGCACTAAGAACCCGATAATGGCGCGTGATCCAGAGTTTGGGCCCGTCCGCTTGCGTGCCTATGGCAGCTATACGATCCGTGTTGCAGATCCCGCCCGTTTTTTGACTGAGATCGTAGGTACCGACGGCGAATTCACAATGGACGAAATCTCTTTTCAAATTCGCAACATTATCGTGCAGGAATTTTCTCGGGTCATCGCCAGTTCAGGCATCCCAGTTCTGGACATGGCCGCCAACACAGCTGACCTAGGCAAATTGGTCGCAGCGGAAATTTCAGGTACCGTCGCTGAATACGGGCTTTGTATCCCAGAGCTTTACATTGAAAATATTTCGCTTCCTGCTGCTGTGGAAGAAGCGATGGATAAACGCACCTCAATTGGCATCGTAGGTGACTTGGGTAAGTACACGCAGTTCTCTGCTGCAGAGGCCATGACCGCCGCCGCACAAACGCCCGGATCTGGCATGGGCGCTGGTATGGGTATGGGTATGGGTATGGCCATGGCACAACAAATGGTAAACTCCGGCCCATGGGGCGCCCGTCCAGCAACCGATGCCCCCACTCCAATGGCCGCCGCATCATCGCCAACCCCAATCACGCCTCCACCACCGCCAGTCGAACGTGTCTGGCACATTGCTGAGGAAGGAGAAACCAAGGGGCCATTTTCTAAAGCTTCGTTGGGGCGAATGGCAACAGCGGAAAAATTCAAGCGTGCCACGTATGTCTGGACCTCTGGCCAGGACGGCTGGAAACACGCCGAAGACGTGCCAGAATTAGCACAGCTATTTACTGTCCTACCACCACCACCGCCTGAAAGCTGACAGATCGTAGTGAGACGTTTGTTCTATTCCACCCGAGTCATCTCACGAGCTGGCAAGACCCGATGCTGAACGTCGCTTAATATTTTCAAAAATCCCCACTACAGGCCCAAAACTCAATGTCCCAGACTGCGCAATCCTCTCCTGCTCCAAAGGAAGCCCATCGGTTCCCTTGTCCACAATGTGGGGCCGACTATCGTTTCGAGCCTCGGCAATCGAAACTTGTTTGCGACCATTGTGGTCATGAGGAAGCCACTGAACAAGGCGATCGGACGACGGCTATTACTGAACTGGATTTCAAACAGGCGCTAACAGATCAGTTACCAGGAGCCGAAGTAATTGAAACCCGTATTTCCATCTGTCCCAACTGTGCGGCACATATTACATTTGACGCAGATGTTCATGCTATGGAATGCGCGTTTTGCGCGACGCCAGTTGTCACCGATACAGGCACTCATCGACTTATAAAACCACGTGCGGTTTTGCCGTTTCAGTTGGCTGAGCGTGATGCACACGAAGCTATGAACAACTGGCTCGGAAAACTCTGGCTAGCACCGAACGGAATTCAAAAATATGCACGTAAAGGCCGAAAAATGGACGGTATTTATGTGCCCTATTGGACCTACGATGCAGATACCAAGTCCAGCTTTTCGGGAGAACGCGGGACGGTCTACTACGTAACAAAAACAGTCATGCAAGACGGAAAAAAAGTACAGAAACAGGTTCAGAGAATTCGCTGGACGCCAGTTTCAGGCCAAGTCAGCCGATGGTTCGATGATGTTTTAGTTCTTGCGTCCAAGGCTCTTCCAAAGACTTACACGGATGCTCTCGAGCCATGGAACCTGTCAGCGCTGGAGCCCTACACACCCGAGTACCTCGCCGGGTATCAAGCCGAGGGATATACCATTACTCTTCAAGATGGCTATGACGAGGCTCGCGGACACATGGACAATGTAATCCGCCGTGATGTGGCGTTTAAGATTGGAGGGGACAGGCAGCGGGTACATCAGGTCGCAACCATTGTCAGTGATGTTACCTTCAAACATGTGCTCCTTCCGGTCTGGATGGCTGCTTACAAATATCGGGGCAAAAGTTATCGTTTTGTCGTAAACGGGCAAACCGGGCGTGTGTGCGGCGAAAGACCTTGGTCAGCTTGGAAAATCACTTTTGTGGTCATCCTTGGAGCCATTGTCGCCACAGGGATTGGCTATATCATAGCGATGAATCAGTAATTGAAACGTACGGATAATCTTTATGACCACCCACGAAGCCCTGCAAAGCCTTCTACAATCACGTCACTCCTGCCGAGCTTTTCATCCAGAACCAGTGTCACGTGATGTAATCCAACAAATTCTACTTGATGCAGGACGGGTTCCTTCATGGTGCAACGCCCAGCCCTGGCATGTTTACTTGACGAGTGGTGACGAAACCGAACGTTTTCGAAAAACTATGTTGAACGCATTTGACACAGCACCTCCAACGACAGATTTTACTGCACCCAAGGAGTACTCCGGCCCACGGCTCGAGCGGCGGCGAACATGTGGGTTCCAGCTTTATGAGGCGGCTGGTATCAGTCGGAGTGACCGCAAGAGCCGGATCGCACAGATGCGTGAAAATTACCGATTCTTCGGTGCGCCACATGTTGCCATGATCACCTCAGCTAGCGAGCTGGGAACCTACGGAGCTCTTGATTGTGGCGGACTAATAACGACTTTTTGTCTAAGCGCCCAAGCACAGGGCGTCGCAACGATCCCACAAGCGGCACTAGCTCATTACGCCACCGAAGTTCGGGATCATTTTGCCATTCCAGACGACCAGAAAGTTTTGGCAGCGATCTCGTTTGGGTATGCTATTACCGACGCTCCAGTAAACGGATTTCGAACAGCACGTGCACCACTAGATGATTTTGTCACTTGGAAAGGATAGCTTCAAAATATTTGCAGAGACTTCGGGGGGCACGTTGGGCGGCCCAGTTGGTGGGCGCCTTTGAACATCGCGTTTCACCGCGCTTGAGAGGACGACAAAGATGTCGACCGTCAACCAGCGCAACGATTAGACAAGCATTGGCGGCAAATTTCGCATATGGCCTGAAACACTATGCAGGTGGAGCTAAAAACGCCTTCAATACACCAGCATCCACAAATGGACGTGCGGTAGGATGAATACTTTCTGACCTGTCGCAGCCGACAACCCGACTTTGACGAAACAGGAAAACTCGCCCCCAACTGCGCCATGTCCCAACCATCGGGGCCTTCGCATCAGTTTCAAACCTGTCCTGCCACCCACGCGGCAAAGAAACACCCCGCTTTTGCAACTTTTGCAACATCCAGATCAGCGAAATATTGGCTAACGGTCGTGCAGCATGAAAGTCACCCAGATGGCCGCCAATATCACCGTGTGCTCCTCGAAACCAAACCTGCTCAACGCGGCCATCCCAGCTTTTGGAGCATTCCCAGAGAACGGGTGAAAAAACTTCCCTTGTCTCATCCAGCGCCAAGGCGTGATAGCCATGCTTAACAACTGGACTGAGCTGATGATTATGATAGGCATGCCGACCTTCGGTCAGTCGCCATAAAAGTGGCAACCTTAACCCCAGTGCTTTAACTGTGTCCCAGGCGCCAACCATCTCAACCGATACGTCTTCGTGGCAATGTGCCATGGAAAATTTTTGTGCGGTGCGACTGACAGTGTCATATTTATAGTGTCGGTAGGCCGTACGAATGTTTCTTTCCGTCGCTGACTGCCGCCGCAACAAGCCCACCCTGTCAATTACTCCAGCCAATGAACGCACTGCGAAAGCGCCGCGTGAATAACCTAAAAGAAAAATCCGGTCGCCAGGTCGAAATCGGGACGACAAATAGCCGTAAGCGCGCTTTATCTGCTGGTCAATGCCATGCCCCATCATGACATCAAGCGTAGTGTGCCAATCGCGCCATTGTACGCCAGCTTGGTAGTACAACGACAAATCTGCCCCGACCTCTTGCAAAAGGCGGTAAGTCAAACCGGCGTTGGTTTCCTGACCTTGCGCCAGCGACGACATGGTGCCGTCCAGAATGATCACATGCGTTAGAGATCCACGCCGCACGGCGGATGTGCCGCTATAATCGGAACCCAGCGCTTTGCTGAACCAGCCCAGAAGTCTATTATGCAGCTGCTTCGGAGGCATCCTTCATCATTTCCCATACACGTAGCGGTGTAAATGGCATGTCCGCCTGCCGTACCCCACGTTCCCATAGTGCATCCTGCACTGCATTGGCCGCAGCGGCCATTGCTCCAACTGTGCCAGCCTCACCACAACCTTTCATACCCATCACATTCGCCGTCGATGGCACTGGCTCATCCGTAAAGCAGATCCTCGGCAAATCATCTGCTCGAGGCATCGCGTAATCCATAAACGTCGCAGTAAGCAACTGTCCATTCTCATCAAACACCACGTGTTCCATCAGCGCTTGGCCTACGCCTTGTGCAACGCCACCATGTACTTGGCCTTCTGCCAGCATTGGGTTGATCAGATTTCCAAAGTCATCAACGACATTGTAACGATCAAGCGTGACCTTTCCCGTCTCAGGATCGACTTCTACTTCCGCAACATGCGCCCCGTTCGGAAACGACCTCGCTGTCAGCGTGGTAGTAGCTTCATGTACCAGCAAGTCCGCTCTGCCATCGGCCCGTGCCATGTCAGCCACCTCCATCATGTTTGGCGTTAGGTTCGACCCGTCAGCGCGAAACTGTTCATCGTCAAACAAAATGGCTTCAGCATCCACATCCATTTTTTCAGCTAAGAACACCGAAAACTTGGAAATAATCTTCTCAACTGTGGCCAGTGTTGCCGTGTTTTGCGTCGTCACAGAGCGTGATCCACCAGTGCCTCCGCCCTTGGCAATTTTGTCGCTGTCCCCCTGTACTACGCTAATCAAATGCGCCGGAATTCCGGTTTGATCCGACAGGAACTGGGCATAAACCGTCTCATGTCCCTGACCGTTGCTTTGAGTGCCAACAAATATTGACGCAGTGCCGTCATCGTTGAACTCCACCCTCGCAGTTTCCGAGGGATCTCCAAGTATACTTTCGATGTAATAACATAAGCCGAGACCACGTAGCTTGCCTCTCGCCAAACTTGCCACTTTTCGAGCATCGAACCCGGAAAGGTCAGCAAACGCTTCCACCCGGTCCAGAACCTGATGGAAATCACCAACGTCATAGGTCTCGCCAGTTGCACTCTGGTAGGGGAATTTCTCAGCTGGGATAAAATTTTTGCGTCGCAAGTCAAGCGGGTCAACGCCAAATTCGCGTGCGGCTCGATCCATCAAGCGCTCAAGCACATAAATAGCCTCCGGACGCCCTGCCCCGCGATATGCATCGACCGGCGTCGAATTAGTATACACGCCGTCAACCTGAAGCCACGTTGTCTGCACGTCATAGACGCCCATAAGCACTTTGCTGAACAGTTGCGTTTGGATCGCCTGTGCAAACTGAGAATTATACGCGCCCATGTTGCAAACGGTTTTGACACGATAGGCCGTTGCCTTGAGCGAGGCATCAAATGCCATTTCTGCGACCGAGATAAGATCCCGCCCCGCATTGTCAGATAGCATCGCTTCGGTCCGCTCTGCCATCCAACGTACAGGTCGCCCCACGCGCCGTGCTGCTTCGGCAACAACAAATGGCTCGTTGTAAGCCATGCCCTTCATACCAAACCCACCACCGGTGTCTGGATTTGTCACGCGTACCAGATCCTCGCTGATATCAAAGATACGGGCAATGTCGGATTTCGGTCCCCAAACGCCTTGGCCGTTAATTGCTACGTGAACACGACCTTCTTGCCATTCCGCGTAACTACCGCGAGGCTCCAACGAATTCACAATCACCCGATTGTCACCAACGTCGAGTTTGACCACATGCGCGGCAGCATCAAACGCCGCTTGTGTCGCTGCCTCGTCACCAAGCCCCCAGTCAAAGGCACAGTTGTCTGGTGCTTCACTGTGCAGGGCTTCACCACCGCGTGCAAGGTCAACGTGTGTCGGCAAATCCTCAAAATCAAACACGATCTGTTCGGCAGCATCACGCGCCTGATCCAAAGTCTCTGCCACAACGACAGCGACAGGCTCTCCGACATAGCGCACGCGCTTATCCGCCAAAATCGGACGGGTCGGCCCGGCACCAGTGGACCCATCTCGGTTCTTCACTCGCGTCCCAGCAAGGGTTGCGTCAAGTCCCGCCGCAACAAGATCTGACTGCGTCAATACACAATGAACACCATCGGAAACGCGGGCATCCCCCACATCGAGTTTTTTAATCTTCGCATGCGCCACTGGTGATCGCAGAAAAAATGCATGCAGAGAACCAGCAGGCGAAATATCGTCAACGTAGCGACCATGTCCGGTCAAAAACCTTGTGTCTTCCACCCGCCGAACTGGCTGGCTCTTGCCGAATTTTTCCATTTGCTTCCCTCTAACGCGCGTTGTCTTGCCTCAGATGTAAGCGGAGGCGAGTACTTTTCCAGAGGTACTACGTTTCATAAGTCGGCGACGGTCACAATCTCTTGCCGCCCATATCCGTTAAACCCGGTTGAGATCGACGCAGAATACGCACCCATGGCCCGGATCAGCACGTAGTCGCCTTCAGAAATATTTGCTGGAAGAGGCATTTTTTCGGGCAGTTGGTCGATACTATCGCAAGTTGGACCAAACAGCACCATTGGCATGGTCGCTCCTGTAACGTTTGTTCCATCAGATTTTACAACTGAAATTCTATCCGGTAACCCAATGTCGCGCCACTCAGTTAAAGCGCCATAAACACCGTCATTTAAGAACAGGCCATTCTCGCGTCGCGCTTTAACCCGGACCGCAAGCGTAAAGGCTTCAGCTACCATCGCACGCCCCGGTTCACAAACGAGCGCAGGCATTTTGGGTCCAAAAGCGCCCGAAGCTTCACTCGCAATACGGTCAAAAATAGCCTCAAGATCTGGGGCCAATCCCGATCTGTGTGCCGCAAAGCCACCACCCACGTTTAATCTCTGCAGCGTTACTCGAGCGCGCCGGGCGACTTCCGCAGCTTCTTTAACGTATACAGCCCAGGCCTGTGGATCACTGCATTGCGTTCCTGGGTGGAAAGTCAGGGACGTCGCGAAGCCCATCTGATGCGACATCTGCAATA
>ENA-UZXD01020274-UZXD01020274.1-metagenome-genome-assembly--contig:-Day-3-50m-contig-20274_pt1 | contig 9967 bp, 7 predicted proteins | sample MGYA00260344_ERZ794904 | MGnify/ENA metagenome assembly ERZ794904 | reverse complement strand
ACAATACATGGGCGCTCCTGTGTCACGAAACCGGGCCCATCAAGAACGACGATGGCGAAAGCGGTGCAGGCGCGATCATCCTGCGTATGCTGGAACGAGCCGAACTGTATGATCATCTCATTGTCGTCACGCGCTGGTATGGCGGCGTGCATCTCGGCGGTGATCGATTTCGCCGCGTGCAGGATTGCGTTAACGCCTACTTGTCTGAGGCTCCTGATTTCCCATAAGCCCCCTTCAAAACGATTGACAAAACCCGCCTTTCACCGCCTCTTAAAGCCCAGCTTTGGGAGTATAAAATATGCTAGGTCAAATGATGCAAGGCAACTTGCTAATCTCGTCACTTATTGATCATGCGGGTCGCTATCACACCAGCACTGAAATCGCCTCTGTTGAAATGGATGGCAGCGTAAGCCGTTCTAATTGGGGCGAGGTTCAGCGAAATTCTAAAAGGCTTGCGAGCGCGTTGACCAAGATGGGTCTGAAAACATCTGCACGCTGCGCAACAATTGCGTGGAACAATCGACGCCATCTTGAGATTTATTTTGGCCCGTCCAGTGCGCAATTCGTGTGCCATACAATCAACCCACGTCTTTTCCCTGAGCAACTTGTTTACATCGTGAACCATGCCGAAGACGAAGTTCTGTTCATTGATGCAACGTTCCTCCCCCTCGCAGCCGCGCTCAAAGATAAAATGCCAACGCTCAAGGCGATCATCCTCATGGGTCCGCGCGATGAGGCAGCGCTAGAAAGCGTGCCAGAGTTGCAGTTTTATGATGAATTCATCGAGACGGGCGATGAGAATTTCGTTTGGCCCGACTTTGATGAAAATACCGCGTCCAGCCTGTGCTACACCTCTGGCACAACGGGCAATCCCAAGGGTGTTTTGTTTTCACATCGCTCCACCATGCTGCACAGCTTCGCTGCCGCTTTGCCCGATTGCATCGGCTTTTCTGCGCGCAATATCGTGCTGCCTGTCGTGCCCATGTTCCACGTCAACGCATGGGGCACGCCCTATGCAGCAGCGATGGTTGGGTGCCAATTGGTTCTGCCAGGGCCAGGTCTCGATGGTTCAAGTCTGTTGAAGCTGATCGATGCAGAGCAGGTTGATATCGCATTGGGTGTGCCTACGATCTGGCAAGGCTTGCTTATGGCCGCCAAGGACTCGGGAAGCACCCTAAGCAGCCTTAAACGCACAGTTGTGGGTGGCTCCGCCTGCCCGCCGTCGATGATCGACACGTTCCGTGATGTCTATGGCGTTGATCTTATTCACGCATGGGGCATGACAGAGATGAGCCCGCTTGGCACCTCCAACCAACCGCTTGCGAAACACGCGATGCTCCCGATTGAAGCCCAGCGCAAGCTACGTGAAAACCAAGGGCGGCCTCCATACGGGATCGAACTGAAAATCGTCGATGAGAACGGTAAAGACCTACCTTGCGATGATGTCGCTCAGGGCGATTTGCTGGTGCGCGGTCCTTGGGTGCTTTCGGGGTATTTCAAGCCAGAGAGGGATGACGAGCTACGCGATGGTTGGTTTGATACAGGCGATGTCGCGCGGATTGATGCGGATGGCTACATGACGATCTGTGATCGCTCCAAAGATATCATCAAATCAGGTGGCGAATGGATCAGCTCTGTCGAACTCGAAAATATCGCTGTCGCACATCCAGACCTTCTTGAAGCCGCCGTCATCGGTGCCGCGCATCCTAAATGGGATGAACGCCCCGTGCTTGTCGCTGTAAAGGCAGAGGGCTGTGACCCAAAGCCGGATGATTTGATCGCATTCTTTGACGGAAAAATCGCGAGCTGGCAAAAGCCGGATGCGATTGTATTCACAGATGCTCTTCCCCGCAATGCGACGGGCAAGGTGCTCAAGCGCAATCTGCGTGATGAATTCGGACAAGTCCTGATGGGCTGACACCGCCCCAACCTACCTTCGGGGCGCAAAGATTCTATCGTTTTGCGAAGATCAGCTTCTGACGTATCTGCGCGATGACGTCGCAAATATTCCCTACCCTGCGCTTTGGGACTTACTGGGCGTTGGGGCTGAGGGCGACGAAACGCCCGTCGAATGCGCATTACGCGAAACGAAGGAGGAGTTCGCGCTCACCTTACCCTTGAGCCGCATCATCTGGTCGCGCGCATATCCAAGCATGCTGATAGAAGACACTATAAATTGGTTCTTTGTCGCGCCGATCACCGCAAAAGAGATCGAAAGCATAGAACTCGGCGAGGAAGGTCAGCAATGGCGTATGATGCCGATTACAACTTACTTGGATCGCCCGGAGGCGATCCCCCACCTCAAAGCACAAATCAGGGATTTCTTATCCAAGAAAATCTGAAATATCGCGACCCAGCAAAGCATTGCTTGCATGTGCGACGGCTTCCGCCTCACTGTCAAAGGTCGGATCAAACGCGAAGGATGATTTATCGCTGTTCACAACTTCGGCACGCCAAACACCGTCGGTTTGTTCTGTCATGATTTGAAAATTGTGACCCTCTACGGTGATCTCTGTACGCGAAGTGCTCATGTTGTCTGCCTTTGAATTGCGTCACACAGACACCTAGCCGCAAATGTTACCTCGTCGCAAGGAAGCCGCCAGTTTCTTGAAAACTTCCTCCTGTCGTATCGGTATGATCCACAGAAACGGTTCCGACGGCTTCGTTGCCTGTGGCGCCACCTATCAATCCTGCGAAGCTCCCTGTCGCTGGGTTCCACACGATTTGGCCATTTACGATTTCGCCGCCTGTTGTCGCACCTGAGAACCGACCAGCATTGCTTATTGTGGCTGATCCTAAATCAAGTGTGCTGAGAGGGTTCACCGCATCTAAAGTATTGTCGGGTTTAAGGCGTAGCACACGATTTGTGATGGAGCCGCTTATCGTCGCCGCTGCGAAATCAACATCCAAACTTGCCCGTCCATTGACCCGTCGCGTGGGCGTAAAGCCAACGTAGTCTCCATTAAACTCCGCGCTTCCTGTGAGTGGAAGTGCCGCAGCACTCGTACGACCAAAAGCGGCAAGCCTTTGAACATTTCCTGCGAGGCCACCAGAGTAAACGACGACTCTGGTGCCAATTCCTTGGCCAAGGTAGGCGTTATGTGTTTCTGTCGGGTCTCGCATGGCTAAAATACCATTGTAGTCAGCCGTAAAGAAACGATTGAGTTGTGCATCAAGACCAGGCGCGGAAATCGTAAATATCTGAAATGCGGGATTGTAGTTTGCATCATCAATATTCCCGATCAACTGGCCGATTGAATCGTCCGTTGCAGAAATCGTGATCGTACTTGGTTCATCATCATCTTCATTGTCGCCACCATCCCCGTCATCATCGTCACCACCACAGGTTTCGAGTAAACAAATGACTTCAGCCTCAGGATCGCCATTGGAGCAAGCAGATACGGCAAACAAACAGAATAGAAATAAGAGTCTCAGTAACATGATTACTAACTAAGCAGGATTGGTTAGCAAAACCTTAAGCGTCTAAAATACCCCACAGATCATATTCGCCGGCTTCATCAACTGTGACCGTGACAATGTCGCCCACGTTCAGCCCTTCGTAACCTTCATCGATAAACAGATTGCCATCAATCTCAGGCGCATCCGCCTTAGTGCGACACGTCGCAGCTTCATCATCAATCTCGTCAACGATAACCTCCATGCGCGTGCCAACTTTCGCCGCCAGCTTCGCCTCTGAAATCGCTTGCGCTTTTTCCATGAAACGGTCCCAACGCTCTTGCTTAACCTCGTTTGGGACATGATCAGGCAAAGCATTGCTACGCGCGCCGTCAACATTTTCGTACTGGAAACACCCAACACGATCGAGCTGCGCTTCGTCCATCCAATCGAGCAACGTTTGGAACTCTTGCTCTGTCTCACCCGGATAGCCAACAATAAAGGTCGAGCGCAAAGTAATGTCAGGACATGTCGCACGCCATGCGGCAATCTCGTCCAAGGTTTTCGAGCCAGCCGCAGGACGCGCCATACGTTTCAACACATCAGGATGCGCATGTTGGAAGGGGATATCGAGATAGGGGAGCAAACCGCTCTCAGGATCGGCCATCAAAGGAATCAATTCGCGCACAGATGGGTAAGGGTACACATAATGCAGCCGTACCCACGCGCCGAGCTTGCCCATTTCACGGCTTAGATCAGTGATATGCGAACGCACCTCGCCATCTTTCCAAGGGTTCACATCATACTTGCGATCAAGGCCATATGCAGAGGTATCTTGCGAGATCACCAGCAGCTCCTTCACGCCACTCTCCACCAGTTTTTCCGCTTCCCGCAGAACAGCATGGGCAGGACGCGACGCAAGACGACCACGCATATCAGGAATAATGCAGAACTTGCACTTATGATTGCAGCCCTCTGAGATCTTAAGATAACTGTAATGCCGTGGTGTTAGCGACACGCCAGAGGTAGGCAAAAGATCCACAAACGGATCAGGTGATGGCGGCGCCGCGCTATGCACTGCGTCCAAAACCTGTTCGTATTGATGTGGGCCAGTGACAGCCAAAATCTTTGGGTGATGTTCGCGAATATAGTCTGGCTCTGCGCCTAAACATCCTGTCACGATAACCTTGCCGTTCTCTTGCAAGGCCTCACCAATCGCATCAAGGCTTTCCGCCTTTGCGCTATCAAGGAAACCACACGTGTTCACGATGACCGCATCTGCGCCCGAATAATCAGGCGAGATACCATACCCCTCGGCGCGAAGCCGCGTCAGGATACGTTCGCTGTCGACCAAAGCCTTAGGACAACCAAGGCTGACCATACCAATGCGGGGCTGGCCGGGACGCGCGGCGTCGGGCAGTTTGGCAGAAGGCGCTAGATCAGGGCGAAGCGAAGGGGGGTTCTGTGTCATGGCGCGCTCTATACTGGCAACTGCGTGCTAAGAGAAGAGAAACCGCACAAGCAACCTCTTGCCGCTCTTCTGAAAGTGAGCGCCCTTAGGTTGCAGTAGGGCAGCACCGAGCATAGAATCGCGAAAAAACAGGCGGAGCAGCCAGATGCGTTTCTTGATCCGATTGATCGTGATCGTCCTTGTGGCGGTCGCCATTGCTATTGTTGGCCTGTTGATGCTGCCCGGCGAAAAAATCGCGCGCATCGCCGCGGACCAGCTTAGCAAACAAACAGGACGCGCGGTCGACATCAGCTCCGAGACCTCGATCAACCTTTATCCGACCCTTGGCGTCACCACTGGCCCTGCCAGCATTGCCAGCGCAGATTGGGCCAAGAACGGTCCTTTGATGACCGCGGATAGCCTCGCCATTGGAATCGATGTGCCTGCCTTGATCGGTGGCACCATCCGCATCACCAAGCTAGAAGCGAAAAGCCCCCGTATCGTGCTGGAGCGCGCAGCGGACGGGCGCACGAACTGGGACCTCCTCCCCAGTAGGGAACCCGTCGAAACGACAGAACCTGTCAACGAGACCACCGAAGACCAAAGCTATGATCTATCGCTAGAGCGCGCTTTGATCACCGATGCAGGTCTGCGCTATATCGATCATGGCACAGGCACCGATCAGGATCTCAAGAATGTTGATATTGATCTGCGGTGGCCGTCTTTAGGCGGTCCGGCTGAACTGATTCTTGGCATTACTCCTTTCACTGAACGCCTAAACTTGAACACGACAGTTGGCGACGTGATGGGTCTTATTGGTGGGTCGCAAACCACAGTTATCGGCGCGCTTAACGCGGCTGGGGCCGACCTTAGTTTCGAGGGCATCGCTTCGATCAAACCCGAAGCAGCGATGCAGCTCACAGGCAGTATTCCTAACGTCGGTGCTTTGATGCGCGCACTGGGCCAGGACCCCGCAACATTCGGCTTAGCGCCTAACTTCAACCCAAGTGCTGATATCAATAGCCAAGTGAATTTCGATGGCACGCGTCTTGCTTTGCGCGAGATGGCGCTCGCGCTCAACACATCGACCGTATCAGGCGACGCAGACGTCGTTCTTGCGCTTGGATCACCACAAGTCACCGCAAAGCTGAACGCAGATATCAAGAACGCTGGCGCTTTAATGCACCTCTTTGGTCACGAGCCTGAAACCTTTGGGCTAGACAGCGCATTTGATCCTTCATTCTCCAGCGAGATTTCGCTGTCCACCAGCGGAAGCGAAATGAACGCGAAGCTCACTGGATTGACCGCAACGTTAGACGGCGCACAAATCAGCGGCGATGCGAACATTGCGCTTCGCCAAAACGTTCCAGATGTAACCGCGATCCTATCCGCAAGCCTTCCCGATGTTGCGCGCACTGCCGCTTTGTTTGGGCAACCGCTGAGCAATTTTGGCCTCGCTCCCGATGCGGCACCCGCGGTGGCCACAAACATCAATGCGCGGATCCAAGGCAGCAGCATTAGCGCGAACCTAAGGGATGTCGCCGCAACAATCGGCGGTGCCACACTGTCTGGCACGATAGACATCGCGATGTCTGGCACAACACCTACCCTGTCGGGCGACATTAAGGCCACTATTCCAAGCACCGCAAATCTGATGACCACGCTGGGCCAAGCAGCCCTTGATCTGCCAAAAGGGTTCGGACGTGCCATCAACGCACGCACGAAACTGTCTTTCAAATCAAACCAGTTCAATCTAAATGGCCTGACCATTTCGCTCGATCAAAACACATTGAGCGGTTCGGTATCTGTGGGCCTTGGTGGCGCAGTTCCCAGTGTGAACGCTAATCTGCAAGCGGGTGATCTTGATTTCAGCGCACTTGCGCCAGATGACAGCGCCAGTGACACAAGTTCAAGCGCGGGCGCAGGCTGGCCCAAAGATCGCATCGATGCAGGCGCGCTAAGTCTCATAAACGGCAACATCAAACTGAAAGCAAAGTCGATCAACTTAGGCATGCTGCAACTCGGATCCAGCGATTTAGGCGTAGCAATTGATCGCGCGCGCGCAGTTGTGTCGATCAATGATCTGCGCGCCTATCAGGGAAGTTTCGCAGGCCGGCTTGTCGCGAATAATCGCAATGGCCTGTCTGTTGCAGGTGACCTGCGCGCGAGCTCCGTCGCGCTTGGCCCTTTGCTGAACGCACTGGCAGATATTAACAAAATCACCGGCAACGGCAATTTGAACGTCAAATTTCTAGGCTCTGGTAATTCCGTCGATACGATCATGCGCTCGCTCAGCGGACAAATCGGGATGTCTGTCCCGCAAGGCAACATTGCGGGTATCGATCTGGAAGGGCTAATCCGCCAAGGCGACGCGAACGCGAGTCTCACCAAATTCGAAAACCTGAAGGCAAATGGCGCCATTCAAGGCGGCAAGCTACAGAATAACGATCTCACTGTTTCGACTGGGCGCGTCGATGCCAAGGGTGAAGGTATTATCAATCTGGGTGCGCAAACGATTGATTATCTCGTGACGCCCATAGTGAAAGATGTTGGCAGCCAAGACCGCATTGAAATTCCTGTGCGCCTTAAGGGGCCTTGGGCAGATGTGAAAATCCGACCTGACCTTGAGGCAGCCTTGAACCTTGAGAACGAGCGCAAAAAACTGGAAGAGCAGGCACGCAAGGAAATCGAGCGCGAAAAGCAAAAGCTGCGCGATAAAACGCAAGCCGAGAAAGAGAAGCTGCGCAAAAAAGCACAAGCAGAAGCGAAAAAGCTGGAGGCCAAAGCGCGCAAGAAAGCTGACAAAGCCGCGAAAAAGGCCGCCGCGAAGGCAGCAAAGAAACTCGGTCTAGACAAAGCCAAACAGAAAAAGCTGGAAGAGGCTGCCAAGAAGTCCTTGGAGAATGAGATTGGTAAGGGTTTGAAAAACCTACTTGGTGGAAACTGAGCTAGGCTGCGCAGTGGGATACAGATCCGACATCAACGCAGATCTCCCGTTGTCTTGCATCAAACGCACATGATGACGGCGGAGCTGGCGTGGTTCCGTCACACCCACGGAATGCGCGATGGTTTCGACCTCTTTGATCAGGCTTTTGGCATAGCGTGCGACACGCTTGTATTTGTCCTCCACCACTAGTCCTTTTTGAAATCTCGGATCATGTGTCGTGATGCCCGTCGGACACGTATTCTTGTTGCACTTAAGCGCCTGAATGCAACCAAGCGAAAACATAAAGCCGCGCGCGGAGGTCACAAAATCAGCACCGGCCGCCAAGGCCCATGCGAGATCGCCCGGGTTCACCAATTTACCACTCGCGATGATGCGCACACGATCTTTCAAGCCCGCGCGATTGCGCATATCCACGACTAAGGGCAGCGCCTCTCTGATCGACATGCCAACGAGATCAATCAGCGGCATGGGCGCTGCACCTGTACCGCCTTCACCACCGTCAATCGTGATGAAATCGGGCGCTGACGCGGCACCGCGCGCTTTGATCTCATCAAACAAACCTTGCACACCAGCTTCGGTTCCAACCACAGTTTTGATGCCTACAGGTTTGCCCGTGACCTCGCGCATGCGCGCGACGAAATCCAACAGATCGCCCCAATCATCAATCTCAAGATGACGGTTTGGGGACAAGCTATCACCGCCCTCTGGAATGCCCCTGATCTCGGCGATCTCCGCCGTCACTTTCGCCCCCGGAAGAATACCGCCCTTACCGGGCTTTGCACCTTGGGCGAGTTTCAATTCGAACATACGCACACTCTCGTGAGCAGCAGCGTTGCGCAGCTTATCGTCACTCATACCGCCTTGCCCATCGCGCACACCATATTTGGCCGTGCCAATCTGAAAGACCACGTCGCAGCCACCTTCCAAATGGAATGGACTTAGCCCGCCCTCACCCGTATTTAGCCAAATGCTCGCCTCTTTCGCACCGCGGCTTAACGCTTGCACCGCAGGTTTTGAAATCGCGCCATAGCTCATGCCCGACACGTTGAAAAAACTGGGAGCAAGGTAGGGTGTGCGCGTGTCTGGTCCTATGACCAAAGGCTCAGAGCTAGCAAATTGATCATCTAGCGGTGGAAAAGCGGCATTCGCAAAGATCGGCGTACCGATGACATTCAGACTGCGGGTCGAGCCGAACGCGACGGTATTACCTTTGCCCTCGCCCGCGCGCTTCACCCATTCACGTTGCGCACGGTTAAACGGCAGTTCCTCACGATCCATCGCAAAGAAATACTGCCGAAAGAACTCACCAAGCGTGGAAAACAAATGCCGGAAACGTCCAATGACAGGGTAGTTGCGTCTGATCGCATCCTCCGCTTGCAAACGATCCAGCACGAAGATGACCAAGGCCACTAAAACGAGTATGCCAATCGTAAACGCAAATAGGACAGCAAGTGTGTCCAATACATTCATCGCAAAACCCATCTCGCATTCCCCCATATCCCTGCCTTACGCCTGATATTGTGCAATTCCTGCAGTACTCACAAGGGCAGCCACGCGAATATAACGTAAGTAAAACTACGTAAGATCAGGCCGGATCAATAACATCGACCTAACGAAATTTAACAAGAATGTGAGTGGTCCCAAGGAAACGGCGTTGCTTAGCACAGTTTAGAATTCGTCAAGTTGGTTCAGCGAAAAACCCCGCTGATCCAAGCGTGAAATGCTCTCGTATTTCTCTCAATACCACGTTTGGTATTGTTCAACCCTTGGATAGGAAACAACACATGCTACGCAGAACTTATCTCGCACTGACCACCGCTGCTTTGATCTCTGGCCCCGCTTTCGCGGATGGCCACTCCAAAGACATCGTGGACACAGCCGTAGGCGCTGGCAGCTTTGGCACTTTGGTCGCAGCCGTGCAGGCTGCTGGCCTTGTTGACACATTAAAAAGCGACGGCCCGTTCACGGTTTTCGCACCCACAGATGACGCGTTCGCTGCACTGCCAGAAGGCACAGTGGAAGAGTTGCTAAAGCCAGAGAACAAAGACCAGCTGACAGCGATCCTCACGTATCATGTTGTAGCAGGCAAAGTGATGTCGACAGATCTAAGCAACGGCATGATGGCGACGACTGTGCAAGCAAGCGACGTCAAGCTCATGACGGAAGGTGGCGTC
>ENA-UZXD01004939-UZXD01004939.1-metagenome-genome-assembly--contig:-Day-3-50m-contig-4939_pt3 | contig 9969 bp, 12 predicted proteins | sample MGYA00260344_ERZ794904 | MGnify/ENA metagenome assembly ERZ794904 | reverse complement strand
GCAATAAATGCTAAGAGAGACCCTTTTTTTTGATTAGATAAATTTTTCAAGCCTTTAACTCTTCCCAAAAAATTTTGGCAAGATTAATTCCTGACAAATCATATAACGTTTTTAATCCAGTAGGTGAAGTTACATTAATATCTCCATTAAGTTTTTGATCAATAAAATCAATTCCTGCAAAATAAATATTTTCTTTTTTTAAATCTTTAGCAATTAATCTAGATATTTTATTTTCTATTTTAGTTAATTTAATATTAATTGGTTTGGCACCTTTACTCATATTACTTAAGAAAGATCCTTTTTTTGGTACTCTAGAGATAGCACCACATACCTTTCCATTAATTAAAAAAACTCTTTTATCTCCTTTGCTAATTTTAGGTAAATATTTTTGGCACATAATATGATCATGTTGTTTAATAAATTTTTGAACAAGTTTTAAATTAAATGTATTCAACAAATGAATGTCATTACCACCAAAACTATGGATAGGTTTTAAAATAACTTTTTTGTGCATTTTAAAAAAGTTTTTAATTTCATCTATATTTTGTGTAAAAATCGTACTTGGCATATATTTTTGATATTTAACTGAATAAAGTTTTTCTGATACATTTCTAATAGATGTAGGGTTGTTGATGATGTTAACTTTATCTTTGATGGTATCTAAAATGTAGGTTGCTGAGATATATTCAAGATTAAAAGGAGGATCCTGTCTAATTAAAATAAATTTACAACGAGTAAGATCTAATTTTTGTTTATTTAATATTTTAAAAAACTTTTTTTTTGTGTAGTCAAATTTAATAAAAAAACCTTTGGCAATGACTTTAGAGTTGATTACCGATAAATTTTTAGGATCGTAATAAAATATTTTATATTTTTTACTCTGGATTTCATTAGCTAAAAAAACGCTAGTATCAGTAGTCGGGTTTAGTTTTGAAGGATGATTACCTTGTACTGCTACAATTTTATTTGTCATATAATTCGTTTAAATCTTCATTATTAGAAAATTTACTAATCATATGATCTGCGTTGGTAGTTTTGTTATCAATTACTTTTTTTAAGTGATTTAAGAACAATGTTTCATTTTTTCCATGTTTATTAAGCACATCTCTGTTCTCCAAACCTTTTTTAGATAAATTTAATAAAGTTGAAGCCCAATAAAGAAGATCTTTACCCATCAATTGAGTATTAAAACCTTTTTTTGGTGCATCAAGGTAAGCATTAATAATTTTATCTTTATCCCAACTAGAAATTAACTCATAAACTTCATCTAAATTACCATAGAGCATTCCAACATTAAAAGCTGGACCAGCACAAAGGCAATCCCATCCACAAGTATCCATTGATCTAAGTTCAATATATTTCTTCAATCTATTTTCTGTAAAAATTGTACTTAAGTGAGTAGTTAAATCACTTTCTGAAGGTAATCTGTTTTCTATTTCGTCAATTTTACCCTCCATAAAATCTTTAAAAGTATATTTTCGACCTGAAATATAGGCATCCTTTACTTGAATAAATAAAATAGGAAAGTTAATTACAAATTCAGCATATTTTTCAAAGTTTAGTTCTTCAAAAAACAACTTTGGCAGTCCACCCCTAGATGTGTTTTGCCAAACTTTTGATCGATAAGATAAATAATTACTATTCTTTTTTTCAACTATTGATGAGTTTGCAAATAAAGCAATAGAAATTGGAACAATAGAGTTAACAATTTTAAACTTTTTTTTAAAATCCTCCTCAGAATTGTAATCTATGTTTAATTGGGTTCCACATGTTCGGTACATCATATCCAAACTTAATTCACCTCCTAAAGGCATGTCTTTAGTCATTAATTCATATCGTTGTTTTGGATTATTTGGAACCTCATCTAATTTAGAAATTGGATCAAATCCAGCACTTACAATCTTGATGTCTAATTTTTTAGTAACTTGTCTTAGTTCAAATAAGTAATCTTGAGATTCAGCACAAGCTTCATGAACATGGTTAAGTTTATCACCTGATAATTCTATTTGATTACCTGGTTCAAGGGTAATGTTTTTACCACCTTTATTTAATCCAATAATATTTTCTTTTTCTAAAATCGGATTCCAGCCAAATTCTAATAAAGCCAAAAACATTTCTTTTACTTTTGAATAATCAATTCTCTTATTGTCATGATTGTTAAAAAGAAACTTTTCATGTTCAATTCCAATTTTAAAATCTTGTGTCTTTTTTATTCCAGATTTAAAATATTCAATAATTTGTTCTTTAGAATTTATCATTAGCTGTAAATGGTATCTTAATTATTTAATTTAAACATAATAATAAGGTGTTTTAGAAAAAATTTTTTTAACCATAGAAGAAAAATCCTCTAAACTCATACTTTTATAATTTGGATCAAAAGAAGCTTGATCATAATTTTCACAAAAGCTAACAGTTGCTTCATAATGTTCATGATCTTTAAATTTATCTCTTGCATTTCGATCACCTCCTAAATGATGAGCACTATAATAAGTTTGAAAAAGACCATGATGTTGAATTATCCAATAAGTTTTTTCTGAAATATAGGGTCTTAGAATTGAAGCGGCATATTGTGAGTGATTCATTGGTGCTAAATCATCTCCAATATCATGTAATAATGTGGCAACAACCATTTCTTCACTTTCTTCATTTTTAAAAGCACGTGTTGCAGCCTGCAACGAATGTTCTAATCTAGTAATTTGATAACCTTCTAAGGTTGTTGTTTGAGCTGATAAGTATTTTAAAATTCTATCAGCTGTTTGTCTTTCAAAATTTTTTTCATATTTTTCTAAAAGCTGGTAATCCTCTTTAGTACCATTTTTCATTTCTGTAAAATTCACTTTTTTCATTTTTAGTTATTAGAAGCTGTGCTTAATAGAGATAATTGTGTAACTTTACTGTCCCCAAGCTCATCGATAGGTTTTACAGGATAATCTCCAGTAAAATAATGATCAGTTAGCTGAGGGTATGTTTCATTTCTCTTATCGAAACCAACTGCTTTATACAATCCATCTAGTGATAAGAATTTTAATGACTTTGCCCCAATATATTCACAAATTTCATCGTTAGTTTTGTTAGCAGATAACAACTCTTTTTTTGTTGGAGTATCAACTCCATAAAAGTCTGGATATCTAATTTCAGGACAAGCTATCTTAACATGTACTTCTTTTGCACCAGCATCATATAACATTTTAACAATTTTATGTGATGTTGTTCCTCTAACTAATGAGTCATCAATTAATATTATTTTTTTATCTTTAACAGTTGTTTTGTTAGCATTTAATTTTAATTTAACTCCTAAGCTCCTTATTTTTTGACTAGGTTCAATAAAAGTTCTTCCCACATAATGATTTCTAATTAGCCCATGCTCGTAATTCATTTTTAAATATTGAGCAAATCCAAGTGCTGCAGCATTACCACTGTCTGGAACAGGCACCACTATATCAGCATCAATATCATTTTCTTTAGCAAGCTCTACTCCTATATTTTTTCGATGCTCATATGCAGTTTTATTATCAAGTATACTGTCGGGTCTTGCAAAATATATATATTCAAAAACACAAGGTCTGACTTTTTTAGGAGGGAAGGGTTTAACACTCGTTAATTTATCATTTTCAATTAAAACAATCTCTCCATTTTCCACATCTCTTACAAATTTCGCTCCAATAATATCTAATGCACATGTCTCTGAAGCTAATACATAGCTGTTTCCTAATTTACCAATTACAAGGGGTCTAATTCCATAAGGATCTCTTACACCAATTAAAGAGTGTTGGGTTAACATCACTAGTGCATAGCCACCTTGAATTTGAAATATAGCATCTACAACTTTATCAATTGTTTTTGGTCTTTTAGATTTTGCTATTAATTGAACAATTGTTTCAGTATCAGAAGTTGTGTAAAAAATAGCACCATCTTCAACTAATTTGTTTCTTAAAGATATAGAATTAGTTAAATTTCCATTATGGGCAACACCAATACCTCCTGCATTTGTATCTGCAAAAAAAGGCTGAATATTTCTTAAAGTATTTTCTCCTGTAGTGCTATATCTGTTATGTCCGATTGCATAATTTCCTTTAAGGTTTTTAAGTACTTTTTCTTTGCTGAAATTATCACCAACCAAGCCAAACCTCTTTTCAGAATAATATTTTTCACCATCAAAAGTAACTATTCCACAACCTTCTTGACCACGATGTTGCAATGCATGAAGACCTAAAGCTGCTAGCGCAGATGCATCTTTTGCATTACTTACACCAAATACACCACACTCTTCTTTTAGTTTTGGATCAAAGTTCTTCAATTTTTTCTTTAGAATCTTGATATTTTTTTTCATTAGGAAATTCTTTTATGAGATAATTACTACCTTTTTCTAGGTATGGAAAGACGTATGATTGATCATTATTTAACGGCCATTTATCGTAATTGTAGACAATATGAATTCCTGAAAATACACAAACAGCAATAATATAAGCTTTTATAAATCCAAAAAAGAATCCAAACGTTTTATCAAGACCACCTATGCCGGTATAGCTGACTGCTTTACTAATTCCTTTATTAATTAATAAAACAAGGAAGATAACAACAACGAAAATTGCAATTCCTAAACCCACATCTAAAACATATTCACTATCAATTATATCTTTAAAATAAGGCTTAACTCTTGGAAATAATATCAAGGTAATTACATATGCCAATATCCATTTTGCCATTGAAAGAACACTCAAGACAAAACCTTTTCTGTAACATTGTATTAAAGAAATAACTGTAACTACAAGATATAAAAAATCGATTATGGATGTTTTGTTAAAAAAGTCTTGTAAGGTATCTATCATCTAGATCATTTGCCAAAAGGTTTAATCATTAAAATTAAGGATGGCAACAATGTTAAAACAGATATCATTGCTAATAACATCGCAAGTCCCGTAAACATTCCAAAATAAATTGTTGGTATAAATTTAGATAGAACTAGAATTGAGAAACCAAAAACAATAGTAATTGAGGTATTTAATATCGCTACACCAACAGTTGAATGACAAACTTTTAAGGTTTTGTTATAGTCTTTAATATTCTTAAATTCTTCTTTAAACCTATAAATATAATGAATACTATTATCTACTGCAATACCAATGGTAATAGCAGCTATAGTTATGGTCATCATATCTAACGGAATTCCAAGAAGTCCAATAATTCCTAAAATAAAAAATGCCGCAATAAAATTTGGTACCACTCCTATTAAAGATAATTTAATATTTCTAAATAAAATTACAAACATAGAAAATATTCCAATCATTACTAATCCCAAAGTTAAAATTTGTGATTTAAATAAACTTTGTAATAAATTGTTAAATAAAATTAAAACACCTGCTAACTTATACTCATTTTCATCTAGTCCAATTTTATTTTTAAGATCAAAATTAATCTTATTAATAAGATCATTTCTTCTTAAATTTTCTTGAGAATCTATAATTCTTAAACTTATACGAGCTTCATTATCTTTAATTGAAAGATAGGGGTCTATAATTTCTGTTTTAATACTCTCTGGAATTTTAGAGTAAAGAACACCCATTTCTAAAGTGCCAAGTGGTTTATTATTATTTAGCTGTGTTGCAACATCAATAATTGAAGAAAAAGACAAAACCTTGCCAACTTGTGGTAAACTATCTAAATAATTGTGAACTGAGGCTATTTTATCAATCTTATCTTTGGTAAACCAATATTTTTCATCATCTGCATCTTCCTCATCACCCCAATCTTCAAATTCATCATCTTCACTTGATGTTATCTCTTCTTTTTCTTGGTCTGGGAATTTTAAAATAACTTCTAATGGTGTCGTCCCCCCTAACTCATCATCGATAAGCTTCATTCCTTTATAAATTTCAGTATTTTTATTAAAGTAATTTATAAAACTATTCTCAACCTCTAATTTACTAATTCCCAGAACACTTAAAATGATCACTACACCTGTTATCCCAAAAATTGTATTCTTATTATTAAGAGAAACTAAGGCTAAAAAAGCTGTAATTTTTGAATCTTGTTCTTTCTTAAGAGAAATATTTTTTGTTGGTGCAAAATTTAAAAGGGTAGGCAGTAAAGTAAAAGTAATAATAAATGATGTTATTAAGCCAAATGTCATCATCCAACCAAAATCAATAATAGGTTTTATGCCACTAAAGATTAAAGATAAAAAAGCAAATACTGTAGTAAAGACTGTATAAATAATGGGCCAAAACATTTTGTTGGTCGTCAATGAGATAATTTCAAAATTATTTTTCTTTGGAAAATCTTTTCTAAGTTGAAGAAATCGTGTGCTCATATGAATATTCATTGCCATCGTTAAAATCAGCATTAAAGCAATAAAATTTGAAGATATTACAGTTACTTTCCATCCTAGAATTCCAAGTAATCCCATCATAATCACAACTGAGAATAAACAGCTACTGATAGGAACTATAATCCAAATTAATTTTCTAAATACAAACCACAAAGTTGCGATAATAAATAAAAGAACACCTAAACCAAAAACTACAATATCACTTTTTATGAAAGTCATCATGTCATCAGCAATCATAGGAATTCCACCTAAGTAAATTTTACCAACATCACCATAACTTTGAATAACCTGTCTGATTTCTAAAATATTTTCATGATTTTGTTTTTTAATTTGATCTTTGTAATCCTCTACTTCTTCTTTAGATTTTTCTTCAATATTTTTCAATTTTTTATTTTCTTTAATATTAACAATGATGCCACTTGTGTTACCATTTTCACTAATTACAAAATTTCTAAAAACTGGACTATTTAAAATTTCTTGAAAACCACGATTTCTATCTACATCTTCATCTTTTAAAGTTTTAAAGCTTTTTAGTCTTTCTTGAAGTGGAGCATCTGAATTATTTAAAAGNNTTAATTGAGCTATCAGTTACCATTCCCTCATTAGGAGTATAAGTAAGGATTAAAAAGTCTTTTGAACCGTATCGTTCTGTAATTTCTTTGAGGTAAGCTAAATCTGGATCTCCTTCGATTAACAATGTTTCAGATGAGGCATCTAGCCTAAAATCTTTGGAATAATATCCAAAACTTAAAATTGCAATTAATAAAAGTGCAAATACTGCTTTTGGGTTTTTAAGTATAAAATTTTGATATAAATGAGCAAACATTTAGGCTCTTTATATTTGAATTTAACTTGCTTGAGTATCCTTAAATTTCGTAAATCTCTCTTCAAATTCAAGTGTTACATTACCAATTGGACCATGTCGTTGTTTTCCAATTATAATTTGAGCCAAGTGCGCAACTTCATTCATTTTTGCTTGCCATTCAGCATGTTCAACAGTTGCTTCCCTAGGTTCTTTTCTTGATAGGTAATATCCTTCTCTATAAACAAACATTACAACATCTGCATCTTGTTCAATAGAACCAGATTCTCTTAAATCTGAAAGTTGTGGCTTGTGGTCATCTCTTTGNNATCTCTTGTACTCTTCCATCTTTGTTAAAAGTAGTTCCTCTCATTAATTGAATATAATCAACCACAACCATATCAAGACCATGCTGTCTCTTAATTCTTCTTGCTCTATTACTCATAGCTGCAATGCTAATTGCAGGAGTCTCATCTATAAATAAAGGTAGGTCTGCTATATTTTTTGAAGTTTCTAAAAATTTATCAAATTGTTCATCAGAAATTCTTCCTCGTCTTATATCATTTGAACTAATTCTTGCTTGCTCGGAGATAATTCTTGTAGATAATTGTTCAGATGACATCTCAAGTGAAAAGAAAGCTATAGAAGATTTTTTACCACTTTCTTGTAATTTGTGAGCAGCATTAAAAGCAATATTTGTTGCAAGCGATGTCTTACCCATTGAAGGTCGACCAGCTATAATCACTAAATCTGACTGATGGAGACCCCCAAGCTTGTCATCTAAATCTCTAAGACCTGTTGGAACACCAACAATACCCTCTTCATTTTTATAAGCAGCAGACGCCATTTCAATAGTTTGTTTCATGGCCGCATCAAACTTAACAAGATTAGAATTAAANNTCAATAATATTTTGTCCAGTAGTATCTAGCTCACTTAATTTCGCACTATCCATTGTTTGTTCAGATATTTTAACCAATTCACGTCTTACAAACATGTCATAAATAATTTTTGAATATTCTAATGCTTGTCGAACAGATGTNNGAAAATTTTGTAATTTTAACCAAATATTCTGGAACATTTAAATCATCTTTTTCATCTTCAAAATAATTTTTTAAAGTAATAGGGTTTGCAAGCATTCCTTTGTAAATTAAAGTGTCCACTGCATCAAAAATTTTTTGGTGCATAGGATCGTAAAAATTTATACCAGAAATAATTGTACTAATTTCATCAAAAATTTCATTGTTTACTAATAGTGATCCAATTACAGCTTGTTCTGCTTCAATATTATTTGGTAATTCTTTAAATTGATCCTTAACGATGCTTAGATTATTTTCCATAATAATTAATTTACAGATTTACTCTTTAAATAAAATTACTAATAACTGCTGGGGAAAAGAATGTATAATTATTGAATTGTATCAGCCGATGTAACACTAATAGTAATTTCTGCATCAACTTCAGAGTGTAAAGTAACTTTTACTTTGAATTTTCCTAAAGATTTTATTTCTTCAATTGGTTGTATCATTGATGGCGTGATATCAATTTTATTTTCTTCTTGAATTAGTTTTGCAATTTCAGTTGGTTTGACTGAGCCATACAATTCATTATTTTCAGTACTTAGTTTTTTAACTGAATATTCTTTGCCATTAATTTGTTCTGAAATTTGAACTGCTTCTTTTTTCTTTTCGTTATCTTTTTGAGATAAGTCAGATTTAATTTTTTCTACTTGTGCAACATTTTCTTTTGATGCGTATAAAGCTTTTTTATTAGCAATTAAAAAATTTCTAGCGTAACCTCTTTTAACATCTATCACTTCACCAATAGAGCCAACTCTTTTTACGTTTTCTAGTAAAATAACTTTCATTTTATATTAAGGCTAAATTTCTAGCTCTTTTAATTGAAAGAGACAATTCTCTTTGTTTTTTCTGAGAAACATTTGTAATTCTCGATGGTAAAATTTTACCATTTTCAGACATATATTTTTTTAAAAGTCTTACATTTTTATAATCAACAGTAGGAGCGCCTTTTGCTGAAAGTGGGCAAGTTTTTTTAAATTTATATTTATTTGGTTGAAAAATACTTAGTTTTGCAAAATTGCTTTGTTTACCCTTTTTGTTTCCACTTTGTCTTTTTGGCATAATTAGTTTTTATAACTTTCTCTTTTGTCGTCATCATCTCTTTTAGTAAAGTAATTAGCATCTAAATCAAATTTTTTAACTCTTACTGTTAAGTATCTTAATAATTTTTTATCAATAGCCTCATTTTTTTCTAACTCATCAATAACATTTCCTTTACCTTTAATCTTAAAGTGTATGTAGCTACCCTTTCTATTTTTTTTGATAAGATAAGAGAGATTAAGCAGTCCCCAGTTTTCAGTTTTAACAATTTCACCTTCATTTTTTTCAACAATTTTAGAATATTTTTCTGTTAATTGCTTAATTTCACTTGGTGAAGTGTCTTGTCTAGCTATAATTGTGTGTTCGTATAAATTCATTTAAGTTCTTTAATAAAAAGTGAGGATATACTATTATAAATGTTCAATTACAATAGTTAAAAAGGCAAAATAAATAGTTTTTTTTATATGTTTTCAGTAATTTTTCCAGGTCAAGGTTCACAAATAGTTGGTATGGGAAAGGAATTCTATGATAAGTTTGATTTTGTTAAAGACTTGTTTAAAGAGGCGGATGAAAGCCTTGGTTTTTCTTTATCTAAGCTTGTATTAGAAGGTCCTAAAGAAGAATTAGATCTAACGGCTAATACTCAACCTGCAATCTTTTTAATTAGTTACACAATTTTTAATGTTGTAAAAAAAAAATTTAATATTGATTTAAGTAAAGC
>ENA-UZXD01011145-UZXD01011145.1-metagenome-genome-assembly--contig:-Day-3-50m-contig-11145_pt1 | contig 9971 bp, 10 predicted proteins | sample MGYA00260344_ERZ794904 | MGnify/ENA metagenome assembly ERZ794904 | reverse complement strand
AAACGCATCAGCAAAATTTGCATTAACAGCAGAACTATAGGATTTAATAATGATAAATACAGTAAAGAAAAATGTAGACCCAATTACAAATGAGTTTTGTAGTTATAAAGTAACTCAAGTGAATAGCAACATAGTTTTATCTGTGCCACTAGACCCTGCAAACACAGACTACCAAGCAATCCAAGAATGGGTAGCTGAAGGCAACACAATAGCTGAAGCAGACTAAGGATGAAAATGAGTATGCAACCTGAACTAAAAGTACAACTAGAATTAGAAGCACACGAGAAAGAATGTGCTATCAGATATAAGATGGTCAATGACCAACTAAGTGCATTAGACAAAAGAATGTGGCGAATAGAAGCTATGTCTATGGCAGGTACATTAGGTGTAGTAGCTTTAATAGTCGCAATAGTAATGAAGTAGGTGTATGTCATCATATTTGTTTGGTCAATTAAGTGACCCACACATTAAAATTTTACATCCTTACTTTGATAAATATATAGACCAAGCATCTAATATAGAATGGAATATTACAGAAGATATATTATATATAGAAGGAGCACCTGTCACAGACTTAGATTATATATTTGTAAGAGATAATGTATTTGAAACGAACACACATAAAAAATATAACAACTTCTACATTATAAAAGATTATTTACAGTGTCATAATGTTACAAGATATAATAAAAATTATCGTTATGAAAAAACTACTAAGTTAAATAACTTAATTGTGGCAAAGAGATTGGGTTTAAAAATACCTTACACAGAGGTGACAGAAAGAAGCACTAGAGACAATAATATAGTTAAACCTGTTTTGGGTGGTCATCATACCGTAGAAGCAAATGAATCAATATATCCTTGTATAATACAACAGAGAATAAAAGGTAAAAATAAAAGACTGTACATTATAAACAATCAACATTTTGCATTTGAGTTGGTTACAGACAAGTTAGATTATAGGGAAGACCCTCACACTAAAGTTTTAGTAACTGAGATAGATAATGTTACAGTAGAAAAAGTAAAGCATTTAATGCACAGATTAAATTTAAACTTTGGTGCTAGTGACTTTATGGAAGATGAAGAAGGGTTGTGGTATTTAGAAACAAATACTAATCCAATGTTTGTAGCCTTTGATAAACAAGTAGAAGGAAAGTTATCTAAGGCAATAAGGCATGAACTTAATAATATATAGGATAATAATACATGGCAATGTTTAAAGGCTTTAAGCCACAAGGACTACAGAAGATAGCTACTCGCATGGGTTATGCTGGTGATATGGAAAAGTTTGATGACTATATAAAGGCAAACCCTGACAAAGAACGTGAGATGATTGTGTACAGAAGTAAGGCACAACAGATGGCTCGTGGTGGTTCTGTACGTAGGTTTGCTGAAGGTGGTAACACAGGAACATTTGCTGATACAGGTGGAACATTCACAACTATGGCTATTCCAGAAGACGGTGATTATTCTAAACTTCCCGGTGGGGGAGAAGTGACAACTATGGCTTATGGTGAAGAAGATGGTCAGGGCATAGGTGGTGGAACACCTGAACCCATAGCACCTACACCTCAAGAACAAGCCTATGTACCCACACTAGGCACAGGAGATGGTCAGGTAGATGCTTATGGTGATATAGCTACTACTACGTATGATGAAGAAGGTAATCCTGTAGAAGGCACTAGACCTGCTACAGTAACAGATGTAACTGCAAAACTAGCACAGACAGGTGCTATACCTGTAGGTGCTGTTACACAACCTGAACTAATACAACAAAATGAAAATCAATTAATTGGTACAGGCACAGGTGAGGTAGGAGATGCTACTGATGTAACTACATCTACTGCTGATACAGCACAGGCTGACTCTGCTCAAAATATAACTGCTAATACTGTAACATCAACAGATGTAACTCCTGATATAAGGACAGCAGTAGAAGCTAATACGGCAGCTCAACTAGACCCTGATGACCCAAAAGCAAAGATTACAGCAGCTCAACAGACAACTTCTAGTGTAGGAGATTTAGCGGCTGCACAGGGTAATGCCATATTAATGGAAAACCCTATACAGAGGGAAATACAAGATGGTGAGTTAATTGATGGTGTTGCTAATGCAGAGAAAGCATCTAAGTATACAGAACAGATACAAGCTGCCACTGCTACCCCTTCAGAAAAGGCTACTGTTCAAGGGCAACTAGCAGGTCTTACTGCTAACTTTGATGTAAACAATCCACCACCGTGGGCAGCAGGAACATTAAGAGGTGTTCAGGCACAGATGGCAGCTAGAGGTTTAGGTGCATCATCAATGGCAGGACAAGCCATGATACAGGGTGCATTAGAATCGGCTCTTCCTATAGCACAAGCAGATGCTGCAACAACAGCAAAGTTTGAGTCTCAGAACTTATCTAACAGACAAGCTAGAGCAATGTTAGCAGCAGAACAACGTGCAACATTTATAGGTCAGGAATTTGACCAAGCCTTTCAAGCAAGAGTGCAGAACTCTGCTAGGATAGGTGACATAGCCGATAAGAATTTTACTGCTGAACAAAATATTGCCTTAGAGAATAGTCGTGCTGTAAATACTATGAACTTACAAAACTTAAGTAATAGTCAGGCACTCGTCATGGCAGAAGCTGCGGCTCTTACACAACTAGATACTACTAACTTAAATAACAGGCAACAAGCAGCAGTTAATAATGCTAAGTCGTTTATAGATATGGAAATGGCTAATTTAACTAATGAACAACAAACTGCTTTATTTAATGCAGAAGCTATTAACACAGCACTGTTAACAGACCAAGCTGCTACAAATGCTGCAAATCAATTTAATGCTACTTCTCAGAATCAAACAGACCAATTCATGTCTAATTTAGCAAATCAAATATCACAATATAATGCTACACAAAGAAATGCACAAAATCAATTTAATGCAGGAGAAGAGAATACTGTAGGAAGATTTAATGCAGAAGTAGCTAATCAACGTGACCAATTTAATGCTACTAATCAATTAGCTATTGCACAGAACAATGCAGTGTGGAGAAGAGAGATTGCCACAGCAGATACTGCTGCAGTTAATCGTGCCAATGAATTAAATGCTAAAGCAGTGTTAGATGTATCTAATACAGAGTATGCTAACCTTTGGAACTTTTATGCAGACACTATGGAGTGGGCATGGAAGAGTGCTGAAGGAGAACTAGACAGAAACACAGAGTTAGCAAAAGCTAATATTGATGCTGATGTTAGAGCAGCTGTGGCTTCTGAAAATGCAGGTTCAGCAGGAGCTTCTGCTATAGGTAGTCTATTAGGTAAATTAGGTGCTTCAGCTATTTCAGCAGGTTTATTTAGTTAAGGAGAAATATAATATGAGTAGGTACAGCAGTAACCCAGCACCTCAGATTGTAAATAAGATAGATGCTTATTTAAAAAGTCTAGAGGGTAAAAGTGAAAAGAAAACAAGTAGTGGTAAGAGTGGTCTTTTAAGGTCAACCAAAAGCATGAAAAACAAAAACGACAATAAAGAAAAAAGTCCTCTAGCTAGAGTGGCTCAGTATGTAAAAACTATTAGAGAAATAGGAGATGAATCAAATGGCAGTGCCTAAATTAGAGCAAAGGCTTGAAGCACCTATTCCCGGAATGGCTATGACTCACGAGGTAGGTGCTAGACCTTGGCAACAACCGGCACAGTATCCTACAGTAGAAGAAGCAATACAATACTACTTACCTCGTATGCAAGATGATGCTTTTACAGATAGTTTACTAAATGTTATTGAAATGGGTATGCCCTTAACAACACTAGCGAATACAATACAATTAGCAGGTGTTATGGAAGGAAGGCATAGTGTAGACGTAGGTATTCTTGTTATGCCTGTGCTTATTGAAATGATGAAACTGATAGCTAAGAATGAAGGTATTGATTATGTTACAGGTATGGAAAGAGATGCAAAGACTGAAACAAAAGATTCAGATATAGCTGCGGCATTATCTACATTAAAAGATGATTTAGGTGGCACAGAAGAGGGTATGCAAGAAACTGAAGAAATGGACATAGTAGAAGAGAAAGATGAACCTGCTATGGGATTAATGGCAAGGAGAAGTTAATGGGTTTATTTGGCTTATCAAATAAAGCAGTAAGTTTTTTAGGTGGTGTTGCTTCTGGTGTAGAAGAAGTAATAGACAAAGATGAAGCATACACTAATGAATTAGTTAAAGATTCAGCTAGTATGATTATTAAAGCTAGATTAGATTCTAAAGAAAGAAGAAGACAGAGAGTAAATGAATATAGTAACGAAATGTCTCAGCTTGTTGCTGTAGGATACGGAAAACAAGAATCAGCAGGTATTGTAAGTCAGGGGTTGACAAACGATTTTATTAAGTTAGCCAAAACAACACCTAAAGATAAATTAAACACTTTATATAAAGTAACATCCAAGTATGATGGAGCATTGTCTGTTTCTGATTTATCTGAAGCCATTGCAGGTAAATATAAACAGCCTACTATAGATTTATCTAGAATACCTAAGAGAGGAACATTTTTAAGTGCTATAGGAATAGAGGGAGACCCAAGTGAGAAGATAAAGCAACGTGTAGAATCCTTGTCTCCAACAGAAACAGATAGCACTGTTAACTTTGATGGTTTAGTTGGTGCTCTTAGTGGTAATGTAACTCCTAAAGCTCAAGAATTATTAAGGTCTGAAAGTGGTACATTAACAGCTTCTAAAGTTAAAAACGATTTACAAAGATATATAGTTGGTAAATTAGGAGGAGATTTATCTTTTATTGGTGGAGAGCCTAAGTTTAATGTACAAAGAGTTTCAGATAAGAATTTTTCTGAAGAATTGTCAGCAAAGTATATTAGTCTTTGGAGGTCTTTAGTTAGGAGTGGGAATTACAATAAGGAAGAAGCCTATGAAGAAATATTAAAAAGAATAAAAGAAGACCAAGAGTTAGCTAAACAGGGAACTTTAAAAGTAGATGATGGTAAAAAAATTGGAGATGTAGACCCTGAAAATGTAATACCTAAAAAAAAACCTAAAGGTGATGGTGATAAAAAACCTGAAATAAAAATAGTTCCTAAAAATGATGTAAAGATAGATGAGATAAAAAAGAATTTTGAAAAACAGTATAAAAGTAATAACTTTAATACATTAGGAGATGCAGGTAAGGCAAAGTTTAGAAGAGACTTAATAAAAAAACTAGTAGTAGAAGGTGGTATGCTTAGACAAGATGCCATAGATTATGCTAAAGCTACATATCCATAAAATAGAAAGATAGATAGTGTTAAAAGATTATAATTACTACACAAAAGAAGATATGAATAAAGAAGTTCTCTCGCAAGATGAGGACTTCATTGCTGATGCACGTAAGTTTTTAACTGAACGTGCTAGTTCATCTCCTGAAGATATGCAATCAAGTGAAGATGTCTATGATGCTTTCATGGAACACTTTCGTTATCAAGATGTTAATGAAGTAACAGCTATACGTGATTTTGAGTATGCTACAAATGGCACACAAGACCAACGTGCAAACTTTGGCAGAGTCATGGATGTATATGATAATATGGCAGATGAAAAGATGTCTATGCGTAAAGTAGGTGACTACTTTGGTGGTATAGTGTCTGCTCCATCTACTATAGCAGGTATACTAACAGGTGGTGCAGGTAAACTTGCATCTGTTGCAGGACAACAAGGCATTAAGTTTGGATTACGTACTATACTTTCACAATCATTAAAAGGTGGCTTGAAGGCAGGTGCAGTTGAAGGTGCTATTGGAACAATACAAGGTGCAGCTCAAGAAGGCACTAGAGTTGAAACAGGTCTTCAGGAAAGATTTACAGGTCGTAGAACTTTAACTACAGGACTAGGTAGTGCAGTTATAGGTGGTGGCATAGGTGGTGTCACTAGTGGTTTATTAACACCTTCTGCAATTAAAGCTGCTCAAAGATTAGAGAGAATACAGAATGTTGATGTTACTAAGGCTGCAGAAGCTAAAGTAAAAACAGATGAAGTACTTAAAAATGCATCTAAGGAAGACTTGGATAATGTTGAACAGGCATTAAAATCATTAAAGCCTGAAGCAAAATCTAAAAAAGTTAAAGGTAAAAAAGGTAAGTTAGACCCTTTAGATACAACAGACGTAACCTCTGGTAATGTTATTAGAAAATCTTTATCAGAAAGTGATACATTAACTACTAGTATTCCTGTTGAGTTGTTTAAAAATATATCAGCTGCAGCAATTCAAATACGTAATAAAATTAAACCAGTAGAGGGTGAAAGAATAACTAGTGCTATTGCTAGAGCATTAAGGAATGAAGACATAGTTTCTACTGACATAACTAAAATATTAGATGAGCACAATCTAAGTGCAGAACAGTTTTCATTAATGTATATGTCTGAAGTGTCTAATTCAGGTAGAGTTTTACAAGCATCTAAAGAAGTAAGTAAATCTGTTCAGACGTTATTAAGAGATGTTGATGAATTAGTTGATGAAGGATTAACTTCAGTTACTGGAAAAGAACTAAAAGAAATAACTAAAAATCCATCTATAATGGGAAAGACATTAGATTATATAAATCCCTTTGGTGGCATAGGAAGAAACATTGACCAACTTAGATTAGGTGTTATGACATCACAACCGGCTACAGCTATGCGTAACACAGAGAACGCAGGTTTTCGTGTTATTGTTGATGCTTTTACTAGAAGTTTTGATAATGTATTAAATTTAAGAAATCCTTTTAGTGGTACATTTGATGTAGCTAAAGGGTTACTTAATCCCTATGAAGCACAGGTTGTAAGACAAATATTTAAAAAAGACTTTCCTGATGCATCAGCTAGACTATTTAGAGATATGGCTGATATTGAAGTAGCAACAGGTGCAGGTAGTAGCCTACAAAAAATAGGTATAAAGTTAAATATGATGAATACTTTTTCTGACAACATATTTAAACGTGCTGTATTTGTTGCATCATTAAGAAGAAATATAAATGATTTAAATAAAAGTAAGGCTACTAAAAAATTAATATTAACAGATGCTCATAAAGAAACTATAATTAAAGGTAGGCTAAAACAAAAGTTAGGAGATGACTATAGGCAATCCCCTGACTACACAGCCACTGTTAAAAGTCTAAGTTTAGATAAACAAAAATTCCATACACTAGAGACAATATTAGAGTCAGGTAACTTTAAATTAATACCTGACGATATACTAAAAAAATCAACTCAAGATGCATTTGAATTTGCATATCAAGCAACACCTAAAGGCGATAATTTCTTTGGACAATTAGGTAAAGGAGTTATATCACTACATAAAGCTGTTCCTTTTGTTATATCTAGTTTACTTCCTTTTCCACGTTATGTAGCTAATCAACTTAAATTTGTTTATGAACATACTCCTTTGATAGGTATGTTGCCTTTAGATAAGCTAAGACTAGGTATAGAATCTAGGGCAGCTAAAGGTGCTAAAGCATATGATTGGAAGAATAGAACATCTAAACAGTTAACAGGTGCTCTTCTTTTTACTGCAGCATATGCTTGGAGAGCAAAGCAGGGCAACACTAATAGATGGTATGAGATGACTGACTCTCAAGGAAATACTATAGATGGTAGACCTTTGTATGGTCCTTTTGCTCCCTTTATGTTGGCAGCAGATATTTGATACAGAACTCAAGCAGGACAGTTTATATATGATAAAACTAAAGGAACTATACTTGAACATGATAAGCCAATGGAAGGCACACTGCCTACTTTTTCTATCAGAAGATATGGAACAGACATAGCACAGGCTTTGTTAGGTTCTACTTTTAGAACAGGTATGGGATTGTATGCACTAGATAAACTTTGGACTGACTTTGGAAGTGGTTCAGGTGATGCATGGAAAAAAGTAGCTGGTCAATTTGTGGGAAACATAGGTAATACTTTTGCTTTACCAGCATCTGTAGTAAAAGATTTTTATTCACAGTATGATGAAAAATCAAGGTATGTACCTGAATCTAAAACTGGGGATACTAACTTTCTTGATATTGTGTATAATAAAGCGACAAGAGCACTTCCTGATTTTCCTGTAGTTGATTGGACAGGTGAAGGTCCTTATGAAAGACCATTAAGAACCCCTTTTGTAACAGGTGATATAAAGGCTGTACTTCCAGCAGAAAAACAAATGTTTGGTGCATCTAGAAGAGCACCTAAAAATAAATTTCAAAAAGAAATAGCTAACTTAAATATGGAAGATAGAGAGTTATACAAAAGACCTTCTGATGAGATGTTAGATTTATATATGACTGAAATACTCAGTAAGGCAGGAGGAGAAGGTAATTTAAATGAAAACATGGCTAACTTTATAGATAGTAAAAAGTATAAAGACCTTGATGGGGTAAAGGCAAAACGTGTTGAGTTACAAACAAGGTCAAGAAAACTAATAAGTCAAGCTAGAGATATAGCACGTGAAAGAATAGAAGCAGAAGCCATGAAAAACGGAGCAAACTATTCTAGATTAAGTGTTACGGAGTGGTCAAGGACTACTCAATTATATAAAGATAGAGTAAACGAGTATTACACCAAGAGATATAAGGGCAAATCTATTGATGCTGATAGAGATAAGTATATAATGTACAATGGAGAACCTATGAATATTTTAAATTTTGGATTACAATTAGCTAAAATATATGGTTCAAAGGCAGGTGAATTATAATGGCAATAGACAATCAATTAGCAAAACTATCTGAAGACTTAGATGAGAAGTCTACTAGATATGACAGTGTAGGTGATGCACTAACAGGTGTAGCCACAACTGTAGGTGGAGCAGTTTCAGGTGCTGTAGGTGCTACATTAGGATTACCTACAGATTTAGTGGGTATACTCAGTGGATTAAAGGAAGCTGCAACAGCAGAAGATGGTAAGAGGTTGGATGCATTTACTGATGGTTTCTCAGAGTTCTCAAAAGAAAACTTAGGGTCTCAGTATTATAAAGGTGTGTTTGATAAGTTCGTTGACAGCTTAGAAGTAGACCCAACATTAAAAGAAGATGCTAAAGCAGGTTTTTCAGCAGGTGAGTTTGTCACTCCACCTATCGCAGGTGGTAGTGCAGTTAAGGCTGTTACTAAAATGGATAAGATTAAAGATGAGTTTTCTCGTGTAGAAACTATGGCTATGAAATCTAAAGAAAATGCTACACGTAAAGTTGACGATATAAGTAAAGAGTTTAATGACAAAGCACCACAGACTTACACTAGAAGTGAGGTAATGGCTATGACTAGCAAACGTGAGCCATCTCCTGTGAGACAGATGACTGAAGCAGACCAAATGATTTCTGTGTTCCCAAAACCTGAAAGAATGTTTCCTAAAGGTGAAGCACCTAAAGGTGGTGACTATTTAAATCCTAAAACAGGAGATGTATTAACAGATAGAAATGTATCTTCAGCTAACATAAAAATTAATCCTGATGGTAAACCTTCATTTAATGTTTCAAATGATAACGTAGATAATGTTGGAACTTTGGGTAAAGGGAACTCTCAAATAAAAACTAATTTATTTAAAAAGAAAGCAGGTTGGAAATGGACAGATACTCCATCAGGAATGGATAATGTAGAAACATTAGTATCTGTCACACATAAAGGTAAACATTTTTACACAATAGAAACTGATTTTACTAAAGGTGTTAATCTAAAAAAATATCCTAATCAGAAAACAGAACCAAAACTAAGACCAACTGTTGTAGGACAGATAGAATTAGGAGAGCCTATTGGTGAAATATCAGTAAGAGGTAATCCACATAAAGTATATAATAAAATTAAAACATTCAATAGAGGTGGATTAATGGCACGTACCTAACGGTCATCTCCTGAACCATGAAGTTTTCCACGTTCCTTCCTATCATGTAACTTCCTTAAGTTCTCTTGCATAATTGTATTCAAGGGAACTCCCACTTCCTTTGCCATCATAGCACAGTACCAAAGTACATCACCTATCTCTGACGCTATAG
>ENA-UZXD01023585-UZXD01023585.1-metagenome-genome-assembly--contig:-Day-3-50m-contig-23585_pt1 | contig 10001 bp, 6 predicted proteins | sample MGYA00260344_ERZ794904 | MGnify/ENA metagenome assembly ERZ794904 | reverse complement strand
TTGAACAGATTACCAATAACAACTGGGACCATGTTTTCATTGTCAATGAGGATGAAGTGCCAATGGGTCGTATTCACGCCGTTGACATTTTGAAATTAATAGCACGTAAAACTGTAAACCGTTCTATTGCCTGGATGCATGCAGTTCCTGCACAGCAATTGGTAAATGTGCCGCCGATGACCGTTAGGGCTGGCACTCCACTTCTCAAAGCGGGTGCATTGATGCTAGCACATGATCTAAATCAAATCGCAGTAGTAGATATGGATGGAACAATCATTGGTGTCGTTGGACATAACACAATGGCAAGGCATATGCCTAAGTTCATCATTTGATTGAGTAATCTCTCAGATGCCCCAATAACGGTCTGATTGTGCTTGCTTTGATTGTAAAGCGCGTACAATAGTCATTGTAATCCACAGCAATGCAATCCACATTATCGGCGTAGATAAGTCGCTAATGATATTGAAGAAGCCTAATTCATAACCGGCTGCATTTGAATTTCCTAAGACATCTATGGAAATTGTCAAGCCAACATCAACGAATGAATATACGACCATACCAAACATTCCAAGCACGACCAAACGTCCAGAGAAAGAACCTCTCTTCAATCTCAACAACATGAATCCGGCTGTTGATGTAAGGAATGCAACGATTATCCAAGCGAGTGATGCATGTATCACTTCAAGCCAAAGAATGGAGTTCTTTGTCGCTTCTGTAATCCCTTCACTATACTGCCGCCATCCTTCAGCAACTGCAAATATTGCGCTGAATAGAGTTGAAAACCAAAGTAATGTTGACAACATAGCTGCATCTGNNGCACCCTTGCTGAAGATATACAATCCAATTGCAAGAGGTAATGCCCCTATTACAAAGCCACCAATTGAATTAGGAAGCATTATTCCAAGTCCAATAATAGCCAAAATTAATCCAAATGGAATCATAATTTTCGCCCTCCACTTTGGATCTTCTAGAGCCTTGACAATGTAGTAATATGTACCCTCAATTCCTTTGGATTGCTTGACAATTATCTTTTCAACATGGTTGATTCTAACTTGTGATTGGATGATTGGAAGGACTGATTCGTCTTCTGCGCCGTCTGTGACTAAAATTGCTTCATCAGGTTGGAAAGCGGCTACCACTTCTTCCAATTGGGCTGCAATCGCTCTATCGGAGCGCATTCCAACTTTCTCATCACCAGTTAATATCGCTACCTCGACCTCGTCATCTTCCAAGTTTGCTTCCTTTAGAGTGTCGTGTTGCCTCAAGGCCCCAAGAATTGCATTGGTATCGCTTTCTTCAGGGTCAGCAATACCTAATTTCAACGCCGCAGTTAGCACCTGTCGCCGCCCAATAACCGGGCCTCTTATCGAAGTTTTATTTCCAAGATCATTGTCTCGGTCAACTGTCAATACGAGTGTTCGAGTCATAGCAATTCACCTGTGGTTAATACGCCCTATTTGCTCATCCAATTCAAACCTTCGCGCGAATGCTACTTTGATACAGTCAATATTACACACTCTTTATTGTGTCATATCTTTGTTTCATCATCTGTTTTTTCATTTTCCAAAGGCTTGTCATCTTGTGAATTATTTTGTGGAACACCACTTGCAAGTTCTGCCGCTTTATTCCTTGCATTCCAACGTTGAGTGGCTCTAATGTATTTGAGTGGATGGTCCATCCAAGGTTGGTCACATAATCTATCATCACCAGGTAGTACAGGACAGTTATGATTGACTTTCAATTTACCACAACCTGCTGGAGTATATGCGTGCTCATAGACGTGAGAAACCTGATAATTTGTTGTGCTTTCACTAAAATCAGGTGCACTGCGGAAGAAATCAACTGTTGATTCTGGCGGTAGGCCGATTGTGGCTGATATAGAAGCAAGAAATAATCTGCCGAAATGATTGACATTTACACCATTGGATAAATCGCCGACAATTTTTCTCATGCATGGAGGCCACTCACTCTCTTCTGCACCAACCAATGCAATTGCTTCACTTGTTTTACTGGCCATTAAAGTTCTTAGCATTCCAACCGGTTCTGCCAATCTAATCGCCAAATCTGTTGTGACTTCCTGCATTTTTTGTAAAGCCTCAGCCTCAACGCTTCGCTTGATTCGCTCTCTTAGTAAACGCGCAAGTTTAGCCGAAGAACCATATTGAGCCTCTTCGAATAAAGTAACCCATCCATCATTAACATCACAATTTGGTAATCGCCATCGGGAACCTGTAATTTTAGGACAGATTTCGATGAAATCTGAAAGCCCTATTTTCCATAGTGGGCCAGAACTTGATCTGCGCATTGCCCGTATTCCGCCACCTGCATTTGCCATCATGGGATTGTTTAGACCATGGTGATTTTCTGATTTTATCTGTGCAATATATGTTCTTGCGATGATATCCAATGATGATTTGTCTTTGACTAGTAGTTGTTCAGCGCGAGCAGCTTCCGCTTGTGCCCAACGCGCTATTAGTCGTTCATCTTCACTCGCACAAACAACTAATCGCGCATAATAAAATGAAAATGCCTCAATTATTCTGCCTTCTTCGGTGTGGATATCTCCTCCAACAACTTCTACTCCTTCGTTTGAATTGACAGAACTAACAAGTCGGACTCTTGCTCTCTGTCTTGCCTTTTCCATCCAAGAACCAACTAGTAATTCATCCAGATCAATCTGATGATCAATAGCCATTTGTTTAATCCAGCCGGCGGCTTGTGGCAGGAAGGGGTAGCGCGCAAAAGTCACCTCATCCGAGATTTCGGGAGGAGATGTTGGCACTGGCATGATGCTCCATGAGGGGCGACGGCATATGAACTTCAATAATAGAAGATGTATTCTTGAAGGCGAGCCGATTCACCTTGTCATGGGCGATGAAAATGTCAACCCCCTCATCGCAATACAAGATGAAGTGAGGACGCATTTTGGCTGGGACTTACAAGCCGATATCGAAAGTGCAAAAGCGATGCAATCTGCATTTGCAATCGACTCTCCGTTTGGGCTCTCCAAATGGGATACTGAAGTGAGAAATCAAGTCCTTGGGGCTCTGCAAATCAAATTACTCAAAGCCCATGCAATTATCTTTGTAGGTGCTGCAGTAAATAGTGGTGAGCTGGAAGAAATGGTTGGAGAGGGCGTGGTCTTCATCGCCGCTGATGGAGCGGTTGGAGCAATCCCTAAAGAGGCTGATTTGGCTTGTATTGTAAGTGACTTTGATGGCACACCGCACCTAGAACAGGCTGCAAAGAAAGGAGTTACAATTATCGCACATGCACATGGTGATAATGTTGGGAGTTGGAATGAATCTGTCAATAAGTGGTCTCACTATAGTAATCCACCTTGTTTGATATTAAGTCATCAAACAGCAAATCATTTCACTGGAATGCACAACTGGGGAGGTTTTACCGATGGTGATAGAGCGTTATGTATGGCCTATATGTTAGGGATTGATTTTGAAGACGTATACTTAGTTGGATACACACTTTCCAGCGTTGGCCAATGGTCTGGTAAAACTGATGTTAGTAAAAAAATGGAGAAATTACAATGGATGGCAAGAATTGTTCAAATGTTGGGGCTAGAACAACAAATAGACTAAGCATAATAACATCATTTTGAAGAACAATAAGACGCTGGAGAATAATATGGCTAACCTAAGGAAGTTCAATCCACTGCTGTGGATTATCGCATTAGCGATAATAAATGGGGCCTGGAATAGTGTTGCTGATGGAGAGGCAATTCACGAAATCAATGACAAAGAACATTCTACCGAGGATAGAACAATTGAGATATCTAGCGTGTTTGGGCTGGATAAAGAAATCACAACTACATTTTCTGTTAAATTCTTCACTGCGGGTTCCGATAATGAATTTGCCTCTTGGAAAATTACAGATAGTAATGGACAAGTTATTGCAAATTGGCAAGGGTTAGTTGGTCAAGAAGAGAATTGGCAAGGGAAATTGGCTCCTGGCTCTTATGTTGTCAACACCACAATGGATAGCGGTGTATTAACCGAACAAAATCTGTATATTCAACCGTTTGAAAACCTACGTATTGAGGGTCATATTTTACTTTCAATCGGCCTAATTGCAATCGCGTTCTTGGAACCGGTGGTAAAGAATAAATTGTCAAAACTAATTCCTAAGACCAAACCTGAAGGACCTTTGCTCAAGAGAAATCCTTTCAAAACCAATACTGAAGGGATGCCTGAAGATGATGGATTTGATGATGAAGACCCTTGGCGCTCGCCGATAATAAATTGATTATCAAAGGAAATCGGCCAATGACATTTGCTTTGCACGGTCGTTCTTGAATAGAGAATCTGTACTATCTGATAACCATTCAACATTTTGTTTAGTATAACTATCAACACCATATGTTGCCATTACGTGCTTTGTGACTTTGATGTATTTTCTAACAGCGCCTTCTGATACTGTTAGGGCTAATTTTCCGCCGCATTGATCACCTTCAGATTTCATTACACCAACTGCTGACAAACCTCTGCCAGTGACTTTTCTTTTCTGGATACATTTGCCCGCCACAGGTAATCTTCTGTATGAATGTGCACACTTTAAGCAGCGCACTTTTTGCCTTGCGAAAGCATTCATATTACCCCTTAAATCTGGCAAAAAGTGAGAACGAACTACACTGGATGCAACCGTTCTTACATTAACTGCTCGCAATTTATGACCAAGATCTAGTTGCCCATTCATTTTGTCAATCATCGTATCCAAAGTCTTGTATGCGCAAAGTGCAGGACCTTCGTCCATTGAATTACATCCATGGGTATAGCCATATCCTCTAACGGCAGCTACGGTACCCAATCTTCTTTCAACAAAGTCAATTCTGTCCGAGATTGTTTTTGGATGTGGTTGGTTCAGTGTTGCTTCATAGAAATCGCGTTCATAGAACCAACCTGAATCAACATTCAAGGCTTCTTTGTCAACTTCAGTAGGGTTTAATCGCGTGGTTAATACCAAAGGAGCATCCATTAATCCACCCCTATTTGCTGGAAGAATTTCTCTACTGAAATTTAGTAATCCATCCATCAATAGCATAATTGCATCTTCATCACCATCACAATTTCTTCTCTTTGCGGCATGGAATAGTGGGTGTGCATAACCTCCTGAACAATCGGTCCAGCCAATAATTCGTGAAAGCACTCCTCCGGATGTGTGTGGGGCTAGAGCACAGATTAATTGACCAACTAAATCATTAGGAGTTTCTACATTGTAAAAGGGCTCCATTTTGTAATGGCGCGTCAACACTTCGTCAATGAATTTTGCAGCCTTAACGAAATAATCGCCAGCATTTTTCGCAACAATGAAATCTTGGGGGAAGATTTCTAACATTTGTTCATCATCCAGTAATTCATTACCATGACAATCATGAGTATATCCTAATTCCTTCAAAGTTTTCCAAGAGACACTAACTTCCCTTGGTGTAAAATGTGTAATCGGGACATCTGACATATCGTACCTAATTGTGCCATCACGGAATACGGGTAAATCAAATTGAGCCCGCAATATTCCTTTTTCAATAGCCTCGGGTGTTTGGTCCCTGCTAGCAATTTTCTTCATACACTTAATTTGTCTTGGAATTCTATCCAAGCCCAATTTGATTCTAGCATCTTCAATCAATGTCGTGAGATTGACATTTTGAACTTCTCCTCTTCTACGCTTCTTTTTGTCTTTTGAAACCGCCATCAAAGTTCTTCCACCACAAGTTAACCCTGCTTCTTCCTGCCCGTCTTGGTTTGGAATTCGATGATGACAAATTACCATTGGAGATATTTTTCCACATTTTGTACAAGTCCTTTTACCCATTTGTACGTTAATTGATTCTTTTTCCATAGCATTTGCTAATAGTCTTTGATTTCCACCATTTAATTCGATTGGGAATAATGTATGAGTCCTAGGGTTCATTACGCGGGGGGCGGCTTTTTCTGGCCGCCCCATTCTGCATCCAATTCTTGTCGGGGCACTATGCTCCCACCTCAAATCTGAAATCTTTCGAATCTCAATCAAGATTCCATCGACTGAATGATCGTCTTCATGAATTTGTGATGCGAGGTATTCAGTAGGGTCAAGTGGACCCTCATCTATCACTTTGTCAGAAGCCTCTTTGCCAACTTTGTCGGTTTCACTGATGTTAAGGCCGCGTTGTCTTGCATCTGTTTCTGCAGCGATTCTTACCGTTGCTTTTTCTTGTGCCAACTTATTTTGTCTCGCTCTTTCACTGACCAAAACGGTGTGTGCGCCCCTTAACTCAGTGATTCGTTGCAAAAAGCGACTCTTTGCATCCTTTATGCGTAATGGTGCTTCGCCATCACTTGAAAATCCAAACCCTTCAACCATCGCCGGCCATCCACTTGTTATTACCAAATCATCGCCATCATGATGATGTGATAAGCCCAGAATCATTGCACTTGCTTTGGCAAAGCCATGTTGAATATATGCCCATCCTTCGGGCATTTCATCAGCGAAAATAGGTGCTTCGAGTTTAACTTCAAGTCCAGGAATCGTTTCCGAATCAAAATCTGGAAGAACTTCTGGTCGTAGAATATCCATCTTTTTGGCATCCCATCCTTTGACTCCTCCGATGATTCTGAGTTGTCTTGATTCGGGCAATGGCATAGCATTCAGTAATTTTTCAGATTCTACTATGCCATCCTTTACAGTACCGAATGGTTCTATTTTCGCATCTTCAATCAGGTCGATTAGTGCCAGTGTCCATTCTATTGGCAAGTCTAAGAACCAAGGATTATGTGGTGGAGGTAATGAAGTTTTGAAGCGGATTGCAATATCTCTTGCTTCATCCCAATTAGGTTGCAATTTTGTAAGCGCATTATGCCAATTCCTGCGGATATGGAATTGGGCATTTTCATCTTCGCTATCCTCAGGGTGTATCCCTGGAATCCCTTCTGGCAATTTCAAACGGTCACGATTAGATAATTCGATGAAATCATCAATTGCTTTTTGAGATGATAATTCTTCGATTAAATCACTTGCCCACCAATCATTACAATATCCTGCTGGAACTAATTTTTTGTTATTTTCCATGAATTCACCATAGCCAAGAACCAATTCACCATTGTCCCAAACCATCGAAACTTTATCGCGAATCGTATGGAATGATTTGGCATCATCCAGTCGTAAAAAGCGCCCATCTCGCAATACGACCCATGGTCCATCTGTATCATCTGATGGAGTAATTGCGCAAGCTTTTCCAGGGCGCTCAATCTTCATTTGTGTACCTATTGTAATGAAATCATCCATCGCCAACATACATGCTGTATTCGCCGATGCTGCTGCGAGTCCTGAAGGACGACTGCGACCATATCTAAGTCGGAATCCGCCGGGTTGTAAGGGGGCTCCAAAGACAGGTCTTCCTGCAATAATATCCTTCATAAATTTTGTAATCGGAGCGACTTTTCTTGATTTGAATTTGTTAGCGGTGCCACTATTATCATCTTCTTTTCCTCTGCTAGCGAATTTTGAAATAAATTCCCATCCAGCAATCTTCATTCTTTCAGTATGCTTTTGGATTTTTGGCGCTTTTAGACACATTCCTTCTCCGATGACAAGCAATACACCACCGCGTATTCTCGCCTCATCGATATTTCTAACTCGCCCATATCCTGCACATTCGATGCTTTCTGTGGATTCACCATTGATCATTATCGGACAAGCCTTGACAATCTCTTCAATTTCATGCGGAGGTGGTCTGTATTGCAGATTGCCTCGGTATAATCCGAATTCTTCCTTTACACGTTCAATCTCGGGCTGGGTTGGGATATAATGTCCGACATTTAATTCGCGCCTAATCATATCTGCAATCAATACTGCAAGCGCTTGGGCAGTACCTCCTGCTGCTCTAATCGGTCCGGCGAAATGAACGGATACGAATTGGGAGCCGTCAATATTATTCAGCAATCTAACTTCTGAAATCCCTTCTAATGGCGCTACCAGTACTGCTTCTGTCAATATTGCCAAACCGACTCTCAATCCTACATCAATTGAAGTTTGCAAGTCGTGGCCCTGCCCTCTAAATCCCCTTGCTACCGATTGTGCCATCATTATTGAAGTGGTTTCCCTATCATGGATTGCGAGTAATTCTCTGATATCATTAGCGACTTCATAGCCATCTAAGTATTCAATGAGCAATTTTTCTGTTCTTCCAGCAAGGTCTGCCGCCCTTGGAATTTCTACGAAGTCGCGATGGTCCATTCCCAGAGACCTCGCAGATTCTGCAATGGCATATGCTTCGTCCGCTCGCTCATCAAGCCATTCATGGTATGAATTCATTTCTCGTTCTAAACGCTCAAGGTCAATGCCGAGTAGAGGGTTATGTCCTCTAATTTTTGCAGTGCCCCCAACATCGCTCATAGCAATCTATGCGCACTGATAGGCGACCCCTTATCATAAAGTCGGTGAAATAATTTCAACATCACTAGTGGATAATCAAAGCAAACTTCATGTCCATCGGACAAGAGGATTGGTTGATGACGGTTCATCCAGCGTTGAGAGAGCACCCGAGTTGGGTAAAACTTGTTGAATATGTTCGTGAACTTGCTTTCCTCGATGGAGGAAGCGATGATGCCTTTACTTTGGCAAGCGGCAGGTCCTCTAGATGGTTTTTTGATACAAAACCAGTAATGATGCACCCTGAATGTTCACACCTACTTGGAGAATTGTTTAACGCGCGAATTGAAGCACTTGGAGCCGACTTTGTTGGAGGTCTAGAATTGGGTGCAGTTCCACTAACTGCAATCGTCATCACCGCATCAGCTGCAGATTGCCCGCGCCGTGGATTCATGGTTAGAAAGGAGCCAAAGGGAAGAGGTGGGAGAAAGACCAACAATCCACCTGGAATTGAGGGTTCATCGCTTGCAGCCGGTGGAAAAATTGTCATCCTTGAAGATGTAACAACTACCGGAGGCTCTTCGATTAAAGCGGTACAAAGGATACACGAAGCAACGGATTGTGAAGTAGTAGCAGTCATCAGTATTGTCGATAGAGAGGAAGGGGCAGTAGATGCTTTTTCAGCCGCAGGAATTCACTTTGAAAGTATTATGACGCGCAGTGATGTTGCGGGCCAATAAGCGAATAATTGGGCAATGATTTGGTACGGGAAGGGATTATTTTGCATACTGTTCTAATCCCTTCGGAAGTTGACTCATCATCTTTGACCGAGTCCGCACCAGATAACACTTCAGCAGAAAAAATTATTTTCTTTCATGCTGAACAGGGCAAACCACTTGCAACACCTTGGCAGGTTGCCCTCACCCGTTCAAAAATGATCAACAAATCGGCTCTTGGAAAAGGAATTATTCTTGATTGTGCTTGCGGTAGTGGCATACAATTAGCAGCTCATGCTGCCCATCTACAACGAGCAGCACTCGGTATTGAATTAGATTCTCAGCGAGCGCTTGCAAGCGCAGTAAACTTGCAAACTATTGCTCATTCGATGGACCAACATGACAGTCAAAGAATGAATGATACTAGAGTTCTCTGTGGAGATGGACGAGATGGAAAGGGTGCATTAGAATCATTGCAGCAGAATTTGGAATTATCTCAAATGCCAGAGATTGCATTATTGCATTTGGATCCCGCAAGACCGAGAAATAGTCGGGAACATGGACTTGAAGAAATGGCGCCTCGTTTGGATGAAATATTCACGGGGTGGAAGCCATTTCTTTCAGAAGGAAAACGCGGGCCTTCTCTATTGCTTGACCTTTCGCCACGCCTCAGCCACCAACAAAGGTTGCAAGTTGAAAGCATGGTGGATTCAGTTTGGCCACAAATTGGCCGAACATGGGTTTGGACTTCCAGGGGGCGTGGACGCGTGGACAGATTGGCTCTTTGGCTCGGCTCTATTTCAATTCCAAATGTGGCAAGAAGATATGTCAGAATTCCGCCGAACTTACAAGATGAGTCACTAATAATTGATGGCGGAGAATCTATTCTGAGTGGTGATGGAATCCCTCAAAAATCAAGGAGAC
>ENA-UZXD01014024-UZXD01014024.1-metagenome-genome-assembly--contig:-Day-3-50m-contig-14024_pt1 | contig 10060 bp, 9 predicted proteins | sample MGYA00260344_ERZ794904 | MGnify/ENA metagenome assembly ERZ794904 | reverse complement strand
AAGCTCAAAGAAGAATGGCTGGAAAAAATTATTTTGGTGCCATTGATTCTTTAGAGGCAATTGAATCAAGATATCCTTTTGGTAAATATGCTGAACAAGCCCAAGTTGAGCTCATCTATGCTCAATTTATGAATGCCGAGACTGAAGCAGCTCATGCTGCAGCAGAAAAATTTATAAGACTTCATCCCAGGCATCCAAATATTGATTATGCATATTTTATGAAAGGCCTTTCTAGCTATACAAGAGATAATAGTTTCATTGTAAGAATGACTGATACTGATTTATCTAATAGAGATATCTCTGGGGCAAAGGAATCATTCTCAGAATTAACTGAATTCTTAACTAGATTTCCAGACAGCCAATATGCCACATATGCTAAACAAAGAAATATCTACCTAAGGAATATGATTGCAAGAAATGAACTTGCAGCAGCTGATTATTATGTTAGTGTTGATGCACATATTGCGGCGATAAGAAGAGCAAACTATGTAATTGAAAATATTCCTAACTCAAGTGAAAATTACAGAGCTCTTAAGATATTGGAGGCTTCATACGAGTCTTTGGGGTATGTTGAATTATTAGAAGATACTCAAAAAATAATTATGATTAATTATAAAAATGAGCAATCAAAAAAATCTGAAGATAACTCTGGTTGGTCTTGGAATTTTTTAAAAAGCAGTAAGCCAGTCTCTAGTGACTAAGAAATGTTCTTATTAAAATCAATATTAGTTTTGATTCCGTTAATTATCTTCGTACTGATCATAACTGCTGTATTCTTTTTTAGATCTCTTATATCAAGTCCTCATAAAAAAAAGATTGATAACTCTATGATTAAATGTGATTCTTGCGAGACTTATACTCACGAATCACTTGTCATAAAAAAACTAGGTAAGAGTTATTGCTCAGATAAGTGCTCTAGTACTTAACCTTTCTCATAATCATAAACATTGCAGGAATATATAATAAGGCTGTAATAGTTGCTCCTAAAACTCCAATACTCATTGCCCAAGCAAGCGGTTTAAAGAATACACTTGCAAAGATAAGTGGGAAAAATCCACCAAGTGTTGTTAAAGAAGTGGTGATGATATGTCGTGTAGACCTTATAACAACCTCAACAAGTTCAGCTTTAGTTATTGATTTCTTTTCAGCCTCTTCTTTGATGTGCGATAAAACAATAATTGAATCATTTATTGACAAGCCTATTAGCCCTACAGCACTTATAGTTCCAATAAACCCATAGTTTTGCTGGCCTACAAATAAACCAAGAAAGGATAATCCAATTGATAAAAATGCAACAGAGAGAATTAGGCCAGCTTCTCTAAAGGAATTGAGCGCCATTACCAAGCCAACTATTATAAGAATGAAATACATAAAAGCTGAAGAAAATAATGAGGCTTGAGATTGGCCTCTGCTTTCTGCTTCGCCAAGTTGTTTTAATGAATACCCTATTGGCAATGTTGATTCAAAATCTTGAACATCATTTTTAATAGCTTCTTCGGTGGCGGATGGAAGTGTGCCCGTCCAAATCCAACCCTCTACATCGTTTGTTCTTTGACCATCAAGCCTAGTGATTGTCGATGATTTATTTGTTAATGAGCTCTTACCAAAACTATCAAAATATTCAAAACCATCTTGAGAGGGTATTGTTATAAAACCAGTATTCCCGGTGAGATTATTTTTATTAGATAGCCCCTTTAAGCGAACTGGAATTTCTTTGTTCGAATCGAGCATGGTACCAACGATCATTCCATTATTTGCTGTAAACATTTCATTGATAAGATCATTTGCATTTTTACCAGACAGTGAAATATTTGAGCTATTAAGTTCAAACTCTACATTGGTTGTTGAGTCTGAAGTTGCAGACTTTGTAAGATTCACATCAGGTGAATTATTAATAATTAGTTCGAGCTCTTCACCGAGAGACTTAAGCAAGTCTGGATCATCTCCAAAAATTACATAACTGACATCTGAAAAAACTGGTGGCCCAGAAGAGAAGCTATCAACCAGAACTATGATATCAGGATTATTTTTAACAAGTCTTCTTGATAGCTCTGGAAGGTTTTCAATCATCTCATAATAATCTGTTGCAAAAAATACAGACTGTGCAATATTGTTGGATCCTTGTTTTTCTTCACCACCAACAACATTCATTAAAACTCTTGGCATCATTCTGCCTATAAATGAATAATCTTTTTCTATTGAAATTAGCCCACTCTTGAAAATGTCTTCCCTTATTTCTTTTACTCTCTCCATTGTTTTTTGTGAAGATGCATTAGAAGGAAGTTCTATATTAACTCTAAACATATCTCTATCTTGAGCCGGAAAAAAATCTTTAGGTAGGGAATTGAAAAGCAGAAATCCTAAAACAGGCAAAGCAAGCGATATCATAATTGCTCGTCTGGGAACCAAGAATGCCCAGTTTAGAAAAGCCCTATATTTTTTAAGGATTTTTTCATTTCTATATCCCTCCTGGCTTATGTCTTGATTATGAAAGTAAGGAATCTTCTCCATATAGCTCATCAGAACTGGAACCATTAATAGTGCTAAAACCAAAGAAGAGGTAATTGACATAATCACTGTCATTGCCATGCCACCTACGAATTCTATACTTGACCCTTCTCCAGTAACTATGGGAAGAAAAGAAAATACAGTTGTGGCTGTTGCAGCCGCCAGAGGTGCAGATAAGTTTTTTAACCCTTGAGAAATTGAGTCGTTGATACTTAATCCAGATGCTCTTCTGTTTTTATAATCTTCAACAACAATAATTCCATTATCTATAAGCAAGCCGAGAGCAATAATAATCCCAGTGATAGATGTCATATGAAGAGGTAAGCCTATAAGCCTACAACCCACCATAACCAAACAAATAGAAAACGGAAGGATGAGAGTGACAATTATTGCTGATCTTATTCCAAGAAAGAAAAGGCTTAAACTTAAAACAAGAAATATTGCCAATGAAAAGCTTTTGACAAGTTCGTTGAATTTTTTAGTTGTGTATGCAGACTCGTCGTAAACCAAATCTATAGAGATCTCACTAGGAAGAGTTTCTCTCATATCATCAACAACGATTGTTGCTCGGTCAACATAATCATGAACTCTTTGAGAAAACGATCCAGTTCCAGCAACAGAAACAACTACCTTTCCATTGAACAAAAATATATCTTCAACGGGAGAAACTGGGGCTTTTGTAATAGATGCCACATCGTCTAATTGGATAATCTCTGATTCATTAATAACTTTAATAGGAATTTCTGAGATCTTTTGAACACTCTGTATGTTGTCTTTAAGTCTATATAAAAGTTCAGAATTATTATTTGAGGATACTCCAATGGGTTTTTTAGCATCTAAGGATTGAATGGCTATTGAGATATCTTGGAATGACAAGTCAAGTGAAGATAACTTTGATGAGTCTAGTTCAATCAGAACTTCTTCATCTGCTTCACCAAAAATTGCAGTTTGATGAGAAGAACCTATCGAGCTTAACTTCCTCTTAAGCTGGTTTGCCAGCCTAGACATCATTATAAGTGGAGCTTCTCCATCGCCGTTCCAAGTAACAGCATACTGAACGGTAATAGGCGGTCCACTGCTTCTATCAAGAAATATTTCTGCTCCTTGCGGAATGAGTATTTGATTCAGCTTGTCTTGCACTTTAGACCAAGTCTCTTCAATAAGCATAGGTGAAACACTTTGATTTAATTCAACTACAATCGTTGAAAAGCCTTGAGTAATTATTGATTCAAGTTCAAGTATTTCTTCAACTTCTCTAAGTTTAATTTCCAGATCATTGACTATTTCTGTTTCAATTCGCTCAGGTGATGCCCCCGGAAGAAATATACGAACCCCTCCCCATCTTTCAGCAAGTTCAGGATTTTCTTGAATTGGAACTGATAGCCCAGAAGAAATCCCAGAAAGTAATATAAACGCCAGAGTAAGAAATAATATTCTTGGCTTTTCTATTAGAAAATTAATGGCATTCATTTTATTTTATTATTTTGCCTTCAATGATTTTTTGAGCTCCACCTAAAATTACTAAATCGCCATCTTTAATTGTGCCACTAACAAAAGCATATTCATCTTCAAAATAAATAACATCAACCAAGTCTCTAACTACCACTTGTTGTTCATTAATAGTATAAATAGCCCAAATACCCTGCTCCGATTGAGACAATGATTTAATTGGAACCCATGTACCCTTTGCTTTTTGAGAAATACTGAGCTTGAGCTTTACTATTGATCCTGGATTAAAGAAAGTATCGAATCTAAAAATTGCCAATCTATTATTAGAGCCTCCAGTTGACATAGGAGCAAGCCTAGCTAATTTAGCCTTTGCAAATATCCCATTGATATCAAATTCATACTCATCTCCAATCTTAATTTTGTTCATATAATTTGTTGGGATTGAAATTCTGGCTTCAACATTACTAGAGCCCAAAATTTCTAAAACAGGAGCGCCTGAGTTGATTACTGATCCAGTATCTAGAAATCTATTCTGAATCACTCCGTTAAAAGGAGCTAATAGCTTAGTTTGATCCAATTTAACCTTATAGAAATCATATTGTGACTTAGCTACTATTTGATCAGACTTGGCTTTATCAAGATCTTGAATAGATATGTGCCCATCCTTTCTTAAATCTATATATCTAGCCAGTAATTGTTCAGCTAAATCAAATTTAGCTTTGGATTGATTGAGTTGAGCTAGAGCCTCTCTATCATCCAATGTAGCAAGCTCATTACCAAAGACAACTTCATCTCCAATATCAACATTAATGGTATTTATTTTTCCAGGTATTTCAAATGCCAACTTAGACTGCTCTGTCGGTATAAGTTTTCCTGGAAATTCTCGAGTTACAGAATATTCGTCAAGAATTTTAATCTCAAGAACTTCTAAAGCTTCAAGATTTATTAAAAATATATTGCATAGCAAAAAAGCTATTCTAGTTTTATTTGTTTTTGTTATGTTCATGTATATATTTATTTGACTTTTATTCTTAATAAACTTAATGTTAGCAGTGTAAACATAATAACATAGTACATGTTAGCAGTGTCAACATTAAATTTAAATAATGAATACCTATCACCACGGAAACCTAAAAGAAGAGCTCATCGCATGTGCTTGTAAGCTTTGTGATAGAGACGGTTATACTAAATTAAGCATTAGATCACTTGCGAAGGAAAGTGGTGTTTCTCAAACTGCTCCTTACAGACATTTTAAAACAAAAGAATGTGTATATGCAGCCGTTGCAACAGTGGGTTTTAAAAAACTCAATGAGCTTGTTTTTTTTAATAGTAGTGAGAAGGTTACAAAGAAAACAATTATTGCTAGTTCAAGTAAATATATAGAATTTGGTTTAAACAATGCAAATACATATGATTTGATGTTTGGGACGTCTGTTGGTAACTTTGCCGACTTCCCTGATCTTCTTCTTTCTGCGAACCAGACATACGATAATATGAAAGATAATTTTTCGAATTTAGCAAATGATTCTGAGGAAGTGGTTGCCTTTAAATGTATAACTCTATGGTCAATGTTGCACGGCCTTGTAGGAATCATAAGAAAAGTAAATGTGGCAGGTGATGATTTCGATGAAGGTTCTGGCCCGATTTCAACTGCGAGTAAGATTGCTGATAACCTCGAAGAGCATCTAGATAAAGTTATAAGTGGTCTAATCTCTAATTAACTTTAATAATTATTTTTTTAGACAAAAAGGGTCCTTGTCCTGCAAAATCATTTACCTGCATTTTTGAATTATGCACATATGATCCAAGAATGAGTTGAAGAGAATAGGTTCCAGGCTCTAAATCAAGAACTGTTTCGGTTTGACCTCCTCCAAAATGGTAATAACCTTTATCAAAAGGGATAAAGCTTTCTGGAGGCCTTTCGATATTAACTAATAAATGATGATGTCCGCTTGCAAAGCATTTATTAGTTGCAATTTCTCCTTTACCAGCTGGATTAATCTCTACATTCTTTGAACCAAAAACAACCTTCACATTATTAGAGTCTGAAATAAAGCCATTTTGTGGAGAAATTATGAAAACACTTGGTTTTTCCGGGCAGTCATTCAAATTTGAAGATCCATTAGAGGCAGACACAGAGGTACTAAAAAATATCAAGACTAGAAATACTTTTCTAAAGTTTTTATTGATAAGAGCCATCTACGTAAGTCAGTGTATTAATTTCTTGATTGCTAAAAGAATCTGTTACATGTCCAATAACAATAGTATGTGTATGATATGGAATTAGTTTATCAACAGTACAGAAAATATTAGCTTGAGCGCTTTTTAAAAATGGAATATTTTTTAAATTCCAGTCCTGATCATTAAATCTTTTACCTTCTGTTTGAAATGAACTACATAAGTTTGAAATATCTTCTTGGTTTTTTGTTAAAAGGTTGATGCAAAAACCAGACCCTTCTTGAATAGTTTCATGGATACCTGCTGATTTATTTATACATACCAATAAACTTGGCGGGTCTAGAGAAACAGAGGTAACTGATGAAACTGTAATGGCACTATGCTTTCCATAGGAATCAATATTTGACATAACGCTTACTGAGTAAATATAGCTTCTCATTGCTTGTCTAAAATTATCTTGTAAGCTCATGGATGAATTATACTTAGTTTAAATGACTTTTAACTATAAATTTTCGGTGAATATGCATACATGTTTTGCACATAAGCAATGAAGAATAATATTAGAATTTCTGGAGGCCATCTTAAAGGAAAAAAAATTCCTTTTGATTTCAAGGATACTCTGAGACCAACTTCAAATAAGCTCAAAGAAATCATTTTTAATTGGCTGCAATTTGAAATCAATGACATGGTTTGTCTAGACCTTTTTGCTGGAACTGGATCTCTTGGAATTGAAGCAATATCACGAAATTCAAAAAAAGTTTTTTTTGTAGAGCTTAATAAAAAAAATTATTCAGTATTAACAAAAAATATTAAGCTTTTAAATATAAAAGATAAATCTAAAGTTATATTTAAAGATGCATTTGAATGGGTAAGGAAAAATGACTTATCTTATTTTGATCTCATATTACTAGACCCTCCTTTTAATCAAGATTTTGAAATGAAAATTCTTAAGTTAATTGCTCGTAAAAGTGATATAAAGCCGTCATGTAAAATATACCTAGAACATAGTAAATTTACTATAGTTGAAGTTCCCGAAGAATTTGAAATTTTAAAAGATAAAAATGTAGGTGATGTCAGAGCCCTTTTACTAAAGAAAAAATGAAAATAAGAATAGCTACCCGTCAATCAGAATTAGCAATGTACCAAGCTAATTTTGTTGCTAATGAGATTAAAAATAACATAAAAAATGTTGAGATTGAATTAATCCCAATGACCTCGGAAGGAGATCAGACCGATAAACCACTTCATGAGATAGGTGGTAAGGGTCTTTTTATCTCAACATTAGAATCTGCTCTTGAATCTAATAAAGCAGATATTGCTGTTCATAGTCTAAAAGATGTTCCTGCAAGACTAGACCCCAAATTCAGAATTGTAAGTGTTTTTAAAAGGGAATCGCCTGGTGATCTGCTTTTGTCTCATGATGGCAAGCCATTTTCTGATTTTCCAGAGAATGCAACAATAGGAACATCTGGGCCAAGAAGAAAAGCACAAATAAATAACTTAAGGCCTGATATAAAAACCATTCCAGTAAGGGGAAATATTGCCACAAGAATAAACAAACTTAAACAAGGTCAATTTGATGGCTTAGTTGTTGCAAAAGCAGCTGTGACCAGACTGGGTTTAGAACAAAATTCATATGAGTTTTCAATTGATGAAATGTTGCCTGCGGCATCTCAAGGTCACATTGCAATAGAATGCCTATCCAGCAATAAAAGCATAATAAAAATACTGGAAAATATAGGAGATCCTAAGGAATTAATCCTTGCAAATGCAGAAAGGTTATTTGTTGCTTCAATGGATGGTGATTGCCTTTCTCCAATTGCAATTCTTTGTCAGGACTCTGGTGATGAGATAAAAATTATTGGCAAAGTTCTTTCTTATCAGGGCGATAAATTGATCTTCAAGGAAACAAAATCTTCTTTCAAAGATATCAAAAAGGATATAGCTTTATTTGCTAATAAATTTATTTCGGAAGGAGCAAAGACTTTGATTTTGAAATGATAATTATTAATACAAGGCCAAAAAACTTATCTAGTAACCTAAAAAACTTATCTAAAGATCAAGGCATAAAAATAAGTAATATTCATCTTTCTAAAATTGTGTCTACTAACCCTGATAAAAGATCTATTAAAAAAATTGAAAATATTCATTTGTATAACAATATAATTTTTACAAGTCAGAATTCGGTTATAAATGGGCTAGAAATTATTAAGTCTTTAAATGTTATAGATTTGCTTGATCATAATATTCTCACGACCGGACCAGCGACATCAGATAAACTATTAAAAAAAGGTATTCAGTCTATTTTTCCTAATGAGCTCTCATCTGAAGGAATCCTAGGTTTAATTCGCACTAATTTTCCTGGTAAAAGTCTTTTATTTTGTGGGAATAACTCCAATAGAATCCTTCAAGACAGCCTAGGAAAAGATTTGGATGAAATTCTATGTTATGAAGTAATTTATCTGGCTGAAGAATTAAAAAAAATTAATAATAACAAGGAAATAGTACTTATTTATAACTTTGGTACTATTAAATTTTTAATTGATCATTTAGATGAAACTATTTTGAAAAAAAAGATATTTATTGTTGCATCAGAAAATATAAAAAAGAAATTGAGAGATGGCTCGAAAGACTTAGAGGTTTATGTATCATCTAGCCCATCAGACGAGATGATGATTGAAATGGTAAAAAACTTTATCTAGTCTTCTTACCATTACCTCCTTTCATTGAGGTAAAGAATTCATCATTTGTTTTGTGTGATTTCAATCTATCTATTAAGAATTGAATTGACTGAGCATCTTCCATATCATCAAGAATTTTTCTTAAAACCCACATTCTTTGCAACTCATCTTCAGCAGTCAGTAAATCTTCTCTTCTTGTTCCTGATCTTCTGATATTAATAGCTGGATATATTCTTTTTTCTGCTATTTTTCTTTCAAGATGAATTTCCATATTACCTGTGCCTTTAAACTCTTCATAAATAACCTCATCCATCTTTGATCCTGTTTCTACTAAGGCTGTGGCAAGAATAGTAAGACTTCCGCCCTCTTCAAGATTTCTAGCTGCACCAAAAAACCTTTTTGGTCTTTCCAATGCATTAGAGTCAACTCCACCACTCAAGATTTTTCCTGACGCAGGTTGAACTGAGTTGTAAGCTCTTCCAAGACGAGTAATAGAATCTAACAAGATAACTACATCTTTTTTATGCTCAACAAGTCTTTTAGCTTTTTCAATAACCATATTTGCAACTTGCACATGTCGAGTAGGCGGTTCATCAAAAGTACTAGCTACAACCTCTCCTTTTACGGTTCTTGACATCTCTGTTACCTCTTCAGGCCTTTCATCAATCAAGAGAACTATAAGCTCAACTTCCGGATTATTGCTTTTTATCGAATGAGCTATGCTTTGAAGCATTAATGTTTTACCAGCCTTGGGTGGAGAAACAATAAGGCCACGCTGCCCCTTTCCGATCGGAGCAATCAAGTCAATTATTCGAGAGGATAAATCTTCATTAGATCCGGTCCCTTGCTCTAGGATAAGTCTTTCATTGGGAAAAAGAGGAGTTAAATTTTCAAAGAGAATCTTATTTTTGGTGTTTCTTGGCTCTTCACCATTAATTGTATCAACCTGAATTAATGCAAAATAGCGCTCTTTATCTTTAGGCGTTCTAATTTTTCCAGCAACTGAGTCTCCCTTTCGAAGGCTAAACTTTCTGATTTGACTTGGTGAAACATAGATATCATCCTCACCAGCACAGTAAGAACCCTCTGGGGAACGTAGAAATCCAAAACCATCATTTAAAATCTCGAGAACTCCACCACCATAAATATCAACACCCTCGGAAGCTTTATGCTTAAAAATTCTAAATATTATCTCTTGCTTTTTAAGCCTTCCAACATCCTCAAGCCCAAGCTCAGTAGCTTAC
>ENA-UZXD01005849-UZXD01005849.1-metagenome-genome-assembly--contig:-Day-3-50m-contig-5849_pt1 | contig 10126 bp, 7 predicted proteins | sample MGYA00260344_ERZ794904 | MGnify/ENA metagenome assembly ERZ794904 | reverse complement strand
GATGGTATGATGAGCGACGCAAAAGGCTACCACAAATCTCTTTTTACTGCGATGAATCCTGACGTTGTCGCTAACCACTTTTACGAGCAAGGCCGCGCTGATGCTATCAATGATAGTATTGAGCGTTCCAAAAATGTTGATATGGATCCGAGAGGGACCCATGAAAAAGTCACACAAGTAGGCGGTTTTAAAGTGAGAGCAGTTAGCGGTGATGATAGCTCAAAGCTTCGAGTTAGAATTAAACAATAAACAATTAAAAAACCATTATTATGGCATATACACCAATTAGCTTTGCTGCAGGTACAAACCTGAATGCGATTCCCGCACCAGCGAAGCAAACACTATCCGCGAACTATTTGGATTTCTCCACCGGATGGGCACAACAACATCTCCCTGACCTTTATGAAAAGGAAGTCGAGCGTTACGGTAACCGTTCCGTTGCTTCTTTCTTGCGTATGGTTGGAGCTGAGATTCCTATGACTGCTGACCAAGTTGTTTGGTCTGAGCAAGGTCGTTTACACCTATCTTACGAAGGAGCTGCACTTGTTGCCGCTACCGGAGTTGTAACTATCGCATCTTCTGGCACTCACGCTGTACGCGTAGGCCAAACAGTTGTATTGAAAAAAGGCGCTGTAACAGTAAAAGCTTACGTTTCTGCTGTTAACGCTGGCAACACTACTGTGACTTTGAAGCGTTACGACAAGGCTGCATTCACCACTGACAGCGATTTCGCTGACGGAGCTTGTGATCTATTCGTTTACGGTTCTGAGTTCGCTAAAGGCGTGAATGGTATGGTCAACGCAGTTGAGCCAACTTTCAAGTCTTTCACAAACAAGCCAATTATTATCAAGGACAAGTATGAGGTCTCCGGATCTGACGCTTCTCAGATTGGTTGGGTTGAGATTTCTGGCGAGAACGGCCAAAGCGGTTACATGTGGTACCTAAAAGGCGAAGGCGACACTCGCGCTCGTTTTGAGGACTACTTGGAAATGGCAATGATCGAAGGTGAGCTTGCTGCTTCTGGATCCGGCGCTGCTGGAGTCACTGGCATCGAAGGAACTGAGGGCCTTTTTGCGGCTATCACTGATCGCGGTCACGTTGCTACTCTAGACTGGAGCGACTCTGATTCAGCTTCTGCTACAGAAACTCTTGCTGATTTTGATTCAATCTTGGCTAAGTTTGACAAGCAAGGTGCTATCGAAGAGAACATGATGTTCTTGAACCGCACTTCTGCTTTAGCAATTGACGACATGCTTGCAGGTATGAACAGCTACGGCGCTGGAGGTACTTCTTACGGTGTGTTCAACAACAGCGAGGACATGGCTCTAAACCTTGGCTTCTCTGGTTTCCGCCGCGGATCTTATGATTTCTATAAGACCGACTGGAAATACTTGAATGACGCTTCTACTCGCGGCTTGATTGCTGACATCAACGGTGTTGTAGCTCCTGCTGGAACTAGCTCTGTATACGATCAAAACATGGGTAAGAACATCACTCGCCCATTCTTGCACGTACGTTACCGCGCTTCTCAGACTGACGACCGTCGTTTGAAGACGTGGGTTACTGGTTCAGTTGGTGGAAACATCACTTCTGACCTTGACGCTATGGAGGTTAACTACCTATCTGAGCGTTGCTTGGTTGCACAAGGTGCTAACAACTTCATGTTGTTGAAATAAACCTTACCGGTAAGTAATTTACCCCTGGTCTTATGATCGGGGGTAAACCTTACCCTTATTAATTATCTTATAATATTTTATCATGAAAAATTGGGAAATGAAAGATCGTACGTATCTTTTAAAAGGCGGACTATCGCCACTAACCTACACTCTTAAATCACGGGGAATCTATTGGTTCGACGAAGAAAAAGGCCACGAGCGCGAACTTAAGCACACAAAAAACCAGAAGACGGTATTTGTGGATGAATTTAATGGAGCTGCAAGGCTGGACCACATTACTTTCGAGGATGGGGCACTCTTTGTACCACGCAATAAACAGACGCTTCAGAAGCTTCTAACATTGTATCACCCGGACTTAAATAAAGTCTATCGAGAACTAGACGTTGTTCAAGACGCTGTTGATGAGCTATCTGATATTGAGATGGAAATCGACGCATTGATTCTAGCTAAAGACCTCGACGTAAACCAGGCGGAAGCCATCTTGCGCGTAAATAAAGGAAATGCTGTTTCTACTATGACGTCAAAAGAACTCCGCAGAGATTTGTTAATCTTTGCTAAGCAGTCACCAGGCTTGTTTATTGAACTTGCTAATGACGACAACGTAGAGCTTCGAAACATGGGCATACGAGCTACAGAGGCTGGAATTATCAAATTAGATGCAGACCAGCGAACATTCAAATGGGGCAAGAACGGCCGTAAATTAATGACCGTTCCATTCGATGAGAACCCCTACTCTGCCTTAGCGGCATACTTCAAGACCGACGATGGCGTTGAGGTATACAAGAGTATCGAGAAACGATTGAAATAATCAACCATTCATGGTCGTCGGGGCGCTATGCGCTCCGGCACTATGATTAACTAAAAAATATGGCACTAAGCGTAGATACAGTTTATCAAAGAGTTCTAGCAATTCTTAATAAGGAACAACGGGGTTTTATTACACCCGAAGAGTTTAACCTTTTTGCTAACCAAGCGCAGCTTGATATATTTGAGCAGTATTTCTATGACATCAACCAATTTGGTCGGATGCACGGAAATGACACAGAATATGCCGATATGCTAGATAATCTTAACGAAAAGATTAGTTTATTCGAAACAAGCGCGACATTAACTAGGACAGGTAACTACTTTGTGTTGCCAGCTGACTTATATAGAATAGGTACAATAACATACGGTTCTGTTGAAGTAGAAAGAGTAAATAAAAACGAATACCTGTATGCCAATTCCGCCCCGCTTACTAAACCTACTAACACAAGGCCGATTTATACTAAAGGTGTTAGCGGAATCAAAGCTTACGGTACTGCTGAATTTATTACTACAGGTAATATTAGCTGTAACTATGTTAAGAAACCTGCTACGGTAGTTTGGGGTTACACTACAGTTTCGGGTAGCGCAGTATACAATGCATCTACCTCTACTAATTTTAGCTTGCACGATTCCGAAGAGGTGGATATAGTAATAACTATCCTTGCTCTATGTGGTTTATCACTCAAGGACACCGAGGTTTACCAGATTGCAACAAGCGAAAATGTAAGAGACACTAACGAAGAAAAATCTTAATAAATGGGACTACTAACTGGAACAGAAAAAAGTTACTACCAAGGAACCGACCACGGCGATTATCAGTTTATATCCCTGGATGATATAGTCAATAATTTTATCGTCGCATACGTAGGAGAAGGTAAGCTAATATCTAAGGTCAAAAGATTAGATGTGGCTTTTCACGCTCAACGGGCTATGCAAGAGCTAAGCTACGATACTACTCGCTCTGAAAAATCCCAGGAAATCGAGATAGGACCAGCTCTTACTATGATCCTCCCACACGATTATGTTAACTACGTTAAACTGACCTGGAAAGACTCCAGCGGTATTGAACGTGTAATCCACCCAGCTAGAAAGACTAGTAATCCATTAGCTTTACTGCAGGATGGTAATTTTAATTATCTTTTTGATTCTCCCTCGAATGAAATATCCGCAGCTGAAGACTCTGAAACATGGGGAGACTACAGCAACAACCCAACCGCTAATAACGAAGAGTCAACAATCCTTGATAAGGAAGAGAGCTACGGACAGCGATTCGGTTTGGACCCTCAGTTTTCACATGCGAATGGCTCATTCTTTATAGATCCAATAAAATCAAAGATTTTCTTTAGCTCGGGTATGGTAAACTCTGTGGTTACTTTAAAATACATTAGCGACAGTCTTGGTACTGATGCGGAAATGAAGGTACATAAATTTGCCGAGGAGGCAATGTATAAAACCATCGCTCATGCAATTTTATCCACGCGTAGTAACACGCCTGAGTACGTTGTGGGGAGGTTCAAGAAAGAAAGATTTGCCGCTATAAGACAAACCAAGCTTAGGTTATCCAATATGAAAATAGAGGAAATCAGCCAAGTTATGAGAGGTAAGTCTAAGCAGATTAAACACTAAGAAATATGCCAAAGCTGAAACGTACGTTCACCTCGGGACGGATGAACAAGGACCTTGACGAAAGGCTTGTTCCAAACGGGGAATATACCGATGCGCTAAACATCCAGGTAGGTCACTCCGAGGGGTCCGACGTGGGTGCTATTGAAAACATCCTTGGCAACACNNCGTGATTGGTTCGATCCGTCACAATTCCACAAATTGCATTTACTGGTTCATCACCGCTAACGGCGTTGATTGTATTGCAGAATACAACCAAACGACGGTAAGCCCTGTTATTGTCGATAAGAACAGCGTACTGAACTTCAGCACTGACTATCTTATCACAGGTATCAATATTATTGACAATTTATTGTTTTGGACGGATAATAACAGTGAGCCTAAGAAGATTAACATCGACACATTTAAAGACGGCTCAACAGACTTCGACACGCACACGCATGTTTATGGTAGTACGAGAGACTTTATTCTAGCTGATGTAAAGGTTATTAAACGAGGACCAACTACAGCCCCTGTTATAGGTGCTCGCTCCACGCGGAAAACCGGAACAGAAGTCGGTTGTGGAATCAATAAAATTGATATAGTCAAAAATTTTACCAATGCCCACGTCGGGACTGGATTTTACAATGTACTAGAGGTTGGCGATACTGTAACCTTAGGCACTGCTGGGAGCGTTGTGCCTAATTGGGCGGTGGACGATATTATTGTCATGGACGCTACGTCTGTTAATGACAGCAACTACGAGGACGATTACAGAGTTAGAATTAAACTCACCGCGGTGACAACAACTACAGTATTGCCTGTCACGGGAGAGATACTTTCGATCTCACCTAATATAACAAATAACTCGTTCACCTGGAAATGCGTGTTTGAAGAGGAGGAGCCTATGTTTGAACTCAGTTTCCCTAGGTTCGCTTACAGATGGAAATACGCTGACGGAGAATACTCCACGTTCTCCCCGTTCAGTGATCCAGCATTCGTTCCTGATTCCTTTGGGTATTCATCCGCTGACGCCTACAATGACGGCATGGTAAACAACCTTAGAAAGTTAACACTAAGCGCCTTTGAAACCGCTCCAGCGGAGGTAGAAGAGGTAGACGTGCTGTATAAGGATTCAAATAGTAACTTAGTATATAAAGTAGAAACCTTAGATGCTCCTTTGACTACATATAGTGTGGAATCTGAGCTAATTACAAATGTGTTAGATAGCATTCAGCTTCTAAGACAATGGGATAACGTCCCACTAAAAGCGAAGGCTCAGGAAATCACAGCTAACCGTGTACTATATGGTAATTATTTGCAAGGATATAATATGCTGAGCGGAAGCACAGCAATCCGACCGCAAATAACCACCACTACCGCGGCCACCGCACACTCTGATGTAGGTGAGCCACTAAAGTCCGTAAAGACTATGCGAAGCTACCAAGTTGGTGTAGTATACGGGGACGCTGACGGGAGGGAGTCCCCAGTCTTCACTTCAGACGCCGCCACCGTTTCTGTGGATAAGAAAAACGCTAAGTCCACCAACGCTATTACCGCTCAGATAACTAGTGCCAAGCCATCATGGGCAACCTACTTTAAGTATTTTGTTAAAGATATATCTAACGAGTACTATAACCTAGCCCTGGATAGATTTTACAAGGCGGATGACGGCAACGTGTGGTTGTCATTCCCGTCGGCTGAGCGTAGTAAAATTACAGAGAACACCTACCTTAATATAAAGAAGGAACATGATTCCAGTCTATCAGTAGACGGTAAGGCTAAATATCGGGTTTTAGACATACAAGCCTCTGCTCCTGCTGATATTGTGTTTTCTAAGGAGTTTTACGCTAGTTTCAACACAACTATTGGACCCGCTCCTTCACCTCGACAAGGTATACAAACTTTTGCTTTTTACGGGCCGCTTGTGGGATTAGACCCTAAGTTCTTTGAAGCTTTGGAAAGCGGAACGGTTATTAGGTTCTGGACAGACCAAAACGAATCCGAATTATATAATGTACTAGAGGGCGGGCCCACCGGGACGGTAAGCGGAGGGCTTATGGAATATAATGTAAAACTGGATAGAGAAATAACAGTTTCTGACGATTGGGTTAATAGCCTGTCTTCTAATGACCGTCTTTTTGTAGGCGTTTACAAAACTGTGGAAAAACACAAAAAAGAATACGCGGGTAAATTCTTCGTGAAGATACACCGTGATGCGGCTTTTGATGAGGCTATCCTGGACCCACTTGTGAAAAGAGATATCAATTATGTAGCGGGTTACGTGGGGGACGTCGACAGTATAATTAACGATGATCCAAATGATACTATCACTGAGCCAGGAAATTTTTCGTTTGCGGAACATACGAATGGCCTCACCCAGGTTTTAAATAAACCTCCAACCAACAATGATGATACATTTATAATCGGGTTTGCCCCGCACCGAATTGGTATTGAGGGATCATCCCCTGTAGAGCCAACAGGTAGGGGTTGGTTTGACACTGGGTTAGTTTCCGGTAATTTTATCAGTTTTGAAGGAGACCCAGCAAATAATTATTACGAAATAGAAACCGTGACGGCGGTTACAGCCTATCGTGATGGCTCCAGTAACAATGCCGATGATAATAAAATTACTTACAAAACTGTTGAGCTAAAAACTGCCGTTGTTGGTACATTCACTGCCACTCAAATCAAAATATACAACAAAAAGACTACCTTCGGATCACTGTTCACGGAGGACAATATTATACTATCCTCTCCAAACCCTGCTATTTTTGAAACAGAACCAGATGAGGCTTTAGATATAGATATATTCTATAGTGCTAGTAACGCTATATCTGGGTCATTGCACGGCGCATCTCATAACTTAACGTGGTTTAACTGCTACTCATTCGGCAATGGAGTGGAGTCTGATCGCATACGCGACGACTTTAATGCCCCCCGATTAGGCAAAGGGGTTAAGGTATCTGCCCCTATAGACGAACCCTACGCTCAAGAGCGCCGTGCTACAGGGCTAATCTTCTCAGGCATTTATAATTCCATAAGTGGTGTAAACAAGCTTAATCAGTTTACGCTAGCAGAAGATATCACTAAGAACCTGAACCCAACCTATGGGTCTATTCAAAAGCTACACACAAGAGACACTAATGTCATCGTGCTGTGCGAGGACAAGGTCTTACGCATATTAACGCATAAAGACGCTTTATATAATGCGGACGGGAATGTTAATATAACATCAAATTTTGCGGTGCTCGGGCAAAGCACACCTTTCGTTGGAGAGTTTGGTATATCTAAAAATCCTGAATCCTTCGCATCTTACGGTTTCAGAGCTTACTTCTCAGATAAATCTAGAGGTGTTGTACTAAGGCTATCTAGAGATGGGCTAACAGAAATTTCTAGCGCAGGCATGTCCGACTTTTTCGTAGACAACTTGCGAAGCGATTCAACTGTAATAGGATCTTTCGATGACCAAACAAACTGCTATAATATAACATTGAATGGAAAGACCGCCTCATTTAAAGAGGACGTGCGCGGATGGCCGACACTGAAGTCTTTTATTCCAGAAAGCGGACTTTCTCTTAACAATACGTATTATACATTCAAGAATGGAGAGCTGTATTCTCACGACAATGCTTCGCGTAACACCTTTTACGGCGCTGCAGTTGAGGAGTCTAGTGTAACCTTCTTATTCAACGATGCACCTTCTTCTGTTAAGAACTATCAAGCTATCTCTTACGAGGGAGATAGCGGATGGACAATGCCTTCTATCGAAACCAATAAGCAATCTGGCCGGGTGATGTCTTTCGTAGAAAAGGAAGGGATGTGGTATAACTACATCAAGGGACTTGATACCACGTGGAACAACCTATCATCCACTGGGAGCTTAGACACGTCAGAGTTTTCAGTACAGGGAATAGGCACTGTAGGAACAGTAACCGTTAATACAGGATCTTTATCCATGGAAATGGGGGTAGATATAAATGTATCACTACAAGCCAATGCGGGTGATGTTATATATTTTAAAGATACTGATACTGGCAAGACTATAAAGGTTGGACAATGCACGGCGATTGTGGGCAGCGTAATTACATGCGCTCGTACCGCAGGTCAGCCAACCCCCCATGGTGGAGAGCAGGCGGATTTCATATTCTTTGCTAAAAATAGTGAGGTTAACACCTCGGGACTAATCGGATACTACGCCGAGGTCAAAGCAGAAGTCACTTCCTCCTCAGCCAAAGAGCTGTTTGCTGTTAACGCAGAAATAGTATCAAGTAGTTAAGAAACAACACTAAAGAGTAATAATAACTAAGTAAAAAGCATAACATGGCATCATCATCAGAATTACTTATCCAGGGCTTAGGCTCAATGGCTGGAGCAATAGCCGGCAGAAAGGACCGCAGGATCGAATCTGCGGCGGCTGCGGAAGCTTATGACCGATCGAGCGCTGCCTACTCAGGGTTCGAGTTTACGGACCCATCAGCTGGACTTTCAAACCCTTACGCAAACCTCACTGTAAACCAGCAGCAGGCGCAATTTCAGGCACAGCAGCAACAACAGGGTTTAGCTAATGCTTTAGCTATGTCCCAAGAATCTTTTGGGGGTGGTGGTATTGCTGCGGCTACACAGTCATTACTAGGACAACAATCTGCTAACTTACAGCAAATATCAGGAGATATTGGTAGACAAGAATCCAGGAACCAATTATTGGCAGCCCAAGGCCAGCAAACTATGCAATTAAAGCAAGCTGAGTATGACTGGAAGGTGCAAGGTCAAGAATTTGATAAGGTTGGTACTGAACTCGGAATGGCGCAAGCCCGCCAAGCAGCGTCAGCCCAAGCTAAAGCCCAAGCCGCCGCGGATTTCGTAGGGGGACTTGGTGGCGCGATAATTGGAGGCGTTGGGATAGCTGCAGGGATGGCTTAGATAGAATAAATAATATACAAATAGAATGGCAAGCGACACAAATTTAATACATGGAGAAATGGCAATGCGCCAAGCTCAAGGAACAGGTTCCATTATTGGCAAAGCTGTAGGTAAAACTGTAGCCGATGCCTGGGGGGTCGTTGAGGCTGAACAAGACGCAATAGATAAGCAAGTGCAGGATTATATGGACCAAGGGGAGCTCACAATTGACGCTTTTAATGTTCCTGAACATTTTAAATCGTCCGTGGCCGAGTTTAGTGTTCCAAAAAGAAATGATTACGCAGATATTGCGCGGCGTGCCGCAAAACAAAAGCCTGGGTCGGCCGCACAACTTGCGTCTCTAGCTGAAATGAATAAAATCGCAAGCGAGTTTAAAACCATGCGAACACAAATAGACCAATGGGTAGCGGGGCAGGATCAATATCTTAATGGTAAGAAAAACCTAAACTACTCAAAAGCGAATGGGGTGCTTGGCACTGAGGCTCAAATGGCAAGAATGTTTACCGGCAAAGGGCAAATGTTTTTTCAAAACGGTAATTTAGCATTCTTAAATGAAGATGGTACCACAACTCTTTTTAAGGACATGCCTCATCTTATCAAAAAGCATACTGGGATGACCCCTATTTACCAAAAGGCTGTTAACACCGCTCACAGAGGCGGAGTACGGTTAAGTGAGCAGGATATGAAAAACTATACTCAACTCTTTACGTCTAAGTTTGAAGAAGCTGGATTTGGGCGTGACGCGGTACTTTCAGCAGCCACTGACGGAATAGTTATTGGTAACGATATAATAGACTTAAAAATTGATCCCGAGCTGATAAAGGATCCCGCAAGAGCCGACGAGCTAAGAGATTTAGTCGTTAGCCAGCTAGTCAATTCCGTAGCCGCGTCTGCTGAGTCAGCAGCAGTCTATAAGGAGGAGGAAGCAGACGATGTATCAAGCCCCGAAGGAAAAGACACGGATTATCGAAATTATATAGCTAAAGCAACAGACAGAGTTGAATTGATGAGAGACAACGACGATTGGAGTGAGCTGAGTCAGGGAAATTATAAATTCAAAGGCAAAGCTATTTCGGAAACGAGGCGGGTTGAAAACCATTTGGTTATAATAACCGAAG
>ENA-UZXD01002114-UZXD01002114.1-metagenome-genome-assembly--contig:-Day-3-50m-contig-2114_pt1 | contig 10232 bp, 10 predicted proteins | sample MGYA00260344_ERZ794904 | MGnify/ENA metagenome assembly ERZ794904 | reverse complement strand
AATTCCTCCTGAGTTGTTTGTTTTTGTTATGATTTTTCCTTTTTTCATTGTATACAAATCATTATTTTCTGATCCAAATAATTCTGAACCTCTGAATCCTGAACCAAACTCAATTCCTTTTACTGATGGAATGGAAAAAATTGCTTTACTCAAATCTGATTCTAATGAACTAAAAATTGGTTCTCCCAACCCTACCGGTACATTTGTTGTAATTGATTCAATAATCCCTCCGAGAGAATCTCCTTTCTTTTTTGCATTCAATATTGATGCTCTCATTTTTTTAGCTGTATTTTCTTCAGGACACCTTACTTCATTTTTATAAATTGTTTTTGCCATTTTTTTATTAAATTCTTTTTCCATCTTTATTTTTCCAATTTGTGATGTGAATGAATTTATTTCAATTCCTAATGTTACTTTAAGTAATTTTTTTGCAATTGCTCCTCCCATTACGTGTGTTGCAGTTAATCTACCTGAAAATCTTCCTCCTCCTCGATGATCATTATATTGATTATATTTCATCATTGCAGGATAATCTGAATGACCTGGTCTCAATTTTGTTTTTAAATTTTCATAATCTTTTGATTTTTGATCTGAATTCCAAATTAACATGGTTATTGGTGCACCTGTTGTAAATCCTTTAAAAATTCCTGATACTACTTCAACAATGTCTCCTTCTTTTCTTTGTGTGGAAATTATATTTTGACCTGGCTTTCTAAGATTGAGCATTTCTTGAATTTCCTTTTCATTAATTTCTAATCCTGCTGGACATCCATCTAGCACTGCTCCAATTGATCTCCCATGACTTTCACCAAAACTTGTTAAGACAAGACGCTGGCCAATAGAACTTCCCGGCAACACTTTATCTTGTTATGTGATGTTTATAATTCCTCGTGGTTTTACCAAAATTTGTTTGTTGATTAGTTGAGATGTTGTGAGTAAATTATCCGTTTTTAATTTCTTTAGCATTTTTGTATATTTTCTGATTTTTTACTATATAATTTCAATTTTTGCGCCTAATCTGTTCATTTCCTCTATGAAATTTGGATATGATACTTCCACTGACTTTGAATCTGTAACTACACAATTTCCAATAAATGTTCCCGCAATACAAAATGCCATGAATAATCTGTGATCATTTTCTGAATTTAATTTTGCTCCAGTAAGATTACCTGAAGATTTTAAAATCAACCCGTCCTCTTTTTCTTCTACTATGATTCCTATTTTTGGTAATTCCCTTGCAATAATTGCAATTCTGTCTGTTTCTTTTAATCTTGCATGTTTTACATTTACAATTTCTATTGGTTTGGATGTAATTAATGATAAAATTGCTAGTGGAGGTAATAGATCTGGTGAATTTCTTAAATCAAATTTTCCTCCTCTTAGTTTTTCTGGTGATTTAATTTTAATTTCATTATTATCAATTTTAACTGAAACTCCTAATTGTTCTAGAAAGTCAATAAATGCCTCATCGCCTTGAGGTAAGTTTCCCATACTCCCTTTGATCACTATGTCTTCTCCATTAAGTACTGTAAATGAAAGAAGTAAAGCTAAACTTGAAAAATCTATTGGAACGTTAAATGTTGTATTTTTATAAATTTGAGGTGTTATGTTATATTTTTTATATGGAATTAATGTTTGAACTGACACTCCAAATTTTCTCATTGTTGCAATTGTAGCATCTAGATATGGTTTTGAAACTAAATCCCCTTCAATTGTTAAATTAATTCCATTTTTTGTTAGTGGGGCAGTAATTAATAATGATGAAATAAACTGACTGGACAAATTCCCTGGAATTATTATTTCTCCTCCTAAAACACTTCCTTGAATTTTTACTGGTGGGTTTCCATCTGTTGAACTACATTTTGCACCTATGCTTGATAATGCATCTAATAATGGCTGCATTGGTCTTTTTTGTAAACTCTCATCACCTGTAAGTGTGATTTCTTTAGAAAATAAACTGGCAATTCCAATTGCAATTCTTATTGTTGTACCTGAATTTTCAGTATTGATTTCTGACACTTTTGAAGCTAAATTTATTGATTCTTTTACAATTATTGATGACTCTTTAACTTCTATAATTGCTCCAAATTTTTTACATGCTTCAATAGTTGCTTTAGTATCTGCTGAAAATAATACATTATCCACTTTACTGTTATTGCCTGCAAGTGATGCCAGAAATATTCCTCTGTGTGTATAGCTTTTGTTTGAAGGACAATCTATGATTCCTTTTATTTTTGATTTTTCTACCTTACAGTTCATGTACTTCTGCCTTTTTGTTATTTACTTTTGAAACTATGATGTTTCCTTCTAGTGCACCAAATATTTTTTTAATATTAGATTCATTTTCTTTTTTTACAATTGCTGCAATTGATGGTCCATTTCCTGAAACTGATGCCCCAAGTGCTCCTTTTTCAATCAAGTCTACGATGATTTTAGGATCTGAATTTAAAATGGTTGATGTTGCTAACCCGTTAATTATCATAGATTCCCAATATTTTTTTTCTTTTGCTAATTCCCATGCATTATTAAAAATTGGTGACAATATTTTTAATTTTTTTAAATTACCTCTTTTTCTATTTTTTGGAATAAATATAACTGCAATCAAATTTGTTGGTACTTTTTCAAATTGTATTCTTTTTCTTTTTCCATTATCTGTTACATTGAATCCTCCATAATAACAAGAACATGCATCATCATATGCTCCTGTAATGCTAACTTTGGATTCAATTGAAGCCTCTACTCCAGATAATAATATTTGATGATCTGTTAATTTTGGTTTGAATATTTTTGCACAGGCTAATGCAACTGCTGATGATATTGCACTGGAACTTTTTAATCCGTACCCTGTTGGGATTTCTGAGGTTAATGTGACTGTAATTTTATTCTTCTCTAAATCTTTTTTTGTTACAATTTTTTCAATTGTTTTATTGATTAATCGTGAGCTAAGACTCTTGTTTTCTGATTGAATTACAATTCCTTTACCTTCAGATGTTTCTACTATGGCTTCAACTTTTAATGAAATGCCTACTGTTGCTCCTTTTTTATTTGCTATTGCACTTACTAGGGAAACTGCTCCATGGATAGTAGCTTTTACTTTTGCCATCAAAATCCTCCTAACAATGCTTTTTTCATTGCATTATAAGGCGCTTTCATTTCGTGCCAAATTTCAAATGCTCTGGTAGCCTGTCCTAGAAGCATTTCGTACCCATAAATTACTTCTAATTTTTTTTCTTTTGCTTTTTTAATAAAATCTGTATTCATTGGTGCATATACAATATCATATACAATTGTTTTTTGATTTGCCCCTTCAAATGATATTGGGCTTTCTTCATTTTTCAATCCTATTGATGTTGAATTGATAATTATGTCATAATTTTCTATATGCTTATCTGTTTCTTCTATTTTTTTTGTATTTGTCTTTAATCCAAGCTTTGTTGCAAATTCTGCTAAATTTTTTGCATTTAATGTTGTTCTATTTGCTATGTCTAAATTCCCTGCTTTTTCTTTAGCCATCCCTGCAACTATTGCCCTTGCAGCCCCTCCTGCACCAATTAATAATATATTTTTATTTTTAATTGAGATGTTTCTTTTGAATAGTGGTTCTAGAAAACCATCCATATCTGTATTGTATCCTTTTAACATTCCATTATTGTTTAGAACTGTATTAACTGCACCAATAATGCTGCATGACTCATCCATTTTATCCAAATACTTCATCATTTCTATTTTATGTGGTATGGTGATGTTGAATCCATTAATTTTAATTTTTTTTAATCCTTCAATACCACTTTCTAATTCTCCTTTTGGTATTCTATATCCAATATATGATGAATCTAAATTTAATTCTCTAAATGCTGCACTGTGAATATTTGGAGATAAAGAATGATCAATAGGATCTCCAATTACTGCAAAACTTTTTCCCATATTGTTTTTTTGAGTAATATGATTGATTTAAACTCTCAATTTTCTATTTACTTTTTTTTAGATTGATGATTTTGTTAACCTCGTCTACACTAAACTGACCTGGTGCTACTGCCTTTCCTAATGACACATAGGTGTATGGACTGCCAAGATATAGGCACAAAATCCTTGATATTCTACCTGCATCACCCATTGCAAATGAAATTAGATTGTTTTTTCCTTTTTTACTGTATAGTTCTAGCATTCTAGTTGCATCTTCTGTTGATTTTGCAGTACTAACAATTTTCACATTGGATGAAAATTTACCCATTTGGTTGATTTGATTTTTTAATTCTATATCTTTTGGTGTTTTTTTAAAGTCATGCCAAGAAACCAATAATTTTGTTTTTGTTGTTTTTAGATATTTTACTAATTCTTTGTTTTTCTTTAATGTGTTGTATTCTATATCTAGCAAAAATGGATTATATTCTGCAATTAATTTTATTATGGCTATTCTCTCATTTTCAGTACCTGAAAATTTACCCCCTTCTGTTTTTGGTCTTAATGTGCAAATTATTCTATTTAGATCTTTTTTAATTATTTCTAACGCACTTGGAACTTGTTCCATTTTTAAAAAATCTAATCTAATTTCTGTATAATCTGATTTTTTTAATGCTGCTTTTAATTTTATTTTAATTTTATTTGGTGAACTTTCTGCAATTGATACACAAGTTTTGTATTTCATTTTATTTTTCTAGTATGTACTCATCTGAAACTTCCATTCCAAAATGTCTGCCTGTTGCAGGTTTTGAATGAGCCATTACTATATCTCCTTTTTTTAGATGTGTTACTGATACAAGTTGTCCATTTGGCTTAACAAATCTGATAGTCTCTGCATCTTGTGCAATAATTCCCCCGATTTCTTTCCCTACTGAAGCTTTTATCATTAACATTGGTCTTCTTTCAATCTTTGCTCTTCCTACAGTTGCTCTTCGTGCCTTTCCTTTAGAATTTAAAATTAATACTTCGGATCCTGTTTCAACTTCTGATAAGTAATTTGTTGTTCCATCTGGTGATAATGTATAACAGTGAACTGCACCTGCATTTACTCTAAATGGTCTTGGTGATGTAAATGATGAACCAACTGATTCATTGTGAACAAGAAATAAGAAATTTGATCTACTTCCAATTAACATTCCTTCCCCTTTATGTAATATTGATGCTGTATCTACACATACTCGTTCACCGTCTCCTACTTCTTTAATTTCAAGTATTTTAGCTGGTTTCATATCAAAACTTCTAGTTCCTAAATAGACCATTGCTTCTCTTACTTCATTAATTGACGATGTGCTAAAAATTACTCCATCTACTCCCACTTCTAAAATTGAAAACATTTTTCTTACTTCTTCAGGTGTTCTTGCAATTGCAAAAATCTTTGTATGTATTTTGTGTAATTTAGCAATGATGTTTTCTAATGGNNATTATTTTCCAATCTTTTACTTCTATGATTACAAAATCTAATCCTTTTTTTGAAATTGATAATACATCTTCTATATCTGAATTTGATAATACTTCAAATTTAATTCCAATTTTTTTACCTTTTGGCTTGTTTGCTCCTTCCTTTTCTAATACTACATAGTCTGAAGAATTTGATTTAGAAATTGTTCTTAGTTTTGTTTTTTTCTTACCTAATTTTTTTGGATCTAGATATACTGTCTTAATTCCCTCCTCTTCCAATTGTGGTAAAAATTTTGTTAATTGTGCCTGATTTACTTTAGGTGAAATAATTAATTCTCTTGTTTTACTCAATTCTTTTCATTGCTTCCTTTGCAGTTCCTTTTTTGAAAATTACTTCTGCTAAAGCTTCAACCATTTTTTCAGGTGCCTTATGTGCAAAAATATTTCTTCCATATGTTACTCCTTTAGCTCCTGCAGTTATTGCATCTTCGGTCATTTGAAGAATATCTAAATCTGTTTTTGCTTTAGGTCCTCCTGCAATTACAATTGGAACTGGTGTACTTTTTACAATTTTTGAAAATGAATCTATGTCTCCTGTGTATAATGTTTTAACAATATCTGCACCACACTCTGCACCAATTCTTGCAACATGACCTACTATTTCTGGATCATGTGGATTTGGAATATTTTCTCCTCTTGGATACATCATTGCTAAAAGTGGCATTCCCCATCTGTGACATTGATCTGCTGTCATTCCAAGTTGTTCTAACATTTCTGGTTCTTCTTTGCCTCCAATATTGATGTGAAGTGAAACACCATCTGCACCTAATGCTACTGCTTCTTTGACAGTACCTGTGAGCATTTTTCGATTTGGTGATAATGATAATGCAGTGCTACTTGAAAAATGTACTAAAGTTCCAATTTTTGGTGGTTTTGGTAGTGATTTGAGAATTCCTTTGTTAATAATTACGCTAGTTAGTCCATGTCCTTCACATTTGTAAATTGTAGAAGCTGGGTCTTCAAGACCTTCAATAGGTCCGTTTGAAATTCCATGATCCATTGGAATACAAAGCATCTTTCCTTTTCTCATAATTCGATTTAATCTAATTTCATTTGCTGATACCATGTTTTGTTTTGTTCTTTCAGCCCTACTTAAAAATAACGTGTTCTTACATGCTCACATTCCTTTAAAATTAAGCACAAATTCTTCATTAATTTTTAATCGTACTTTCTATCAAGAATTAAATAGAAATTCTAAAGGATGAATGGTAATTGAGTCAGACTACTGAACAGATACAAAAAAGTGATATTAAAGATATTTTAGAAAATTCTCTTAAAGGTAATAGGCCTGGACCTAAGGATATTTTGAGACTTTTAGAATCTGATGATGTTCATTTAATGGGATTGGTTTCTGGTTATTTGACAAAAAAACAATTTGGAAATAAAGCCTCGTTTGTGAATAATATTATTTTGAACTACACTAATGTTTGTATTACTGATTGTAAATTTTGTGCATTTTACAGATCCCCTGGTGCTGAAGATTCTTACACTTTATCTCTTGATGAAATTGAAACTCGTGTTAAAACATCTTATGACATGTTTAAAATCCGTCAAGTTTTGATTCAAGGTGGACATAATCCAAATTTAAAAATTGAATATTATGAAGATGCATTCAAAATGATTCGTAAAAAATTTCCAACCATTGGTGTCCATGGACTATCTACATCTGAAATTGATATGATTGCAAGAGTTGAAAAATCTTCTACGAAAGAAATTTTATCTCGATTGAAGGATGCTGGGTTACAATCTATCCCTGGTGCCGGTGCTGAAATTTTAACTGATTCTGTTAAGGAAATTATTAGTCCAAAGAAAATTTCTAGTGCTGATTGGATTAGAATTATGGATGAGGCACATTCCATGAATATTCCTGGTTCTGCTACAATGATGTATGGCAGTGTTGAAAACAATAACGATATTGTTGAACACTTTTCTAAAATTGTAAAATTACAAGAGAAAACTAATGGTTTTATGGCTTTTATTCCATGGAATTTTGAACCAAATAATACTTTGATGCAAGATGAAGGTATTGTTGATTATGGTACTGGTGGAATTCAACTTTTGAAAATGATTGCAATCTCTAGATTGGTTCTAGATGGATTAATCCCACATATTCAGTCTTCTTGGTTAACTAATGGGGTTGGTATGGCACAACTTGCTTTACAGTATGGTGCTGATGATTTTGGTGGCACTCTAATTGGCGAAGAAGTTGTCTCATGTACTGGGGCTCGTTCAACTGAATTAACTGATAAAATTATTGTCGATGCCATTCATCAAATTGGCTATCAAGTTGAAGAACGAGATAATTTCTATAATCCTATCCGTGTCCTATAATCCGTAATCAGACCATCTGGAATCGACTAAGTTCTTTGTTTTCTCATCCACTTTTACTTGCTGTTGAATTTCTCTCATGTATCCCTCTTCTCTTGTTTTTTGAGTTGCATCTATTCCCATCTTAGATCCTAAATTGACTAATGGTGATGCTGGATCTAGTGTATCTGTAGGTGTATTGTTGATGATTACTGTGTCTCTGGCTGCGTCTGATCTTGTAGTGATAGCCCATATCACATCATCCATATCATGTACGTTGATGTCTTCATCTACTACAACAAACATCTTTGTAAGTGATAATTGCCCCATTCCCCATAAACCCATCATGACTTTTTTTGCTTGTCCTGGATATCGTTTTTTAATTGAGATAACTGCAAAGCCTTGGAACCAACCTGCAGCTGGCATACTGAAATCTACTACCTCTGGATGAAACATTTGAACAAGAGGTAAAAATGAACGTTCGATAACTTTTCCAATATATGCATCTTCAAGAATTGGTTTACCTACAACTGTAGTGACATAAACTGGATTTTTTCTTCTCATAATTCCTGTTAATGTGAATGTTGGATATGGTTCAACTGGTGTGTAATAACCTGTATGATCTCCAAATGGTCCTTCGTCTCTTATGTCTGCAGGATCCACATATCCTTCTAAAACAATTTCAGCATTTGCTGGAACATCTAAATCAATTGTTTTACATTTTACTGTCTTAATTCCCTCTTTTCTTGTAATTCCTGCAAATAGATATTTGTCTAATCCTTCTGGAACTGGTGCAATTGATGAAAATACTGTTGCGGGTTCCCCTCCAAAAATTATTGCTGTGGGAATTTTCTCCCCTTTATCTTTTGCAATATCTCCGTGATTTGCACCTCTCTTGTGTTTTTGCCAATGCATAGATGCGTGTGTTTTGTCTATGATTTGCATTCTATAAACTCCTAAATTTCTTACTCCTGTTTCTGGATGTTTTGTTGCAATTAATCCTAATGTGATGAAACGACCTGCATCATTAGGCCATGATTTTATAATTGGTAAATCGTCAAATGATGCATCTGTTGATGTAACTTCTGTGACTAATCCTTTAGATTCTGATTTGGGAAATGAAGCTGTCATTTTTGAAAGCTCTGGTAGTTTTTTAATTTTATTTAGTATACCTGATGGCATGTCCATTTTAGTCATATCTGTAATTCGATGTCCAATTTCTGTAAAGTCTGTCATTTCAAGTCCAATCTCTAATCTTTTCATTGAACCAAATGCATTTCCTAAAACTGGAATGGTGTGACCTTTAACATTTTCAAAAAGAATTGCAGGACCATTTGAATACATTTCTCTTCTTAAAATTTCTGCAATTTCTAAATCTGAATCTACTTCTGTTTTTACTCTTTTTAGTTCACCGTGTTTTTCAAGTTCAATGATAAACTCTTGAGTATCTTGTATTGGCATATTCAAACTCCTCTTAAATCAGGTATAAGCTTAACTGGGTTTTTTAAAATTTACAATTATCTACATTGGTGGCAATTCTGTTTTTTTATCATGACCGCCTGAACCAAATTTACAGTAAAAACATAATTCTGACTCCATGTATTTTAATTGCTCAATTTGAATTGCACCTAATTTTAAAGCAATTTTAGTTAAAATTCTATATTTTAATGGCATTGCTGGAATTACTTCATCCAAATATACTCTATAGTGGTCTGGACAAAATTTTAGCGTAACTTTGGATGGTTCTTTTCCTTTTTGATTTACTTGTTTTGTAAAATTAATTTGCTCTCTGATGTATTCATGTTTAGGACATGGACAATTTCTGCCTCCTGGATGTTTGTATGCTGGTGTATTTTTCCAGTCAAAATCTGGGTACTCCTTTTCAAAGTCATCCATAATTCATTGTATGTTATTTAACATATAAAATTGATGATCTTTGCAAATGAAATTCAAACCAAATGTACATAAACCCCGAATTAGGCATCAAAATTAATGGCAGCTGCTAAAAAGCAAACAAAAAAAGATCTTGAAGACAAGATTGCCGAATTAGAAGCAAAACTAAATCAATTATCTGATCAGCTAACATCAAAACCTGCAGAGGTTAAACCTGCAGAGGTTAAACCTGCAGAGGTTAAACCAGCTGAAACAGCTAAACCAAAACCAACTTTGCCAAAAGGTTCTACACCAAAACCACAAGAAGCTCCAAAACCAGCTGAGAGACCTGCAGCAACAACCAAACCAAAAGGTACGTTGCCAAAAGGATTTGAAAAGCCAACAGAGGTTGCAAAACCAAAAGAGGCTCCAAAACCAGCTGAAACTAAAGCAGCACCAGCAACTGTTCAAGATGCATTAGAAAATGCATACATGACTGCTCCAATGTCTGATTTCCATCAGTACAGAGCAAAAGTTACTGGATATTCACCAGCACCTAACAGATACTTTGTTAGAGGCACTGCACCTGTAGGAAAAGTTCCAACCAAAAACTGGAATGATCAAAAAGCAACAGT
>ENA-UZXD01007657-UZXD01007657.1-metagenome-genome-assembly--contig:-Day-3-50m-contig-7657_pt1 | contig 10242 bp, 11 predicted proteins | sample MGYA00260344_ERZ794904 | MGnify/ENA metagenome assembly ERZ794904 | reverse complement strand
AAAGCACCGGTTTTAGCGATGTTATTTATCGGTGCCATGATTCCATTTATCTTCTCTTCACTGGCTATTGCAGCAGTAGGTAGAGCAGCTATGGAAATGGTTACTGAAGTACGTCGTCAGTTTAGAGAAATTCCGGGAATTATGGAAGGGAAAGCTAAACCTGAATACGACAAGTGTGTGGATATTTCTACAAAAGCTTCTATTAAAGAAATGATGCTTCCTGGTGCGATTGCATTAGCAACTCCGGTATTGATTGGTTTCGGATTTAAAGATGTTTTCCCAGATGTTTCTTCTGCAGAAATGTTAGGTGGTTTATTGGCCGGTACGACAGTATCTGGGGTGTTGATGGGTATGTTCCAAAACAATGCCGGTGGTGCCTGGGATAATGCTAAGAAATCTTTTGAAGCAGGTGTTGAGATTGATGGTAAAATGGAATTTAAAGGCTCTGAAGCTCACAAAGCTTCTGTAACTGGTGACACTGTTGGTGATCCATTTAAAGATACTTCGGGTCCTTCTATGAACATCTTGATTAAATTGATGTCTATCATCTCTCTAATTATTGCACCTCACATTTCAGTAGGTGCACACCATGTAGAGGTTGAAGTAGAAGAGAATACTATTGAAGTTGTCGAAACTGAAGAAGTTTCTGAAACGGTTACTGACACTTTAGTAATTGAAGCGGTAACAGAAGAAGAGTAGTTCTTCTTAGGATATTCCTAATCAGGAAACAGACGATAAAAAAACCATCTCATTTGAGATGGTTTTTTTATTTGAAATTATTGAGGAGGCTATTTTAAGCTACATTGCTTACTTTTGAGTAGTACGATAATCTGCACGGAAGAACAACTATGAAGGAAACCCTAGACATATGCATGCTGCAATGTGATCTGCATTGGGAAAGTCCAATTAACAACAGGGCTCAGATTGAATTGTATTTAGAGGAGGTCATCGATGTCGATGTTATCCTTTTGCCCGAATTGTTTACGACTGGGTTTTCAGTGGACTCTACGCATTTAGCTGAGAGTATGGATGGAGATACTGTTGCTTGGATGAAGTCCATTTCAGAAAAGAAAAATTCGGTCTTGTGTGGTTCCATCATGGTAAAAGAAAATGGGCATACCTACAACCGTCTTTTGTGGGTTGAGCCTGAAGGACAAATACTTCACTATGATAAACGTCATTTATTTAGCTTGAGTAGCGAGGGCACCTATTTTACCGCCGGAACTTCGCGTCTGATTGTTGAGTACAAGGGTTGGAAAATATGTCCCATGATTTGTTATGACTTACGTTTTCCTGTGTTTTCTAGGAACGACGTGGGCTATGATTTGCTTTTGTTTGTGGCCAATTGGCCTGAAAAAAGAATAAGTGCTTGGGATGCTTTGTTAAAAGCAAGAGCCATTGAAAATCAAGCGTATGTTTTGGGTTTGAATAGGGTAGGAGCCGACGGAAACAAGCTCAAATATTCCGGTCATTCTCAGGCTCTCGACGTTGATGGGGGGTTAATTTCTATAGCTCCCGAAAATGAAATAGGGTTTGTGGCGCTGACTTTGTCGAAAAGTCATCTGACTGAAACTCGTAAGCACTTTCCTTTTTTAGAAGATAGAGATAACTATAGCTTGACCAATTAGTTAAGGTTCCCAGTCAATTTCTAGCTCCCAATTGGCCCTTAAATTTAGCGCCTCGTCATAGTAATGAACTTTTTCAGGCAATCGGTTTTCAAAGTAGTTTCCTGCAGTCCATTTTCCATCTTGATTGGAGTCTACTACCAAACGAAGTTCATAATTGTCGGGTAAAAGGTTTTTAAAATAGAGAGGTATTTCTGAGGAAACCCGTTCGCAGACTTCCCCATCTTTTAGGAGTTCGATAAAGTAATGTTTAGACTTCGACTCAAGGTTTATTTTAAGGCTTCCTAAAGTACTTTCTGCTTTGGTGAAAAACGTAAGATTAGTGCTGTCGTTTTTGCTGTTGTGCAATCCTTTCAGAGCTCCTTGTTCGAAAGTAAGCTGGTAGGATTGGTTTTCTTCATGCTCAAATTCAAAACTAAGTTCAAAATCGGATTGGTGAATCTGAAAATCTTTTGCGATGCCCTCCGATTCAAGTTTTACTTTCGAGACATTTACGCCTGCCATCGGAGTCGTTGTCTGGCACGTATAGTTGCCTCCTTTTTTGACGTATTTGTTTGAAGGTTCGATGATGCGTATTTCACTCTTTTGCGTAGTATCCAAAATATAGAGTGCAGTATCCACAGATTCTTCTAGGGTCAATAAAAATAAAATAGAATCTATATCAACACCTTTAGGCCATATGAATAGGCTGTCTCCAACAGTTTTTTTGTAGAAATCGACCCTAGGCTCGGAATCGATTTTATAGGAGTCTGTATTTTTGTTAAACACCCATTTCACGAAAGATCCTTCATTTTTTTGATCTAACACTTTCAACTTCTCTTCCTCTTTAAACAGCCACAGATTCATATTTGAGCTGTCTTCTAGAGCAATTGAGTTGGGGTAAAAAGCTATTTGTTCTGGAAAGCCGTCAAACTGATAATTGGCATTGATGTCCTCAAAAGCGATGATTTCGTAATTGCCAGCTTTCATCTTTTCGATGTGAAAGTGTCCATCTGGATCGGGTATGCTAAAGTAATTGGGTTTCGTTAAAAATACGGTTGAATCCTTTACAAACGTATTTTTCTCATAGGCTGCAACAATAAGTCCTTCAGGAAGCTTTTGTTGAGGGCAAGCTCTTAGAGTCCCTTTGATAAATAGAGAATCTAATGTAGGTCCGGTACTAAAGACAAGGCTGTAATTTTCTAGAAGATTACCTTCATGTAAGTCTGCAATACCTTTTCCGAAATTTAAGGTGTAGGTTTTATTCTGTGACAGTTCTTCTTTTAGCTCTAGAAATAGGCTTTTCCCTTTCTGTGAAATAATAGGTTTTTCATTGAGAGGAGGTGAAATCAGCAATTCATTGGATAAATTTCTCTGGACAAAGAATTCATCAAACTCAATTTCTATTTCAGTCGGGTTTATATTTAGGGCTCCTTGTTCGGGAGTGGTTTTAACAACGATGGGAGGATTGATGTCTTTTTCTCCTCCAGAGGGGCTCTGAATACTTGCACATTGCCATAATAGGATGGTGCTTGACAAGCAGAAAGAAAGATATTTTAAGGCTGAACTCAAATTGTATCCTGTAGTTTTCGTTTTTTATTTACACCAACACGAACCTCAATCTATTTAAAATCCCAATCGTATTCATTGAGATTTTCTATGCAAGCTTTTAGCAATTCAATGCACTGGTGAATGTCGTTTTTATTTGCCATTTCAATGACTTGGTGAATGTGTCGTGTAGGAATTGAAACGGCTCCGGCAATAGAACCTCCCGGGGTACTTCTTTGCACTCCCATGGTGTCGGTTCCTCCTGCAGGAAGAATTTCCAACTGAGTTTTCAACTTCTTCTTCTCGCTAATTTCCTTCATGTAACGAACCATTCTGTAATCGCAAATGGTTTGCGAGTCCATGATTTTTATGGCGGCTCCTTTACCCAATTCAGTTATTTTTTCGTGCCCTGCAGCGCCGGGTACATCGTAGGCTATTGTTGTGTCTAGACCAAATCCAAAATCGGGTTGAATTTGCTGAGCAGAGACTTGCGCTCCACGAATACCTACTTCTTCTTGTACCGTGAATACGGCATGAATATCGTAAGGAAAACGTTTAAGCTTTTTAAGCGTTTCAATCAGGATGAAAACAGAAACTCTATTGTCAATGGACTTGCAGTTTACGCAATCCCCCATTTCAATCAACTCTCTTTGTCGGGTAATGGAGTCTCCGACTGAGATGTATTTTTCTACTTCTTTTTTTGACATGCCAAGGTCAATAAAGTAGTCGGTAGTTTTAGGTACTTTTGATCGCTCAGAAGCAGTCATTACATGAATGGGCTTAGACCCCATTACACCAATAAGGTCTTTCTTACCGTGTACAATAACTCTTTGGGCTGTTAAGGTCTTTGGATCGAAACCTCCTAGGGTGTGAAAGCGAACAAAACCTTGATCATCAATATGGGTAACGATGAATCCAATTTCATCCATGTGTGCGGCAATCATCACCTTTTTTTCGGATGAGCTCCCTTTTTTAAAAGCAATGACATTGCCTAAGTTGTCGATGCGATAATCGTCTACATACTCCTTTATCTCTTTGATAACTAACTCTCGAACTCTTTGTTCAAATCCGGGAGCTCCCGCAATTTCACATACAGAGGTGAGAAGAGGTATGTTGATTTTTTTCATGCTTTTTAAATGCAGCTTATCCGTAACATATTTGTCATTCCTTTCTCAGTAATCGGAATACTGGCGATGTTAACTACCATATCTCCTTCTTTAACGATTCCTTTTTCTTTAATGATATTTTTAATGTCAGAAATGGTATGATCGGTACTCACAAATTCATCGTAGTAGTATCCACGAACGCCCCAAAGTAAGCTTAGGGTATTCATAATCTTACGATTGTTTGTGAAAACACATATTTGACTAGGAGGTCTAAAGCTAGAGACTTTGTAAGCATTGTATCCAGAATGCGTCATGGTCATTACAGCTTTTGCGTTGACTTGTTCGGCTATCTTGCAGGCATTGAAGCATATGGTATCTGAAATGAAGCGATCGTTTTTCTTTTCAATCGGAGGAAATTCTTCCATGTCATGGTTGTTGTGGCTTTCTTGATTTTTCACCACTTTACTCATCGCTCGAATTACTTGTACTGGGTAGGTCCCTACAGATGTTTCTCCACTCAACATCACGCCATCAACTCGGTCATGTACGGCATTTGCAACATCGTTAACATCTGCTCTACTTGGGCTCAAGCTATCCATCATGGATTCCATCATCTGCGTTGCAATAATCACAGGAGTAGAATATTTGATGCATTTTCGTGTAATCATCTTTTGAAGAGCTGGTACACGTTCCATTGGAACTTCAACACCTAAATCTCCGCGAGCAACCATGATGGCATCCGTTTCATTGATGATGGCATCAATTTCTTGAATGGCTTCTGGCTTTTCAATTTTGGCAACAATTTTTGCTGGCGAGTTTTTACTATCGATGATGTTTTTTAATTCTTTTATGTCATTGACAGATCTCACAAAAGATAAACCGATCCATTCGATGCCAAGCTCTAATGCGCATTCTAAGTCGGCAAGATCTTTTGGCGTAAGGCAGGGTAAAGAAATTTTTGTATTGGGAAGGTTAACCCCTTTCTTAGATTTTAAAGGTCCTCCTTGAATGACTTTAGCTTTGACTTCTTTGTTATTATCTGAAGATTCTGCTCGAAGGATCAATTTACCATCATCCAACATGATTTTGTCTCCTACTTTGACGTCTTTTGGGAATTCAGGGTAAGTAATGTATACTTTTGAAGTATCACCTTCACACTCTTCTGTAGTAATTGTAATATTGTCCCCTTTTTTTAAGATTCTGATCTTCTTTAACGACACCAATTCTTAATTTTGGGCCCTGAAGATCTCCCAAAACAGCTACATGTCGACCTTCTTCCTCATTAAGCTCTTGTATCCAATTGTAAATTTGTTTTGCCTCGGCATGATTACTGTGAGAAAAGTTGATCCGTGCGACGTTTAATCCTGCAGAAAACATTTTTCTTAGGATAGATTTGTCGGACGATGCAGGTCCTATAGTGGCAATAATTTTAGTCTTGTTCATCTGATAATTAAGTTTTCTTTTGATCGAAGTCCCATCATGTCTATTTCATAGGTGCTTACGACTCTATCTAGAGTTTTTATGTTTTTTAGAAGCGATTTTTTTGCTTCATCATTAAATATTCCGTGTACTTGAATGTAGTAGTCTATTTTCGAGTTCTCGGGAATTAAATATTTTACTTTTTTCCGGCTTTGTGCGAAACCCTCAAATATAGTCCCTTGTTTTTGATTTTCATCTGCACATTCAATTTGGCATTTGTTGGTGATCAAATACCACTGGTTTTGGTACTGATCATTCCAATATTCATAAAGAGAAAAATAGGCTTTTTCTAGGCCGTCATCAAAATTCATTGCGATATCAAAATCGCTTCTGCTTAATGATGCATTTAGTTCTTGATTCAACTTATAACAAAGCTGATAATCTTTCAATGGGCTGCATATTCCGATTAGAAGGAAATCGTAATCATACTCAAAATCGATGCAAATACTCTTTTTTGTCATTCCAAAACGGCCCATTTAGAAACATCGATAAATATAGCCAAAAAAACATTCGAAAATCGTTTACACGCCAAGAGTTTCACAAGCAATTTTTGCAGCTGCTTCTTCCGCTTTTTTCTTTGAGCTAGCTATCGCTGTTGCTATATTTTCTTTGTCCAAGAAAAGAGCAATTTCAAAGCTTTTTTTGTGAGATTCTCCGGTTTCTTCTAGAACTTTGAAATGGTATTCTTGATTGTTTTTTTGAGCCCAGTGCAAGAAGTGTTTTTTATAACTACTTATTTCCTTTTCGAGATCATTGAGAGAAAAGTGTGGTGTTATCATTTTATCAATGATAAATGCTTTGCAAGTCGAAGCTCCTTTATCCAAGTATATCGCAGCAATCAGGGCCTCAATGGCATTCCCATATATCGATGGAGGTGTTTTAATTCCTAAGTTTGTTTTTACCAAGACATCAACACCCAATTTTTTCGCCAAGTCATTTAAGGTTTTTCTTCGGACTAATTTTGATCGAATATCCGTTAAAACACCCTCATTTTTGTCGGGAAGATTATGGTACAAGTACTCAGTAATTACTGTGTTCAGGATGGAATCTCCCAAAAACTCTAATCTTTCGTTGTCTCCATATTTGGAGAAATCAACCGAACGATGACAAAGGGCTTGATGGTACAGGGGAAGGTTCTTGGGTGTAAAACCTAAGATAGGCATTAAGTCAATGGAAAGCGAATCTGATGTATTTGAAAAAAGCTTTTGAAGCCAATTCATTATTAAGCTTCAAATGCCTTTAAAATAATCGAAGCATTGTGCCCACCAAATCCAAATGTATTGCTCATAATGGCCTTAACATTTCGTTCTTGAGCCTCGTTAAGGGTGAAGTTTAATTTTGGGTCTAGACCCTCATCAAAATTCTCATTGTTGATGGTCGGAGGGATGATATTTTTCTGAAGAGCCAATATGGATGCAATTGCTTCAATAGCTCCTGCAGCTCCCAAAAGATGCCCCGTCATAGATTTTGTTGAACTGATGTTCAAATCGTATGCATGAGCGCCATAGACTTCTTTGATTGCCTTAGATTCCGAAATGTCACCAAGCGGTGTAGAGGTACCATGTACATTAATATAGTCAATATCCTCAGGCTTCATATGTGCGTCCTCTAATGCATTCTGCATCACTTTGATGGCACCCAATCCTTCTGGGTGCGGTGCAGTGATGTGATGTGCATCGGCAGATAGACCTCCACCCATAACTTCTGCATAGATTTTAGCTCCTCTCTTTACAGCATGTTCGTACTCTTCGAGGATTAGTGTTCCAGCTCCTTCACCCAATACAAATCCATCTCTGTCTTTGTCAAACGGTCTGGAAGCCTTTGCAGGGTCATCATTTCTAGTAGAAAGTGCTTTTAGAGCATTAAATCCTCCAATACCCGCTTCATTTACTGCCGCTTCTGATCCACCAGATATGATAACATCTGCTTTGCCTAAACGAATGTAGTTGAATGCGTCTATGAGTGCGTTGGATGAAGAGGCACAGGCAGAGACTGTTGTAAAATTAGGTCCTCGAAATCCATACTTGATGGAAATCATTCCACATGCGATATCGGAAATCATTTTAGGAATGAAGAACGGGTTAAAACGAGGAGTTCCCTCTCCTTTAGCAAAGGAAGAAATCTCGTCGTAAAAGGTTTTGATTCCTCCAATTCCCGACCCCCAAATGACACCAGCTCGATCTGGATCTAGTTGGTCTAGGTCTAGCTTGGAGTCTTCCATGGCTTCGGCTGTTGCCACCATGGCATATTGGGTGTATGGGTCTTGTTTTCTTGCCTCCTTGCGGTCAATGAAATCCGTAGGATTGAAGTCTTTGACTTCACAAGCAAACTGCGTCTTAAATTTCGATGCATCAAAACGAGTAATAGGGGCGGCCCCACTGGTACCCTTTGACAAGGCATTCCAGTAGTCTGAAACATTGTTACCGATTGGGGTTAGTGCTCCTAAACCAGTTATAACAACTCTTTTAAGTTGCATAGTATTGAAATTAAATTAAGCTTTCTCGATGTACTCGATTGCTGAACCTACCGTTGCAATGGATTCTGCTTGGTCGTCTGGGATTTGAATGTCGAATTCTTTTTCAAACTCCATAATTAGTTCTACCGTGTCTAATGAATCCGCTCCTAGGTCGTTTGTGAAGCTCGCTTCGTTAGTTACTTCGCTTTCATCTACGCCAAGTTTGTCAACAATAATAGCTTTTACTTTAGATGCTACGTCAGCCATGATTTTTAGTTTTGATTAATAATTCGATGCAAAGAAAAATATAAACTTAAAAATAGCCAAATTTTTTGTCCCATGAAATTAGGCTTATCTCATAATCATTGTTCATGAAATGTTAGTTACTTTTGCTCTATGAATAGAATTGCAATTTTCGCTTCTGGTTCCGGTTCAAATGCCGAAAACATAATTAACTACTTCTCTGACAATGAGGAGTTTGAGGTGGTCTTAATCCTTAGCAATAACCCTAAGGCATTTGTTCTCGAAAGAGCAAAGAAATACGATCTGGAGTCTGTAGTTTTTTCTACAAATGAACTTAAGTATAGTACAAAAGTACTTGACACCCTAAAAGAATACAATGCAAGCATCGTAGTTTTGGCAGGTTTTTTGCTTAAAATCCCCAAATATCTAATTCGACACTATCCAAATGCGATAGTCAACATACATCCTGCGCTTTTACCCAAATATGGTGGAAAGGGGATGTACGGAATGAATGTACATAGAGCCGTAGTTGACAATAAAGAGTCTGAGAGCGGAATTACCATTCATTATGTGAATGAAAATTATGACGAAGGGGCAATCATATTTCAGGCAAGTTGTGCTATTGCTTCAACAGATAGTCCTAATGAGGTTCAAGCCAAAGTTCAAGAACTAGAAGCACTTCATTTTCCTAAAGTCATAGAATCCATTATAGAATGAAAATATCAATATATACCGACGGCGCGGCTAGTGGGAATCCAGGTCCGGGAGGTTATGGTATTGTCATGATTTCGGGAAAGCATCGCAAAGAATTAGCTCAAGGTTTTCGTTTAACAACCAACAACAGGATGGAACTTCTTGCTGTTATTGTTGCATTAGAGAGCATTAAAAGTGATGGCGCAGAGGTTTTGGTGACCTCAGATTCCAAATACGTGGTTGATTCGGTTGAAAAAGGCTGGGTCTTCAATTGGGTGAAAAAGGGATTCAAGGGTAAAAAGAATGCCGATTTATGGAGGCGTTTTTTACTTATTTATAAAAAACATAACGTCAAGTTTGAGTGGGTAAAAGGGCATAACAATCACCCTGAGAATGAACGTTGCGATGCCTTAGCTGTTCATGCTGCCTCTAAAGAGGCGCTCCCTTTGGATAAAGGATACGAGGAAATTGTAAAATTGAATAAGGGATTGCTGTAGTACGTTTTTCTTTGACTAGAATTAAAAAAAAACGCCACATCAAAAGATGTGGCGTTTTTTTGTTGAGCTATTACTTGACGATTAAACTTTTATTAACGAGTTCAGTCGTTGTTTCTAGTTGTATGATATACGAACCGGCAGGAAGATATTCGATCTCAAGAATTTGATGAATAGGTCCTTTTTGGTAAGTATTTACGGACTTGAATACCTTTTTACCAATAAGATTATAGATGGAAATCTCAAGTTTATCTTCTTGGGTCAAAACAGCCTGTAATTCGGTTTGATTATTTGTAGGATTAGGGAACAAGTTTACGGAGTGCAGTTTCTTGAGCTCATTGACGAAGTCTAGTTCAGAGGCATATGCAATGTCATCTTTTTGGAAGCCTGAAGTCGTCTCTTTCCATTTTACCGAAATATCCGTTTTCGATCCGGTTTTTGCCGACCAAAGAACCATTTGAAAGTCCTCGTGTTTGTATAGACCATCTTTTGTGGTGCTAAGATTATCATCACCGTAGATAGGCATCACCATATTGCCATTTTGATACGGCATGGCACCAACCAATAGGCCTTTGTTATCGTAAACAGCTACTTCATCGAATTCCAAAGGTTTATTGCCC
>ENA-UZXD01008011-UZXD01008011.1-metagenome-genome-assembly--contig:-Day-3-50m-contig-8011_pt1 | contig 10308 bp, 8 predicted proteins | sample MGYA00260344_ERZ794904 | MGnify/ENA metagenome assembly ERZ794904 | reverse complement strand
GCACTTTATGGGACTCATGTGAGTACTGGTGATAGACTTTATTCAAACCTTCCATTTTTAAGGCCGATGGCAACTATTACTCATGACACGCTCGACTGGTATGGCTATGATGAGGACGGTGGGAGTGTCCATGATGTTATTGGCACCCGATGCGACCCCTATACACATGTCGCATTAAATAATGAGGAGTACCACTACTGTTGTCACTCGAATTTATGCAGGGCCCTCTCGGAGCAGCAACAAAAACCAATTGAAGAAATTGAGCATGATGTTCACGATGTTCTTAATGTTTTTATGTGTACTGGGTTTACAAAAAATACACACCAATACTTCATGAAAGCAAGTCCAGTTAGGCCAGATGATTTCATAGAGTTTTTTGCTGAAATCGATCTTTTAGGAGGATTATCAGCATGTCCGGGTGGTGATTGTAGTTCCAGTCATTCAAGTGATAAAGCAAATTGTTACCCACTAAAAGTAGAAATTTTTAAGCCATCAAGTGACTCCTTAAAACAATGGACTCCGCCGAAAACAAATAATTACTCAAGAAGTCATGGCTCCAGTTAAAATTCAACTTTAATATCTGGATCAAAAAAGATGGATAACTTAAAGGGCATCCTATTTATGATTCTCGCAATGGCTGGCTTTGCATTTGAGGATCTTTTTATTAAAATACTCTCAGCCGATCTTCCGATTTCAGAAATCATAATTATTCTTGGCTTCAGTGGAAGCATTATTTTCTTGTTAATTGGACTTTTCACTCGTGCGCCGATTTTTCATAGGGATTTGTTAACAGCGCCTATCATTGTTCGCACACTATGCGAGCTTTTTGGAGCTTTGTTTTTTGTTCTAGCTATTGCTTTAACACCGTTATCTTCAGCCTCTGCAATCATACAAGTTATGCCGTTACTAGTAACCATTGGGGCAGCAATTTTCTTTAAAGAAAAGGTAGGTTGGCGAAGATGGAGCGCTGTTTTTGTAGGCTTTTTGGGCGTTCTATTAATTTTACGTCCAGGCTTTGGGAGCTTTATGCCAGCATCCATATTTGCATTGCTTGGAGCTATGTTTTTGGCTGGACGAGATCTAGCAACTAGAGCTATAAAAGTTCAATTGCCCTCTGTAACCATTTCTTTGTATGCATTCTTGGCTTTTGGTTTATCGGGCCTCCTTCTAATTCCATTTAGCACTGAAATGATACTTCCGGGCTCAACGCAAATAATTTATTTTGCTGGAGCTTCTGCATTTGGCGTCGTTGCTTACTACTCAATTGTTATTGCAGCTAGAACTGGAGAGATGTCAGTTATTTCCCCTTTTAGATATTCAAGGCTGGTCTTTGCATTGCTACTTTCAGTCATCATACTCTCCGAAAGGCCAGATATACTGACGCTCACAGGAGCAGCAATTATTGTTGCATCTGGCGTCTATACGTTTGTCCGCGAAAATGTTTTAAACAAGTCAAAATAAGTAGTATTTAGAAAAAAATTTATGGCGTTTTCTAATCTAAACTTAGCTCTTCTAAAAAAAAGCTTGCTATACTTAACATTATTGTCTAACATCCGCTCAAATTAAATACATCCGGGATTTTACTATGAACATGCCAAGAACAATTCTAATACCAAATGGTGACAATATCATCCATACATTTAGTGATCAAGAGTACCTAAATAGACAGCAAAAACTAAAGAATCATATGGCTCAAAGCAATATTGATACTGTGATTTTTACCTCTATTCATTGCATCAATTACTACAGTGATTTTCTATACTGTTCATTTGGAAGACCTTATGCTCTTGTAGTTACTCAAGACAAAGTGACATCTGTCACCGCCAATATTGATGGCGGGCAACCCTTTAGGCGGACCTTTGGTGAAAATTTAGTCTATACAGACTGGCAAAAAGATAGCTACTTTTATGCCTTAAAGCAGCTGGCTAAAAATGGTGGAAAAATTGGTATTGAATATGACCATATTACTAAAGAGCGTTTAGATAAACTTCATGCGGCCTTTGATCAAGCCGACTTTGTTGATATTTCTGTCGACTGCATGAAAATGCGTTCAATTAAATCAGATGAGGAGATAGCTCATATCATCCAGGGGGCAAATGTTTGCGATATTGGTGGTGCTGCACTAGTTGAAGCTGTTAAAGAAGGAGTGCCTGAACATGAAGTTGCACTTCACTCTACGCAAGCCATGGTTAGAGAAATTGCAAAGCGCTATCCTCATTCGGAACTAATGGATACTTGGACTTGGTTTCAATCTGGAATCAATACTGATGGTGCACATAACCCTGTCACTACAAGACAAGTTCAGAAAGGAGATATCTTAAGTCTTAACTGCTTTTCAATGATTGCTGGCTATTATGTTGCCTTAGAAAGAACCTTGTTTTATGATCATGTTGATGAGGCATCTTTGAAGCTATGGGAAATAAATGTCAAAGTTCATGAAGAGGGCATGAAGCTAATCAAGCCTGGGGTTGCTTGTAAAGATATTGCGCTTGAACTGAATAAAATTTTTGAAGAATATGGTTTACTCGAAAGTAGAACCTTTGGCTATGGTCACTCCTTTGGAGTCCTGTCTCATTATTATGGCCGTGAGGCTGGTGTTGAATTAAGAGAGGATATTGATACAGTCCTTCAAAAAAACATGGTTGTTTCTATGGAGCCGATGATTATGATTCCTGAGGGTAAGGCAGGGGCAGGAGGCTATAGAGAGCATGACGTAATGGTTCTGACTGATGATAGTGCTTATGACATTACAAAATTCCCATTTGGCCCAGAGCACAATATAATCACTTAAGTTTATTACCTCATAAAATGATGCAGATAGATTATTCGCAATTACTAGAAGAGTTGCGAGAAGTAGCTCGAGATGCTGGTCGCGAGATTATGAAAATTTATGAAAGCTCAATCGAAGTTAACTATAAAGATGATGGATCTCCCGTTACACTTGCTGATGAGGCTGCAGAGCATGTCATTCTTAAGAAACTAAAAGAAATAATTCCTGATGTCCCAATTATTTCTGAGGAAAACTCAAGCAGTCATCAGGCAGAGGCTACTGAACAATTTTTTCTAATTGACCCATTGGATGGTACGAAAGAATTCCTTAAAAAGGATGGACTAGGCTCATTTACTGTCAATATTGGTCTAATAGAAAATAGAATTCCCACTTTAGGCGTTGTCTATGCGCCAGCTCTTGATCGTATGTTTTTTGCTTCAAGCGCTACAGGAGCATTTGAAGAATCCGAAAAAGGTATTCAAAAAATTACAATACGACCGGTCCCAAATTCTGGTCCTGTTGCTGTTGCAAGTGTCTCTCACCGAGATGAGTCGACAAATAATTGGCTTAATAGCAATAGTATCAAAGATACAATTTCCATTGGCTCTTCATTAAAGTTTTGCTTAGTTGCCTGCGGTGAGGCTGATGTTTACCCTCGATTTGGACCAACTATGGAGTGGGATACAGCTGCTGGAGATGCAGTATTAAGATCAGCAGGTGGAGAAGTTATAATGCCGAGTGGAGNNACTATAGAAATAGTGCTTTTATTGCCCATGGAAGTTTTTGATTAATTCTAACTTTCGTAGGAATATATTTCTACCATCATCTCATCAGCAATTTGCTCAAGCTTATCTCTGATTAGATTTTCATCGAGTGAGGTAGGTAAATGAAGANNAAATGAAGATTAATTTGGGCTTTAAAGAGTTGCTCTCCAGACATTGAGGCATCAATTATCTCAGTCTTTAACTCCTCAACATTAGCATCCAACTCGTCTGCTAAAACATGAGAAAGTTTATTTATAATTCCTACATGGTTTTGACCAATTAGCTCAATGTTATAACTCTTAACGTTGTTGAGTGCGTCAACTGGTTTAGTTTCCTCACATGCAATTTGTAGACCTAAAGAGGAAGAGGTGAGTTCTTTTTTTAGTTTTGCAGCATTACTTGAGGGTACATTAACTTTTAGAATCCCTGCAAACTTACCCTCAAAACTTGACATGTTGCTTTCAATCCAATCACCATTATTTGCAACAATGATCTTTGAAAGCCCGTCTACAAGCCCAGACTTATCGTCCCCTAAAACACTAATCAAAAATGATTTCATAACAATCTACTTATAATCTTCTACACTGGGACAAGAACAAACCAAATTCTTATCTCCATAAACATTATCCACTCTAGAAACTGGCGGCCAATACTTAACTCGCCTTAAACTTTCAACGGGATACGCCGCCTCTTCTCTGGAATATGAAAAATCCCATTTTGAAGATGTTACCATTTCTAAAGTGTGAGGCGAATTAATTAATGGATTATCTTCAGTAGAATATTCACCTGACTCAACCTTTTTAATCTCTTTTCTGATTTGTATCATGGCATCACAAAATCGATCCAGCTCATCCAACGATTCTGACTCAGTTGGCTCAATCATCAAGGTTCCAGCAACTGGAAAAGACATTGTTGGGGCATGAAATCCAAAATCAATAAGACGTTTAGCGACATCATCAACACTAATTCCTACTGAATCTTTAATAGGTCTGATGTCAATAATACACTCATGAGCGATTCTTCCATTTTCATCACTATAAAGTATTGGATAGTGCTCCTCAAGCCTCTTGACAATATAATTTGCATTGAGTATAGCGTTACAAGTTGCCTCATAGAGTCCATTTTTTCCAAGCATTGCAATATACATCCAACTAATCGGCAAAATACTACCTGAGCCCCATGGAGCACCAGAAATACTCCCTACATCTGTGTTATTTAAAGGTGTTCTTGGTAGAAAATCTATAAGATGCTCTTTAACACCAATCGGCCCAACACCTGGACCACCTCCACCATGTGGTATGGCAAATGTCTTATGGAGATTGAGGTGTGAAACGTCACCTCCAAACTCTCCAGGAGCACACACTCCAACCATCGCATTCATATTTGCGCCATCAATATAGACCTGTCCGCCAGCACTATGAACAATATCACATACCTCTCTAACATCTTTTTCAAAAACACCATGTGTTGAAGGATAAGTAATCATTATTGCCGCTAGATTTTCTTCGTGCTCTTTAGTTTTCGCCCTTAAATCTTCAAGATCAATGTTGCCATCAGCAGCACTCTCAATCACTATGACTTTCATTCCTGCCATTTGAGCAGAGGCAGGATTGGTTCCATGTGCTGATGACGGAATAAGGCAAATATTTCGATTATCATCGCCTCTACTTCGATGATATCCTCTTATTGCAATTAAACCTGCATACTCACCCTGTGCACCAGAATTCGGTTGAAGCGAGATTGCTGAGTAGCCCGTTGCTTCACAAAGCATTTCCTCAAGCTCACTAATCATTTGCTGATAGCCAATTACTTGGTTCATGGGGACTGCTGGATGAATTTGTGAGAATTCTGGCCAACTCACCGGTATAAGCTCAGCTGCAGCATTCAGTTTCATAGTGCATGAACCTAGAGGAATCATTGAACGATCTAGAGCAATATCTTTATCTCCTAAATAACGAATGTATCTCATCATATTTGTTTCAGAACGATAAGTATTAAAGACTTCATGCGTTAGAAATTCAGATTCTCTTATTAAGCTCTTTTTGATTTTTGATTTATTTTTTTCAAACAGTGACTGAGCATTAAGATCTGACTCGGTATTGAATATTCTCCACAAGTACTGTATATCTTCAGGTGTACTTAGTTCATCAAAAGATACTGAGACAAGCGTCTTACTAAATACATTAATGTTGTATCCATTTTTTTCAGCTTGCATAATTATGGCATCAGAGTTTTTCACCTCAATTGTCAATGTGTCAAAATAGGAATCATTAACAATGTTAAATCCCATTTGCTTCATGCCATCTGCAAAGACACTTGCGTATTGAAAAATACGGCTAGCAATGTTTTTTAATCCTTCTGGGCCGTGATATACCGCATACATGCTCGCCATAATCGCCAAAAGGGCTTGTGCAGTACATATATTACTTGTCGCCTTCTCACGACGAATATGTTGCTCTCGAGTTTGAAGTGCCAAACGATATGCTAGCCTGCCCTTTGTATCTACTGACGCGCCTATAATTCTCCCTGGCATTGATCGCTTGTACTTGTCAGTAATTGACATATAGGCAGCATGGGGACCTCCATACCCAATTGGAACGCCAAATCTTTGGGTGTTTCCAACAACTATATCTGCTCCCATCTCACCGGGAGGCTTTAATAGAGTTAGTGCGAGCAAGTCTGCACTGATAGCAACGAGTGCTTTCTTTTGATGAATAGATTCAATTAATTTTGAATAGTCAGTAAACGAGCCATAGGTATTTGGATATTGCAAAAGTACGCCAAAACAATCAAGATCCTTTAAATCAACCAATGGGTCACCAATAACAACTTCAATATTCAGTGGTTCCGCTCTTGTTTTAATAACTTCAAGATTCTGAGCATAACAATCATTCGCTACAAAAAAAACATTACTTTTTGATTTACTAACACGATGGCTCAATGTCATAGCCTCTGCACAAGCTGTAGCCTCATCAAGCATTGATGCATTCGCTAAATCCATGCCTGTTAAATCAGAGACCATTGTTTGAAAGTTCATCAAGGCCTCTAAACGACCTTGAGATATTTCAGGCTGATATGGAGTATAAGCGGTGTACCAGGCTGGATTTTCTTCAACATTACGCTGAATAACAGGAGGAGTAATTGAGTTATAGTAGCCTTGACCTATGAATGACTTGTAACGAATATTCATTCTAGCAAGATTTCTTAGCTGCTTAAGTGCTGCAAGCTCTGACATTCCATCGGCAATATTCATCGGTTCTTTTCGACGAATAACATCTGGAACTATTTCATCAATTAATTTATCTAAGTTATCAAAACCAAGATAATTAAGCATTTGATTTTTTTGTTCGCTTGATGAACCAATATGCCTATTGGTGAACGCATCATTATTCAGTAAATCTTCAATCTTATCTGCCATTAAAATTTCTCTTCTTAATCTTCTATAAATTTATTGTATGCATCTTCATCTAAAAGATCGTTTAGCTCTTCAGGATTTGATAGCTTAACTTTAATAAACCAACCTTCTCCCATAGAATCCTCAGTAACTATCTCAGGCTCATCCTCCAATCGACTATTCACTTCAATAATTGAACCTGAAACTGGTGCAACTAGGTCAGATGCTGCCTTGACAGACTCAATTACTGAAATATTGTCACCTCTAGAACACTCGTCGCCCACTTCTGGTAACTCAACATAAACTAGATCGCCCAATTGCTCTTGCGCAAAATCAGTTATTCCAATCACTACTAGATCGTCTTCTTTCACGTCAACCCACTCATGATCTTCAGAATATTTAATACTCATTACTTCTCCTTATTAATTTTCAACCTCTGTAATAGTTGTGTTTAACAAACGGCAGATTGACAACTTCAACTGCTATTCTTTTCCCTCTTACCAATGCAAAAAGTTTCAACTGTTTCTTAGTATATTTTGTTTTTAGTCTCGCTATCGCTATTGGTTTATCTAAAGATGGACCAAAACCCCCACTGGTCACCTGACCAACCTCTAAACCATCTTCATCTTCAATTAAAGCACCATCTCTAACTGGCATTTTCCCCTCAGGAAGTAGTCCAACGATCTTTAATTCAGGACCATCGTTAAGATGACTCAAAACTATATTATCTCCTAAATAGCCACCCTCACGCTGACCTCCTGATCTTCTAACTTTTGAGAGCGCCCAGTTTAAAGATGACTCTACGGGGCTATGATTATCATCAAGCTCATGTCCGTATAAAGACAAGCCAGCTTCAAGACGAAGTGAATCTCTAGCGCCTAAGCCTATCCACTCAACCTCATCACTAGAAAGAAGCAAGCTTGCAAGCCTTTCAGCATTGTTCGCCGGAAGTGAAATTTCAAAACCATCCTCTCCTGTATAACCAGAGCGAGTAATAAAACACTCTATATCATTAATCAAAACTTGCTTAGCAGTCATAAATGTCATCTCTTTGATTGAGGGAGCATATTCACTTAATACCATAGCTGCTTTCGGCCCTTGCAAAGCTAACAAGGCTAAATCTTCACTAAGTTCTACTTCACAATTTGCCCCTAATTGATTTTTTAAATGCTCATAATCAGCATACTTACATGCCGCATTTACGACTAGAAATAAAGAGTTATTNNCCAAGATTTGTAACCATTAAATCGTCCATCACCCCACCGTTTTCATTTGTAAAAAGAGCGTAGCGTGTCTTCATCAAAGGCAAGTCGACGATATCAACTGGAACAAGAGACTCAAGAGCACTCATAGCATCTTCACCAGTTAATTTAATTTGTCCCATATGAGAAACATCAAAAAGTCCTGCTCTTAGTCGAGTATGAGTATGTTCTTTTTTTATTCCAAGTGGGTAACTAACAGGCATTTCATATCCAGCAAAAGGGACCATTTTTGCCCCCGCATCAACATGCATCTTATGGAATGGAGTAGCTCTTATTTCACTTCCTACAGACATTAGATTTTGTCCAAAAAAACAATATTATATAAGATTAGTCTTTTTAGTTGAATTCAATTGCTAATGAATTCATATAAATAGCTTAATTAATATAACTCAAATTAGAATCTTTTTATTAATTATCAAATTTTTACGTTTAAATTCGCAACAATCACCTGCAGCTTAGTAACCACTATTCAAGTTATATATGGGATAAGGAGACTCTCCCTTTTCAATAAGACGAATATTTTCAGCAATTGCTTTAGCCGCTGAACCAGGATTACTTTGACCCGCAATATGAGGCGTAATATATACCGAAGAGTGGTCCCAAAGTGAATTATTTTCAGGGAGTGGTTCTTGTGCAAATACATCTAAAGCAGCAGCATTAATATGCCCACTATCTAAGAAAGATAATAAATCATTCTCATTAATAATGCCGCCCCTCCCAATATTAATTATAAAAGACCCCTTCGGCAATAATTTAAGTTCATTTTTTGTCAGTATATTTTTAGTATTTTCAGTTAATGGCAAGACATTTATCAGTATATCAGTTTGACTTAGAAACTCAGAAAGCTGTTCATGGCCATAATAATATTCAATCTCACCAGTAGAGTTTTTTGGGCGAGCACCCCAACCAATAACCTTAAAATCTAAATTAACGAGTGAGTCGCCAATAGCCTTACCAATATTTCCTAGCCCCATGATTCCAATAGTACGGTCCTCAGATTGAACTGAGCTTTGCTGAACCCATTCACGGCTTTGTTGTTGAATTCGATAAAGATATTGATTGCTATGAAAATGTAACACCCAATGCAACGAATGAAGGTACATTTCATGTGTTAACTTTTTATCTACTAAGCGAACTATAGGGAGCCCTTTAGGCAATTCTGAATCACTAATTATGTGGTCAACTCCAGCCCCCAAAGATAAAATTGCTTTTAAATTTGGATATTTTTTTAGAATTCCCCTCGGGTGTTTCCAGACTACTGCATATTCAATATCATTGACATCGCCCTCATCAGGATACACTTTAATATCCATCTCTGGCATGGCCACTTGAAGGCCATTTGACCATACATCCATATCCTCCCAGAAATCAGTAGACGCTAATAATATTGACATTTTTATTTATGAAAACTAGTAATTAAAATAAAGTACTTTTGATAATTATATCTTTGAGTGTGCTTTTAGATAAGCTACAATTTGATTAACGAGGTCGTCTATATCTGCATCACTATTTTGAAGAACAATTTCTGAAGCTTGAGGTTCCTCATAATCAGAGTCAATACCNNGTGAAGTTTTTTAATTTTCCGGCTCTTGCTTTCTTATAAAGCCCTTTAGAATCTCGAGCTTCACACACTTCAATTGGAGTATCAATATAAACCTCAATAAATTCTCCCTCATTAAATAAATTCCTTGCCATTAAACGCTCCGCTCGGAAAGGTGAGATAAAAGAGACTATGGTAATCAATCCTGACGAAACCATTAGCTTTGAGACTTCAGCAATTCTTCGAATGTTCTCAACCCTATCTTGATCTGTGAATCCTAAATCTCTATTAAGTCCATGACGCACATTGTCACCATCAAGAAGCATCGTATGTTTGCCAAGCTCATAAAGTTTTTTCTCAAGCGCATCAGCAATACTTGACTTTCCTGATCCAGAAAGCCCAGTAAACCAAAGCACGCATGGCTTTTGTTGTTTATTAATGGAGCGGACCTCTTGATTAATATTTGTTTCATGCCAGCTAATATTTTCTGCACGCCTAAGTGCAAAATCAATTAAACCAGCACCAATCATGGAGTTGTTTAATGAATCAAAAATTGTAAAAGAACCTGTTATTTGGTT
>ENA-UZXD01004991-UZXD01004991.1-metagenome-genome-assembly--contig:-Day-3-50m-contig-4991_pt1 | contig 10396 bp, 17 predicted proteins | sample MGYA00260344_ERZ794904 | MGnify/ENA metagenome assembly ERZ794904 | reverse complement strand
CAGTTCCTAATCATACTTACATTTTAAACGAGCATGGCCAATGCGTTGGCTTTAAAGCTACCGGTACAAAGAAGTACACTCAATTTAAGTCTCCTATGAAGCAATTTTCAAAATCTCGTAGGAAGTTTATTGAACTAAAGCCCGCGTCAAAATACATGAGGAACGGATAGTGGATAGCTGGAAAGTAATAGCGGTTAACAGTCTTAGTGATTTAGTAGCCGAATATATCTTTAAATACGAAGATGAGGCACGGCGATTTCATAAAGGCATGCTTGCGCATGGTCATGAATCAGTTTGTTTTCGTTATAATGGTGAGGTTTAATGGAATATATTATATTTGTTTGTTGTGTACTTGGTGTCGCCTTTTCTTCTTATAATATAGGAATAAGGCAAGGCGGAGAAAAAATGATAGATATGTTAGAACTAATCGGCATTATTACTGTTGATGAAAATGACGATGTTTGGCCAAATAAATCGTACAATCCTAAACACCGAAGTAAAAAATAGTATAAATAGTATTGTACAAACTTCACTAGGAATGGTATAATACTATTATGAAAAAATTTAAACATAGTTTAAAAGATGGATTTACTGAAATAAGGGAAGGTGTGGCCTTAGATAAGAATGAGCTACAGAAACCAAATAATAATACCGGTGAACCTAGAATATCCATCCTTAGAAAACTTATTAAAAACCGTGATCCACTTCAATTAAACAAAGGCGGTACAGCAATTGTAACCGACATTGAAGACGCTCTCCAAAAATTAAACGCATTCGAGCATGCGCCATCAAACATTTCATTTGTTTTTGGCGATAAGATGATTCCATTATCTCAACTTAAAAAGTCAAAGGTATTTGGCGGAGGATCAAGTGGTGCAGGTTCTGGTACTAAAGATACTGCTAGAAACGAATGTCATCAGGTTGTAATGTGCCAAGCAATGCTTGACCATGGATTACAAGCTGAAGAATTTTTTACTCATGATATTCTTAAAGTAGCATACGGAAAGGTAAAAGTAGATGTTGATTTAAAAACTATACTTTCCGCGCCAGATGCTTGGGTATCGTCATCTTACAACATTGCAAAAATGTTAGTTAAGGAAGGTTATATTAATAAAAGTATGACATTCCATAGAGGTGATGCTAAGATGATTAAAATATATGCACTTAAAAATCAAGCATACAAAAACAATGGATTTAAACCTTTGAAGGATGATAAATGGAATCCAGGCGATATGTGGGCGTTATCAACAGATTTTAATATTGATAAAGAACTACCAGCAACATCAGTTGGAGCTTTAAATAAAGCAATATTAAAACATTTTAATGACAGAAGATTAGTTGGTATATCACTTAAAGGACCAATGCTAAAGTTTCCTACGCCATTAAAAGAATATAATAACCAGTATCCACCCGACACAGATAATCATAAACTAAAAAAGGTTACATTAGAATCAAACAGAGGAAACTTTTGGTCATCAAAAGGCTCAACGATTGAGTACGATACAGGTGCATTAAACCTTAGGGATAATGCTAATGGTGAAGCAGTAAAAGCTGAAATTAAAGGAAGTAAAGCAAGAGGCGGTGGATTATCATGGGGTGTTCTTCAAGAATTTATAAAAAGAGAAACCGGTAAAATACTTCCTGATCATTCTAAGGGTGTTAGAAAAATAGCAAAGAAGATTAAAAAGGGCGATAAAAGATCTATTAAAATATTCTATACAATGTTTAAACACTTTTATCCAAACGTTACTGATGAAGAATTTTATGCAGAATTAGATCAAAAGGATTGGTTCTGGGTATCTGCTAAACTTGGTTCATTATACGTGTGTTACTATATTGATACTAACACTGGAAGAAAAGCTAATGCTATTGTAACTCAATTTGTAAATTACGCTGGATCTGCAACACTAGATTCAAGTACATACGTTAAATTAGGAAATTAGAATGAAATCATTTAAAAATCAATTATCAGAAGCTGCAGGAAAGAACACTCATATGATTCATATCGAGGATCTCATTCTTGACGGCGGAGTTAAAGGGGCGCGCCAGGCTATACTTGCACTCAGGTCGTTGCGAGATATGTTATCCGGTAATACGAAAGCTGCAGTAGACGTAACTGTAAAGTGGGACGGCGCTCCAGCCGTATTTGCAGGAGAAGATCCAAGTGATGGACAATTCTTCGTTGCAAAAAAAGGCATCTTTAATGCCAATCCAAAAATCTATAAGTCACATGCAGACATAGATGCTGATACAGATGGAGATTTATCTAAGAAATTAAAGATGGCCTATGATTACATTAAGCCTCTTGGCGTGAAAGGCGTAATTCAAGGTGACTTTATGTTTGATAAGTCGGACCTTAAGAAGGAGAATATAAATGGAGTTAGTCATATTGTGTTTCATCCTAACACTATCGCTTACGCAGTACCTACTGGTACTGCACTCGCAAAAACGATTGAATCAGCTAAAATCGGAATTGTATGGCATACAACATATTCTGGAGCAACTTTCGAAACAATGAGAGCCGAGTTTGGTAGAGAAATTGTTAGTAAACTTAAACCGTCAAAAAATGTATGGATGCAAGACGCAACCTTAGATGATTTATCGGGTACTGCAACTCTGACTAAGAAAGAAACTGATAATTTAAATAAGAAATTGTCAGAAGCTGGCAAAATATTTAGAACAATATCATCATCAACTCTTAAATCAATTGAAGGGAATAAAGAACTAAATCTTATGATTAATGTGTATAACAACACTAAAGTAAGAGATGGTCAACGTATCACTGATACTAAGAAACATGCAACTGGGCTTGTTATGTTTGTTCAAGCTAGATACCAAAAAGAAATTGATAAGAGAAGCAGCCAAAAGGGAAAAGATGTACAAATAGCAAAACGTGACGAATTACTCGCATTTTTTGACAAATCAAATATAAAAAGTTTACAAAAAGTGTTTGATTTGCACAATTTGGTGACAGATAGCAAATTAATTATTATAAATAAACTTAACAAACTAAGTAAAATTAGTACGTTTGTTAAGACTAAGTCCGGATTTAAAGTGACCAACCCAGAGGGTTTTGTTGCTATAGATCGTATGGAAGGTGGAGCTGTTAAGCTTGTTGATAGATTAGAATTTTCTACTAACAACTTTAGCAATGATATAATTAAAGGTTGGGATAATCCTAACTAAATGGAACCGAGGATAAGATGAAATCGTTCAAAGACCACAGCGCAGATATATCTGAAGAAAACACAGATTTTTCAGAGGCAATGTCTCTTCAACACCGTATGAAGATGAAAGCCGCATTCAGAAAAAACAAAGCTAAAATAGCACTTGGAAAAAAGAAAGCATCCAAAAAGCTAGCATCCCCAGAAAAACTAAAGCAGCGTGCAGAGAAACAAGCCCGCGAAATTCTAATTAAAAGAATACTAAAAGGGAAAAGTAAAAGTGACTTGTCATTTGCTGGACGTCAAGGTATTGAAAAGAAGTTAGATAAGAAAAAAGCTGCCATTAAGAAAATCGCTAAGAAATTGCTTCCGCAAGTAAAGGCGAAAGATAGAGCCAAGTTAAAAAGCAAAGGTGGTGATGCGTAAAATGGAATTTAAGAGTTTTAGCCAATATTTGACTGAAGCTAAAGGTGAAGTATACTTCGTTTTTGGCCGATTTAATCCACCAACGTCAGGTCATGAAAAACTCTTTGATAAGCTAAAGAAAACGGCTGGATCTAATCCATATAGAATATACGGTTCAAAGTCGCAAGATCCTAAGAAGAATCCTTTGTCATTCAAAGATAAAGTAAAGTTTCTACGTAAAATGTTTCCAAAGCATGCTCGAAGCGTAATGGCTGATGCTGACGTTAGAACTGCATTAGACATTTGTGTTAAGTTATATGGGCAAGGCTTTACATCAGTAACAATGATTGCTGGTTCAGATAGACTAAAAGAGTTTGACACTCTACTCAACAAATATAATGGTGTTGATTCTAGACACGGTTTCTATAATTTCGAAAAAGGCATAAAGGTTGTTTCAGCTGGAGAAAGAGATCCAGACGCTGAAGGCGTAGCTGGTATGTCAGCATCTAAACTCAGAGCTTATGCCTCAGATAACGATTTAGAAAACTTTACTAAAGGAATGCCACAAGGTTATAAAGATTCAAAGGCATTATTCAATACAATTAGAAAAGGTATGGGACTAAAAGAGACTCACATGCACCGCAAACATGTAGAGTTAGAACCAGTATCTGAGCAGAGAGAAAAATTTATCGAGGGCGAGTTGTTTAAGCCTGGAGATGAGGTTGTTCTAAAAGAAACAAATCAAATTGGAGTGATTCAGAGATGTGGTACTAACTTCTTGGTAGTCGAATTTGGCGAATGGAAGAAACGCGTTTGGTTAGATGATGTCGAGCATTTGGAAGAAAAGAAATACTCTGATATGAATGCAAAGCAAAAAGCAGCTCATGACAAAGAACGACCTAATGCTCCAGAAAGTGATCATACGAAAAGGTTTAAAGAGTTTAATGAAATTGTTATTAAAACCGCTTCAGGTCCTCAAGGTAGTAGTAAAGTACATGAGATTGAAGTTGTACGTTATCCTGGTTTAGGTTGGTACGTAACTCCAGTTGATAAAAATGGTTATGAAGCTTGGCATGTGCTTCCTCAGAGTTTAAAATGGGAATCATCCGGCTTATATCATAGACTCAAAAGCGAAGCAAAAAAAGATGCTGAGTATTACGCTAAAAAATTAAATGTGAAGGTGGTTTATCCAAAATGAAGAGTTTTCAAGAAATAAGAAACATGGGGCGGGGCTGATAAAGACCTAGCTGCTAAAGTAGGGGGGAAGTTAATGAGACAATTTACAGAATTAAGAGAGAAATTTGATCCAGCAGAATATGTTGTAGGATCAGAAAAGTCTAAATTTGGCGGTCATCGAGCTGAAGTTAAAAACAAAAAAACTGGTAAAGTGATGTACCTTGGATCAGTTGGCTGGAAATCACCTAAACATGCTGAAAAGCATGCTCAAGCATATCTAGATGGATATGCTAGAGGCGGCGATCGTAGCGCTCAAAATAAATCAGCCGATTTCATTAACAAAAATGATTCAAAGGTGGTTAAGAAAGAGTCTGTTGATGAAGCACTCGGCAACGACAATCCAAGTCATAGAGGAAAGCCTAAAATGGATAAAGATGGAACAGTCCATAATATCCCAGGTAAAAAGGGTGGACTATCCGCGTATAGCATTAAGCCAAGACTTGACGGTAAAACGTTAAAGTTTGGTACTGTCGATCAGGAAGGTAATATCAAAGTTATGACAGTTCAAGAATTAGCGAAGGTGCTAAAATAAAGTGAAAACGTTTCTTGAAATGTTTGATAAATTGCCGGAAGTGTTAGGTGAATTAACTACTCATCAATTGATTAAAAAACTTGCTGCAGATACAATTTTTAAAAAGAAGTATCAACGTGCAATTGATAAAGTAAAAGAGATCATGTATAAACATGGACCTAAACCAAGACATGGCAAAGAATATTATGCAGGCAGGATCGCGAATCAGTATGGTCTTGATTCTCATGTCCTTGCTATAATGATTGATGAACAGTTATCGGAAGGTTCAGAATCATGGGAAAATGGTTTTAAAGAACATTTTGACATAATGGAGGGTGTAAACGATCCTTCTATATTTAAAGCAGTATTCTTAGCAGGTGGCCCAGGAAGCGGTAAATCGTTTGTTGTAGGCAAAACCGCCTTGCAAGCATTAGGCTTTAGATTAATAAACTCTGATGACGCATTTGAAAAGGGATTAAAAAAGGCCGGACTAACAACTGATCCAGAAGATATAGCTTCAGCCCAAGGGCAAGCAGTAAGAGCCAGTGCTAAAACTTTGACCGGTAAGCAGATGAAAATGGCTTTAGAAGGAAGAATAGGAATTGTTGTTGATGGTACTGGTAAAGACTACAGTAAGATTAGAAAACAGGTCGATATGTTAAGGACAATTGGATATGCAGTGCATATGATTTTTGTAAACACAGACTTAGACACAGCATTAGAAAGAAATAAAATGAGGCCTCGATCACTGCCTGGTGATATGGTGACTAAAATGTGGAAAGACGTACAAAAAAACATTGGTAAATTCCAAGGGTTGTTTAGAAATAGAATGATTATTATAGATAATTCTAAAGGATCCGATATAGAAGCCTCAACACTAGAAGCGTATAAAGATATAAAAACCTGGGCTGCAAAATCACCAGAAAACGCAGTAGCATTAAAATGGATAAAGGGGCAAAAGAAATGAAGACCGCAGAAGAATACGCAAGAGATAAAATTGTATCATCGTTTAATAGTAAATGGAAATACCGATACGATAAAGAGCAATATGGCATGAATGATGCATGGAAAATTATTTATTCCGAAGATGAAAACGGTAAACTAGTAGGTGATTGCGAAGACTATGCGCTTACTATTCTTTGGAGATTATGCGGAGAAAGTCATCTTAAGATGTGGTGGATGCTATTAACACATCAGGCCGGTATATGTTTGGTTGGTCCTAGTAAATGGAAAGTATCACACGCCGTGCTAAGATATAAAGGTGAATATGTAGATAACTGGACTAAAAACTTTGGTGGCAAAGAAGCAATCGAAAAGAATCATACATTTCATGCGATATGGGGATATGGATTTGCATATCAAGTAGCGAGTAAAATGATAGTAAGTAAAGTTGTAAGGACTATTAAGGGAAAATAATGCATACGTTTTTAGAACATATTGAAAAGAGATTTGGTTTATATGAAGGTCAACATGTACCTTTAGATCAACCAATGATAGAAATTGATGAAGAGCAGGAGTTAAACAAACCAAAACGATCTAGTGGGAAAAAGAAATATGTTGTTTATGTGAAAAATCCTAAAACGGGTAATGTAAAAAAGATTGAATTTGGTGACGAAAAGGGCGGTTTAACATCTAAGATTAATGACCGAGACGCTGCAAGGAATTTTGCTGCTCGTCATAACTGTGATACTAAAACCGATAAAACTAAAGCTGGCTATTGGGCGTGCAGATTACCCAAATATGCCAAAGACTTGGGGCTTAAAGGTGGTGGATCTTACTTTTGGTAAACCGTACTGGGAAGATGGAGTAATAAGGGAATTTGACCTTTCGAGGGAAGATGCTGAATACGTATGGCATCGTGATCATGATGATAGAGAAATAGAAATTTTAGAAGGAGAGGGTTGGCAATTCCAAATTCAGGACTGTCTCCCTTGGCTTCTAAAAAAAGGTATGGTGTTTAGAATACAAAAATCTGAATACCATAGATTAATCAAGGGTGCAACCCCGCTGAAATTAAGGATATGCAATTATGGTTAGTGCCGCTGAACAACGATTGGAACAAGCTGCAAGACTTGATAGAATCGAAGAAAAAATCGATAGAATGTCAGATGTAATAATCTCGTTGGCCAGAGCCGAAGAGAGAATCGCGACAATGGCTGAATTCGGTAAGCAACAAGGAGAACAGATATTAACTCTTATAAATAGAGTTGATAGGTTAGAAATACTTGTGCGCGAAAATGCGCAAACCGTAAACATAATAAATAAATTATTCTGGATAGTAATCGCAGGCTCAGCCACGGCAATTACAGGAATGCTTTTCATAAAATAGGAGAACTAATATGAAACTTAAAGATAATGCTACTTTAAGCATTGCTGATGCCGTTAGCGATGTGCTTGAAGGCAAAGTAAAAGAGGAAGGAAAATATCCGCATGATATGTTTCATCCTGAAACTGGCGAAAAAGAAGTAGCTAAGGACGAAGCAGAGCATAAAGCTCTTTCCGATAAGGGTTATACACACGAAAAGCCTGAAGTAGACGAAGTTGCTGAGCCAAAAGCGAAAGGTGAAAAGGACTTTAAAGCTAAGCACACTGTTAAAAAATCTGGTGCTAAAGAAGATGGTTCTGTAGTTAAAGAAAATAAAGACTTAGAAGAAAAAGTTGATCCTAAAGAATTGGCTTCTGATATTCCTGAAATGGAACTTTCTAAGTTTCTAAAAAAGGCTACGAAAGCTAAAGGCTTATATTTTGATGGCGCAAGTTTAATTGCTAGTAAAAAGACTAAATTCCCAGATAAAACAACTTTGGCTGGAGCTTTAGATCCTAAAAAGAAGTATACTGTTCAAGATTTAATAAAAGCAGTTGAAACAATGAAGGAAGAAGTTGAAGAAGAAACTATTGAAGAAGGTAAGTTTCCTAAAGCTTTATTGAAGAAAGCAACCGATCTAGCATTAAAAATGGGTGGTAATATGACTGGTGCTGTTAAGAAAATCGAAAAAATGAAGAAAGGTTTATCTGACGATCCAGAAGTTGCAGCTGCTTTACGAATGGCAAATGAAGAAGTTACTGAAGAAGTAGTCACTGAAGCTCATGCTATGAATGAAGCTAAAACTAAAATGGCTGAAGATAAAGAAAGATATCAAAAATTCTTTAAGGCCGCTTTGAAAAAGTTTGGTGTTACTTCACCGGGAGAACTTGAAGGCGAGAAGAAAAAAGAGTTTTTTGATTATGTTGATAAGAACTATGAGGCTGATAACGAATCAGACTAATATTATATATAACATATGATGAAAATTTTTGAAAAGCTGACTAGTAGGAACTTTGAACTCTTCGCATCTCAACATTATAACAATCCGGAATGTATTGAGATCGAAGAGTTTAAAGAAGATTTGACAAGATTTAAGTATCTTAAAAGATTACTTAGACGTTATGAACAATCTGGTGATTTACAAGAAAGGCTAATATTAAATCACATTATAGTTTTGTATAACGTATTTGGTATAAAAGCTGCTAATAGAATGATGTGGTTTAAAATAGAACCAGAGCATTACTCTCAGCTAAAAACCTTTTTGGTATTCTTAAACTATTTACCAGAAGATTATATGGTTGAAATACCTTTAGACACAAACGTAATAGAAAGACTTAGGAACATTTAATGAGTATAGTATCAAGAACAGCAGACTTATTCTACGCCTTTAGATTCCTAAAGCTCTTAGTCACACCTTGGGAAAAAACTGAAGCTTTTGAGTTGGGTATAATAGATAAGTCTGGAAAGACAATTAAGAAAGCTGCAGATCGTAAAACACCACAGGAAAAATCATCATATACTGTTTTCCATAGATTAGTTTTTAATGTAAAGAGGATAATGCAAAAAGTTCCTGGTGGAAGTACCAGATTGGCTACTTATGCCGCAGCACTATTCTTAATCAAAGAAAATGCTAAATTAACAGATGAAGAAATAAAAGATGTTTTATGTAAGGTATTTGATGATTTAGAAGAAACAATCGATCTATCAGAGAGTACAGCATGGTTTGAAAGGGATGGAAAACTGTCTCCAGGATCATACACTCTTACTCAAGATATTGCTTCACCTATTACTGGTGATTTTATTGCACATAGGAATAGTGTAGTACGTGTGGCTGACTTTACGAAACCTAGTGGTTCTATATTTGGATTAAATGTATTTCAAGTGGAACATGTTCTAACAAAACAAAAAATACTCATAACGAGTGCGGATATAAAAAGATGAAAAAATTTAAAGATATGTGGGAAGAAGCTGCTAATTCAGTAGGCGGTGGTGGTGTATCAATGCCGTCAGACGCAGTGCACGATAAGAAAAAGAAAAAGAAAGATATTTACGACGGTAGAACGAAAGCTGGACGTAAATTTGTTGAAAGAATACTTGCAAGAAGGAAAAAAGCCGAGTCTAAAAAAATAGAGAAATAATAGTATGAGCAAATTATTGATGGGTATTATAATGGCAATGGGAGTAGCAGGATTCATGTACTACAATTTTTCTGTTATACCCATGATAAATAAGTTAGAAGAACAGACTAAAGTCATATTAGCACAAGACCTAAGAGACCAAGAGCAGAAAGCGGCCATTGAAGCAATTCAAAACAATCTACAGCAGACTACTCAAGCCTTGAGTGGTTTACAAGTTAGAAATCAAGCATACGAAACAGAAATGGCTGAATACATGGATATATTCAGACGTCATAATCTGTCTAAATTGGCCAGTGCCAAACCTGGTATGATTGAACTAAGAGCAAACACTAGAACAAAGGAGGCATTCGATGCGATTGAAGCAGATAGTCAGCGTATTAGTTCTCTTAACGATTAGTGGTTGTAGTCTGTGGCAACAGGCTCCAAGAGAAGTTGAAATAATCACAAAACCTATTAAAATAGATATAGTACAACCAGTACTGCCTAGAGCAATAGATTTAAAAGAACCCAAATGGTATGTAGTATCGGATACTAAGATAATTGAGAATTGTCTAAAGAATCCAGAGACTAAGAAACGTGATTGTAAGTTAGGTAGAGAAGATTTATATCCAGAAGGGTACACGTATCTCGATAAGTT
>ENA-UZXD01000315-UZXD01000315.1-metagenome-genome-assembly--contig:-Day-3-50m-contig-315_pt1 | contig 10504 bp, 14 predicted proteins | sample MGYA00260344_ERZ794904 | MGnify/ENA metagenome assembly ERZ794904 | reverse complement strand
TCATTTTTTCTGGTATAGGAAACCATCAAACTTTTGTGAATATGATTAGTAATTATGGATTAACTATTGTTAAAGATATAGAGTTTCCAGATCATTATAGTTATACAAAAAATGATATTGAAAATATTCTAAATCAAGCAAAAAATATGTCTGCTAAAGTAATTACTACTGAAAAAGATTTTAATAGATTGGAAAATATTAAAAATGAAGAAATTAAAATAGTCAAATCTGAATTACAGATAATTGATGAAGAAAAATTTATAAATACAATTTTAAATCTTAATGAAACTAATTAAATATTTTTTTCAGTTTTTACTTATAATGATTTTTTTTTTCATTTTTAAAATTTTGGGTTATCGAATTTCTTCTAATTTTGGTGGTAAATTATTTGAAATTGTAGGACCATTATTTAGATCTAAGCAATTGATTCACTCAAATATACTAAAAGCAATGCCAAATAGTAATATGAAAAATATAAAAAATATTACAAAGTTAATGTGGAATAATTATGGAAGAGTTTTTGCAGAATATGTTTTTATTAAGAATTTTCGATATGGTAAACTTAACTCTAGAATTGAAATTGAAGGCCAAGACATATTAGATAAAATAAAAAAATTTAATAAACAAGTTGTATTTATTTCAGGCCATTTTGCTAATTTTGAACTAATGGCTTTACATTTAGAAAAGTCGGGTATCCCTTTATCAACGATATACAGGCCATTAAATAACATTTTTTTAAACAAAATAATGGAAAGAATAAGAAACAAATATATTTGTGAAAAACAAATTAAAAAAGGTATTGGGGGAATGAAAAAACTCATCAGATTAAAAAAAGATAATTACTCAACAGCACTTATGATTGATCAAAGAGTTTCTGAAGGAATTAAGTCAAATTTTTTTAATAAAGAAGCTTTTACAACAACAATACCAGCACAGTTAGCTAAAAAATTTAAGATACCAGTAGTTCCTATTTTCATAGAACGAATTGATAATATTAATTTTAAGATAATAATTAAAGAGCCAATTTCTTTTACAGAAGAAGACTCTATAAAAAAAATCACTGATGAATTAAATATTATTCTTGAAAAAATGATTCTTCAAAAACCTGGTCAATGGATTTGGTCTCATAATCGTTGGAAATAAAATTTTAACTTTTAAGAAGAGTTTCTCGTTTTAAAAATGCTTCCTTATAAGAATAGTAAGGTTCTTGTAATTCAACATCCCAATAGTTTAAATTTTCAATATTTATTTGCTTACCAGAAATAGCACACACAACATACTCTCCGGGTTCAATAATTTGAAAATTGTTTGGAAAATATTTTATTTTAGCTAATTTTTTTGTCATTTTTAGTTTATACACTTCTATATGAAAGTTGGAATAATAGGAAGTGGTGGAAGAGAACATGCAATTTGTCAAATTTTAAAAAAGTCAACGAAAATAAAGGAAATATATTGTTTTCCTGGAAATGCTGGGACCGCAAGTATTTCGGAAAATATAAACTTTGATTTAAATAATTTTGAAAATCTTAAAGATTTTATATTAAAAAAAAAAATAGATTTAGTTGTTGTTGGCCCAGAAAAACCCTTGGTTGACGGAATCGTAGATTATTTAGAGAGTTTTAATATTAAAGTGTTTGGACCAAATAAAATAGCTTCACAACTTGAAGGATCTAAAATATTTACAAAAAAAATTTGTGAAAAATATAATATACCAACTGCAAAATTTGGAATATTCCAAAATAAGATTGATGCAAAAAAGTTTTTAAGCAAATCTAGCTTTCCAACTGTAATTAAAGCTGACAACTTAGCTTCTGGTAAAGGTGTTTATATTTGCAAAAATTTAAAAGAGTCTGAAATCGCAATTGATGAAATTTTTAATGGAAAATTTGGTATAGCTGAAAATCTATTGATAGAAGAATTTCTTGAAGGCGAGGAAATGAGTTATTTTATTATAAGTGATGGAAAAAGTATCAAAAGTTTTGGAACAGCTCAGGATCATAAAAGAGTTTTAGAAGGTGATAAAGGCAAAAATACAGGGGGCATGGGTGCGTACTCACCCTCAAGACTAATTAATGATGAATTAGAAAAAAAAATTATTAATAAAATTATCAAACCTACCTTGCAAGGTTTAAATGAATTAGGAACTATTTATAGAGGATTTTTATATGCTGGTTTAATGATAGTTAATAACGAACCTTTTCTAATTGAATACAATGTTCGTATGGGTGACCCTGAATGCCAAACAATTCTTCCTAAACTAAAAACTGACCTATCAGATATTTTTTTATCATGCTGTGAAGAAGGACTACATAATATTAATTTTGAATGGCAAAATAAAAAAAGCTTATGTGTAGTTTTATGCTCTAAAGGATATCCTGATGATTTCCAAAGAAATGTAGAAATAGAAAATTTAAATAATTTAAATCTGAATGATGATGATGATAATTATTTATTTCATGCTGGAACTTTAAAAAAAAATAAAAAAATTTATGCTATTGGTGGAAGAGTACTAAACTTTGTTACTCTTTCAGATAGTTTTATTAATTCTAAAAAAAATATTTTGAAAAATCTTGATGAACTTAATTGGACAGGTGGCTTCTATAGAAAAGACATTGGCTATAAAGTTATAGATTAATGCGAATTATCTCAGGAAACTTTAGAGGTAAAAAAATTATTGAACCTAAGGATAAACAAACCCGTCCACTTAAGGATTTAACAAAAGAATCTATTTTTAATATTATGATTCACTCAAATAAATTTCAAATTAATATAGAAGACTCAAATATACTTGATTTATTTTCTGGTGTTGGCTCTTTTGGTATTGAATGTCTATCAAGAAATGCAAAATATGTAACTTTTGTTGAAAAATATAATGGTGTTTTAAATATATTAAAAAAAAATTTATTAAATCTCAAAAAAATTAACAATTATGAGGTTGTTGAAAAAGATGTTTATAACACAAATTTTTTTTTTGAATTCGAAAAGACATTTGACATCATATTTCTAGATCCCCCATACAAAGATAAAAATTTAACAAATATTTTAATGAATATTTATAGTTCTAAATGTCTTGATAAAAATGGCGTCATTATAATTCACAGACATAAAAACGATCAGGATACACTTACAGAAAAATTTAAAGTGATTGAACAAAAAATATACGGATTGTCTAAAATTATTTTTTTATCTTTTTAAATTAGTAAGTTTTTTGTTTCAGTTTTTATTAGTTCCACAGCCGGCTGATCATAAGGATTTAAATTTAATGATTTTCCAATTAATATAGTCTCCAGAATAAAAAAACTAAATAACTCACCTAAAGTTTTTTCATTTCTTTTTTTGATTTCAAAACTTCGAAATGGAATATTTTTCATTTTAAATACATTCTCAGTAGCTTTTTTTTGAGCGTAAGTTATTTCCGCTAAGTTTTTACCTTTTAAGAATTCTTGTGAATATAAAATAGTGTTATTATTTATTTTTTGCGATTGTTTTTCATGCGTATAAAAAAAAGTAAAAAAATTGTTTTTAAAACCATCTAAGTACAACTGCATAACGCTATGATTATCTTTTGGCATATTAGAAACAATTGGTAATATACCTCTTTTTTTTTTACCTAAACTTTCAGCTACAAGTTGCTGATACCATTTGAATAAATTTTCAGATTGTTCATCATAATTTATAATAATTGAATTAAATTTTTTTTTTTTGGAAAAATATAAAATTGAACTTACATCGCTTATTAGTGCATCAATAAATTTTTTATTGTTAACTAAAGAATTGAACTGCTTAAAACTTTTAACATTTAGCCCCATTAATTCTGCTGGTAACATACCCACTTCTGATAAAACTGAATATCTTCCACCTATAAAATTATTATGATGAACAATCTCAGCTTTTAATTTGTTAGCTAAATTATACAAGTAGCTATTTCTATTTTCAGTAATAAATATATTTTTATCTTTTTTTTTTATTATTATGTTCGCATTAACAATGGTTTCGATAGTATTGCCTGATTTTGAAATTATTAAATTAGTTGAGTCATTTAAATTATCATTTTTTGAGTGCATTCGTAAATTATCAATAAATGAAAATTTTTTTTTAATCTTTTTTTTAAAAAAATCATATATTGCTTGAGCACCAAGAGAAGATCCACCCATTCCAATAATTCTATAATTTGAGAATTTTTTATATTTATTAACAATTTTTGTATTGTAGTCATTTTTATATTCTTTACCTAAAGATTTTAAAACTTGATTGTTCTCTTTTAGTAATAAATTAAGTTTTTTTTTTAAAATCTTGGTACTAAGTTTGGTCTTAAAATTAATAAATTTTATTCCAGCTGTTAACATTAATTATTTTTTATTTTACCAAGTATAAGATTTTCTAGAGAACCTGAGCCATCAGTAGTGCTGTCTAATACTGTATTGGTATTTTCAGATTTTGAAATTAAATTTTTTATCTGATCTTTTTCTTCAGTATCGTTTATGTTTTCTGATTTAGGGATAGGTAGTTCGTTATAGTCTGGTGGCATTAAGAGCGGTGATTTTTTTTCTACCAAAAACTCATCACTATTATTGTTTTTTTTGCTTGAAAAACCTTCTTTAACAGCTCCGCAAGAAGTAAGGAATATGGGTATTAATATCAAAAAAAGATAAGCGTTAAATTTTTTCATCATTGTTATTATTACCAATAAATTCCATGAAAATCATACAAATTACACCTAATGTTATAAAAATATCAGCTACATTAAAAACAAACCAATGAAAATTTCCAACATGAAAGTCTATAAAATCTGGCACAGCATTATAAAAAATTCTATCATGCAAATTACCTAATGCACCACCAACAATCATGAGTAACGAATACCTCTTAAAACCCTTACTTTTGAATGACATTATAACTAGTACGGCTACTATCATTGAAATTATTAAACTTAAAATATTGTATAGGTGTGTCTCATTAAAAGAGAATAGTCCAAAAGCAATCCCTTTATTCCAAATCAATACAATATTTAAATAAGAAGAATTAAAGATATCTAATCCAAAATTATTTTTATCTAGTTGAGTGACGAATATTTTTGATAGCCTATCTAAAAAATAGATTAAAGTTACTATGGAAAAACTAATATAAAAATTTTTACTTAAAAATTTAAATATCATCCAGAGTGTTTTGGGCAAGTTTTTCTTGAACATGCTTCTTTAGTAATTTTCCAGCATATTTGACACTTTAAACCCTCAGCTTTACTTGTTTGAACTTTAGTTTCAGAATTTTCTAAATAAGACACCTCTGCACTTGAAGTAATACATAGTTCTGAAAAATCCACATCTTTTGAAATATCAGTTAGTTTTTTATCTAAATTAATTTTTAAGCTTGCCTCTAAACTTGATCCAATTTCTTTGCTAGCTCTTTTTTCCTCAATACTGATATTACAGATATTTCTAATTTTAATAAGCTCTAACCATTTTTGATTTAAGTTTTCATTTTTGAAACTTGTTGGAAACTTTAAAAATTTTGTTAAATGAATGCTTTTATTATCATTCATTATTAATCTATAAATCTCTTCTGTAGTAAAAGATAGAATTGGTGCAAACCATTTTAATAGTGAGTTAAGAATAACATTTAATAATATAATTGTAGATTGTCTTTTTTTAGAGTCTTTGGAATCGCAGTATAAAGAATCTTTTCGAATATCAAAATAAAATGCTGATAGATCTACAGTACAAAAATTTAATAGTTCTTTATAAAGATTATGAAAATCATAATTATTAAAATAATTTTTAAAATTTTCATTTAACGTGTAAATTTTATGAAGCATAAATTGTTCCAATTCTGGAAGTTCAGATAAATTTATTTTTTCTAAATCAATTTTTTCATAGTTATCATTAAGATTTCCAAGTAAAAATCTAAATGTATTTCTAATTTTTCTGTAAGAGTCAGCATGCTGATCTAGAATAGAGTGATCAATTCTTAAATCCTCTGCATAGTTAGATGAAGCTACCCAAATTCTTAATATATCAGCTCCATATTTTTTCAAAATATCTTCAGGTGCAATTACATTTCCAAGCGATTTTGACATTTTCAAACCTTTTCCATCCACAACAAATCCATGTGATAAAATTGACTCAAATGGAGCTCTGCCTCTTGTTCCACAAGACTCAAGTAAGGATGAATGGAACCATCCTCTATGCTGATCTGAACCCTCTAAATACATCGATGCTGGCCATTTTAAATCTTCTCTTTTTTCCAAAACAAATGAATGTGTAGAACCACTATCAAACCAAACTTCGACTATATCGCTTAACTTATCATAATCTTCTGACTTATATTTTTCACCTAAGAATCTTTGCGGGTTGTCTGAAAACCAACAATCAGAACCCTCTTTTTCATAAATGTTTGCTATATTTTCATTAACTTCATCATCGACTAAGATCTCTTTAGTTTTTTTATTAACAAAAATTGGAAGAGGAACCCCCCAAACTCTTTGTCTTGAAACACACCAATCAGGTCTAGTTTCAATCATAGATCTTAATCTTTCTTTGCCTTTACTTGGATAAAACGTAGTTTCGTCAAGAGCTTTTAAAGCTGTGTCTCTTAATTTGTGACTTTCCATTGATATGAACCATTGTGGCGTTGCTCTATGTACCAGTGGCGCTTTAGATCTCCATGAATGAGGATAAGAATGTATCAGCTCGCCATTTGTTAGTAATTTTTTTTGTTCTTTGAGTTTTTCAATAACAATTGGATTGGCTTTAAAAATATGATTGCCTTCAAATAAATGAACGTTCTTAGTATATTTTCCATCACCATCAACTGTTTCAATAGCTTTAATTCCATGGTTTAAACATAAGTTAAAATCATCAGGCCCATGACTTGGTGCACAGTGAACAATACCTGTTCCCTGCTCTGTTGTTACAAATCTTGCTTCTAACATTGGGATATCAAATTCATATCCCAAATCTAAAAAAGGGTGATTGCAAATTGTATTTTTTAAATCTTTTCCTTTAAATTTTTTAATCTCTTTAAAATCTTTTATTTCACAATCTTTAATGACAGATTCTAATAAAGCTTCTGCTAAAACTATCTTTCGATTTTTAAAATCACCGTCGTCATTTAATTGTATCAACACATAATCAAGAGCTTCATTATACGCTAAAGCTTTGTTAGCTGGTATTGTCCATGGAGTTGTTGTCCAAATAACAATCTCACTTCCCTCAAGCTCTTTAATGTTGGATGATTTAACAGGGAACGATGTATAGATGGTATCAGATTTATGATCTTGGTATTCAACTTCTGCATCTGCAAGTGCAGTTTTTTCAACTGTAGACCACAAAACAGGTTTAAATCCTCTATATAAACTTCCCTCTTTTAGAAATTTTCCTAATTCTCTTACAATTTGAGCTTCTGCATCATAACTCATTGTAGAGTAATAATTTTCCCAGTCGCCTATAACACCTAGTCGTTTAAATTGTCCTTTATGAACTTCAATCCACTTTTCTGCAAATGATCTACATTCCTTTCTAAACTCAACTATTGGAACTTCATTTTTATTTTTTTTATTTTTTTTATATTGCTCCTCAATTTTCCACTCAATTGGCAAACCATGACAATCCCAGCCTGGAACATATACTGGAGTCTTTTCCATCCATTTGATGAAATTTTACTATAATGTCTTTTAAAATTTTATTTAAAGCAGTGCCCATATGTATATTTCCATTTGCATACGGAGGGCCATCATGTAACACAAACTTTTCTTTGCCTTTACTAGATTGTCTAAGCTCTTGATAAAGATTAATTTTTTTCCAATATTCTAAAATTTCTGGCTCTCTAACTGGTAAATTAGCCTTCATAGAAAAGGCAGTTTTTGGAAGATTTATTTGCGAATTACTCATGTTGCTTTTTTTGCTATCATTAAATCTAATTTAATCTGAGATCTCAATTTATTAATATTTTTAAATTTTTTTTCTTTTCTTATAAATTTTAAAAACTCAACTGATAAGTACTTATTGTAAAGATTTCCAGAAAAATTAAACAAATGAACCTCTAGTAAGATTTTTTTTTGATTAAATGTTGGTCTATAACCAAGATTTGCTATTCCTTTAAGNNACATAATCTTTAATATCTATGTTGCATGTTGGAAATCCAATTTTTTTTCCAACTTGCCTACCTTTTTGAACCATCCCTTCAATAGACCACTTTCTATCTAATAATTTATTGGCCTTTTGTAAAAAACCTTTTTCTAGATAACTTCTTATTAAAGAGGATGAAACTATTTTTTTATTAATTAAAAAAGGCTTTGGTTTGACAACTTGATACTTATACTTTTGTTCGTTTTGAACTAAAAATTTTACATCCCCTTCTCTTTTATTTCCAAATCTAAAATTATTACTAACAAACATAAATCTTGCTTTTAATTTTTTTGATAAAATATTTTTTATAAAATTGATTGATTTTGTTTTTGAAAAAGTTTTATCAAATTTTTTGGTTACAATAAAATCAACTGCAAGATTATTTAATAAATTTAATTTTTGAATTTTACTTGATAGCCTAAAATTTTTAATAGATTTATTAAAAAACATTTTTGGCATTGGGTCAAAATTTATTACACCGATTTTTAAATTATATTTTTTCTTATATTTTTGAGCTAATTTAAATAATTTTTGATGACCTAAATGCACTCCATCAAAGTTACCAATTAAAATTATTGATCCTTTATGATTTTTATTAATATCAAAATTTTTATATAATTTTACCATGTTAAATCTGACTGCATAAAGTTTACAATTGACTCATATTGTTTTGATATTTTTTCTATACCTTTATCTTTTATTTCATTTTTATGTACTCCATTAGAAATTAATAATGAATCATAATTTAAAAGGTTTGCCCCTTTAATATCGGTATTAAGGTTATCTCCAATTGATAAGATTTTTTTGTTTTTATTGTCTATTGATTGATTATAAACCTCTGGATAAGGCTTGCCAAAATAAACAACTTCTCCTCCCATTTTTTCAAATACCATAGCAACAGATCCTGCACATAATTCTCTTCTATTTCCTTTATCAACTATTAAATCAGGATTTGTACAAATCATCTTTTTATCAATGTGTTTTTCTAATAAATTTTTATAATAATTTAAATCTTGATCATAATCATCAAACAAACCAGTACATAAAAAATATTGGCATTTATCAATTTCTTTGGATTTATTGCTTCTAAAGTCATTAAATAAATCAAAATCTCTAGGTGGACCAATATGATAAAATCTTTTTAAAGAATAAAATTTTTTAAGGTAATTTAGCGCTGCTTCACCTGAGGTAAAAACTTTATCTCTAAATTTCTTATCCATTCCCATTTTTTCTAAAAATTCTTTAACTGGCTGGATGGGTCTTGGTGCATTCGTTAATAAAACAAAATTTTTATTAATCTCTAATAATTTTTTAAGGGTAAAAATTGCACCTTCATGAAGTTTAATGCCATTATGAATTACTCCCCATAGATCTATATAAAAAAGATCATAATTCTCAGCAATTGACTGCAAACCTTTAGAATCTAAATTTTTAGTCATATTTTAAGGTATAAACCATAAAATCCTTAATTTCCTACGATTTTTCATAACTTATTTTTCATATTATCTTGAAAAAGTTTAGTCAGTATCTATATGAGGCTCATATTTAATAAGGAGAATTTATGAAGTTTAAACCGTTACATGACAGAGTATTAATCGAAGTTTTAGATAGCAGTGAAAAAACTGCTGGTGGAATAATCATCCCAGATACAGCTCAAGAAAAACCTCAAGAAGGCAAAGTTGTTGCTGTTGGTGGAGGAGCTAAAACAGAAGATGGAAAATTAATTCCAATGGACGTTAAAGTTGGTGACAAAGTTTTATTTGGCAAATGGTCAGGAACTGAAGTCAAAATTGATGGCAAAGAATACAGCATAATGAAAGAGTCAGACATTATGGGTATTTCAGGAAAATAATTTAATTTAAAGGAGAAAGTAAAATGGCAAAAATAATTAAATTTGACGCTGAAGCAAGAGCGGCAATGATGAGAGGTGTCAATATTTTAGCTGATACCGTTAAAGTTACTTTAGGTCCAAAAGGCAGAAATGTTGTAATGGATAAATCTTATGGTGCACCAAGAATTACTAAAGATGGTGTTTCTGTTGCTAAAGAAATTGATCTTGAAGATAAATTTGAAAACATGGGTGCTCAAATGGTTAAGGAAGTTGCTAGCAAAACCAACGAAGAAGCTGGTGATGGTACAACTACAGCAACTATTTTGGCTCAAGCAATTGTAAGAGAAGGTATAAAGTACGTTACTGCTGGAATGAATCCTATGGATGTAAAAAGAGGTATTGATGCAGCTGTAGAAAATGTAAAAGAAAATCTAATTGCTTCTGCAAAAAAAGTAAAAGATAGTGATGAGATTGCTCAGGTTGGAACAATTTCTTCAAATGGTGACAAAGAAATTGGATCAATGATTGCAAAAGCTATGCAAAAAGTTGG
>ENA-UZXD01012036-UZXD01012036.1-metagenome-genome-assembly--contig:-Day-3-50m-contig-12036_pt1 | contig 10525 bp, 9 predicted proteins | sample MGYA00260344_ERZ794904 | MGnify/ENA metagenome assembly ERZ794904 | reverse complement strand
ATCGGCAGGTGGTCGCCCGGGTTCGTGGCCTGGCCGCTGAGCGGTCCATGACCTCAGCGGTGGTCACCTTCGACCGCCATCCGGCCAGCGTCGTCCGGCCCGAATCGGCGCCCCTGCTCCTGACCGACCCGCAGCAGAAGCTCGAGCAGTTGGCCACGACCGGGGTGGACCTGACGATGGTCGTCCCCTTTGACGAGGACCGGGCCATGGAGTCGGCTGACGAGTTCGTGCGACACGTGCTGGTCGACTGCATGGGCGCCGGCCTGGTCGTGGTGGGGGAGGACTTCCACTTCGGATACCAGCGGCAAGGCAACGTGGCCCTCCTCCGAGAGCTGGGCGAGGAGTTGGGCTTCGAGGTGCTGGGTCTTGGCCTGGTCGGCCTCGGCGGGCAGCCGGCCCGAGACCACGAGCAGGTGTCGTCCACGTTCATTCGACGGGCCCTGTCGCGAGGTGACCTGGAGCGGGCCAACGCGATGTTGGGCCGCCCGTACGAGATCAGGGGCCCGGTGGGTGGCGGTGACCGCCGGGGCCGTGAACTTGGCTTCCCGACAGCCAACGTCCGGGTCGATCCGGCGACGCTGTTACCCGAGGATGGCGTGTACGCCGGCTGGTACGAACGGCCCGACGGATCCGTATACGCAACGGCGATCTCTCTGGGCACCCGACCGCACTTCTACGACGATGGAGCCCGCCTGCTGGAGGCCCACCTACTTGACGCCAATCCGACGGATGCGAGTGACCCGGGTGATGGCGGCCCCGATCTCTACGGTGAGGAGGCCCGTGTGCGGTTCGTGGCCCACCTCCGTGGCCAGCGGACGTTCGACGGCGTCGACGCCCTCGTAGACCAGCTCCATCGGGACGTGGCCGACACCCGCTCTACCCTGGCCTAATTGGACGGCCCCGGTGGACGTACTGGACGTGGTGCTGTTGGTGGTTGGTGGCCTATTCGCGGGCTGCGTGAACACCATTGCCGGGGGCGGCTCGTTGCTCACCGTCCCGCTGCTGGTCCTGATCGGCATCCCGGGCGATGTGGCCAACGGGACCAATCGGGTGGGGATCTTGACATCGAACGTCTCGGCCGCCGAGGCCTTTCGTCGTCAGGGGGTGTCGGGCCTCAGCCGGGTGGTGCCGGTGCTGGTGCCGGTGGTCATCGGTTCACTGACCGGGTCCCTGCTGATCTCGAGAGTCGACGCCGAGGCGTTCGAACGGGTCTTCGGCATCATCATGATCCCGTTGCTCCTACTGTCGCTGCGACCGCCCAAAGTGCAAGTTGCCGCACGTCCGTGGTCGGGGCCGTTGGCCGCAGCCGTCTTCTTCGGCGTCGGGCTCTATGCGGGCGCCTTCCAGGCGGGTATCGGCCTCCTGATGGTGCTGGCCCTGTCGCGGTCGGGTCTCGACGTGGTGGCGGCCAACAGCGTGAAGGTGTTGGTCGTCCTCGTGGTGACGTGCACGGCGCTCCCGGTGTTCATCGCCGGGGGCCTTGTGGACTGGCAGCCGGCACTGGCATTGGCTGCCGGGTTCGGGGTGGGGGGTGCGCTTGGTGCCCGGATCACCGTGGCCGGTGGCGAACGGGTGGTGCGACCCGTTCTGGCCATGGCCGTGCTGGCCATGGCCGGCCGTCTGCTGGGCCTGTACTGACCGGCCGCCTGCTGGGCGTCGACTAAGACGCGGATACGATGCCCGGCACAACAGAGTCCTCGGGGTTGGGTGAAAGTCCCGACCGGCGGTGAGTCGGCTCCGGCCGACGCAGCCCGCGAACCCCACCGACCGTTCCTCCACGGAGGACAGCTGGTGGGGCCGACCAGGTGTAACTCCTGGGCCGACGGTCACAGTCCGGATGGGAGAGGACGTCGGATGCGGTGGCGATGCCGTGGACCGACCTGGTGACCCTCGGGCGCCGGGCGTCGGTTCCCGTCTCGTCGGCCGGGTCCCGTCGACTCCCGTCCTGCCCCGAGACGGGCCTGCCATGAGGTGGGTCTCGCCAACACGGGAGCGCACGGGACAGATGTTCACGGGAATCGTCGAGGAACTCGGCACGGTCCGATCCGTCGACGCGGTCGGCGACGGGCGACGCCTCGTGGTGGGAGCCACCACGGTGCTCGACGACGTGACCCTCGGCGCCTCCATCTCGGTCAACGGCTGCTGTCTCACCGTCATCGAGTGGGGCGATGACTGGTTCGCCGTGGATGCCGTGCCCGAGACGTTGGACCGCACCACGGTCGGCGACCTGACTACGGACGATCCGGTCAACCTCGAGCGACCGCTGGCTGCCGACGGCCGATTCGGCGGCCACGGGGTCCAGGGTCACGTCGACACGGTCACCGAGGTGGTGGCCGTGACCGACCAGTCCGACGGTTCTCGTCGGCTGACCTTCCGTCTGCCCGACGACCTGGCCGGCCAGATCGTGGAGAAGGGATCGATCACCCTCGACGGGGCCAGCCTCACCGTTGCCTCGGTCGGGGCCCCGTCCGGGTCCCCGTCCGCCGCCGGCACCTTCGACGTGGCCCTCATCCCGCACACGCTCGAGGTCACGACGTTCGGTGGCCGGTCGCCCGGCGACCGCTGCAACGTCGAGGCCGACGTCATCGCCCGCTACGTGGCCGGCCTGCTGGCCGCCGGGCGGATTCCCGTACCCGAACCCGGACCCGGAGAGAAGGGAGGCGGCTGATGTCGCTGTCCAGCATTGAAGACGCCATCGAGGCCTACGCCCGTGGTGAGTTCCTGATCGTCGTCGACGATGAGGACCGTGAGAACGAGGGCGACCTCATCATCGCGGCCGACGCCATGACGCCCGAGAAGATGGCGTTCATGATCCGTCACACCTCGGGTGTGATCTGTGCCCCGATGTCGGATGACCGTGCCGACGCACTGGACCTTCCGCTCATGGTGATTGACAACACCGAGTCGATGCGCACGGCCTTCACCGTGTCGGTCGACCTGGTGGAGGGCACCTCGACGGGCATCTCGGCGTCGGATCGTTCGGCCACCGTGGTGGCCCTCGCCGACAGCAGTCGTCTCCGCACCGAGTTCGCCCGCCCCGGTCACATCTTCCCGTTGCGGGCCCGGGCCGGTGGGGTGCTCAAGCGTGCCGGCCACACCGAGGCCGCGGTCGACCTGTGCGCGCTGGCCGACCGCCAGCCGGTCGGCGTGCTGTGCGGGATCGTGAACGACGACGGGACGATGGCCCGGGTGCCCGACCTGGAGGTCTTCGCGGTCGAGCACGACCTCCACTTCATCTCCATCGCCGACCTGATCCGCCATCGGCGGCGCCATGAGAAGTTGGTCGAACACTTCGGGTCGGCCCGCATTCCCACGAAGTACGGCGAGTTCACGGCACACGCCTACGTGTCGCTCCTCGACGACGAGGAGCACGTGGCCTACGTGCTGGGGGACCTGGGGTCGGTGGATGCACCACTGGTGCGGGTGCACTCCGAGTGCCTGACCGGCGACCTGCTGGGTTCGCTCCGGTGCGACTGTGGTTCACAGTTGGACGCCGCTCTGGCCCAGATCGGCGCCGAGGGCGTCGGGGTCATTGCCTACCTGCGGGGCCACGAGGGTCGGGGCATCGGCATCGGCCACAAGCTGCGGGCCTACGGACTCCAGGACGAGGGCCTCGACACCGTCGACGCCAACCTCTCCCAGGGTCTGCCCGTCGACTCCCGGGAGTACGGCGTGGGTGCCCAGATGCTGTCCGACCTGGGCCTCACCCACATGCGCCTGATGACCAACAACCCGGCCAAGTACGGCGGCCTCGAGGGCTACGGCCTGGAGATCACCGGTCGGGTCCCGCTGGACACGGCGGCCAACCCGGAGAACGTCCGGTACCTGGAGACCAAGCGGGACCGTCTCGGCCACAGCCTCGCCGCCGAGGGTGCCGAGGGGAGTGCCTCGTGAGGACGATCGACGCTCCGCTGGACGGGACCGGCCTGAAGGTCGGGATCGTGGCCGGCCGGTTCAACGACTTCGTGTCCAACAGCCTGGTGTCGGGTGCACAGGCCCGTCTGACGGGCCTCGGCGTGGCCGACGACGACATCGATTTGGCGTGGGTGGCCGGTGCTTTCGAGGTGCCGTTGGCGGCCCGGGCCATGGCCGAGTCGGGTCGCTACGACGCCGTGGTGTGCCTCGGTGCGGTGATCCGGGGCGAGACCCCGCACTTCGACTACGTGGCCGGTGAGGCCGCTGCGGGGATCATGCGAACCGGCCACGACACCGGCGTGCCGGTGGTGTTCGGCATCCTGACCACCGACACCGTCGAGCAGGCCATGGAACGGGCCGACGTGGACCGGGGCGACAAGGGCGCCGACTGTGCCGACGCGGCCGTCGAAATGGCCCGCCTGCTCAGCGCACTGGGTTCCTGAGTGCAGGGTTCCTGAGTGCAGGGTTCCTGAGTAGCGGAAGCGGCGTCAGTCGCCTGCCGCTTCGAGGCCCTGGCCGTAGCTGAACTCGACCACGTTGCCGTCGGGATCGGTCATCGCACACAGGTAGCCGACTGGGGGCGGGTGGTCCGCCGGCTCCCAGTGCAGGCAACCCGACGCCCGCCCCATCTCGGCCGCCTGATCAACCTCCCCGGGCGTGTCCACGTCGAAGCCCAGGTGGGCGAACGGCGTCAGGATGGGAAGGGGTTCGCCGGCTGCCCGGTCCTCAAAGGTCTGCACGACCACGATCCCCACCTCGTTGTCGCCCTCGGCCAGCCCTGCTCCCTCAGCCAGCCACGCCACCTCGGCGTCCGGGTCGGTCCGCCGGTGAAAGGCCCGCATCGGCGTGTGGGATTCGTACCATGCGATGGTGGCGTCCAGATCGTGGACCGGTAGCGCCAGATGGGTGAACCGAGCGCTCATGGGGTGAGAATACGCGCCTCGCCGGTACCCTGTTTCCCTGTGGACGACCCGACCGGGGTCGTCCAGGGTCGGAATCGAAGAACTCCGACCCTCCGTATGGCTTCAGGCGACGCACAGCGTGCCATGAGGCCGGGTCCGACACCCGAGGTTCCGATGCCGACCAACCTGCCTCCCAAGGGCAACACCATTGAGACGAACCGGTTGCACGAAAGTGACACCGGTTCTCCCGAGGTGCAGATCGCACTGCTGAGCGACCGCGTCAACCATCTCACCGATCACCTGAAGGTCCACAAGAAGGACCATCACAGTCGGCGAGGTCTGTTGATGCTGGTCGGTCGCCGCCGGCGGATGCTCGACTACGTCAAGAAGAACGACGTCGAGCGTTACCGGGCGATCATTGCCAAGCTGGGCCTGCGCCGCTAGGTCGAATCAGATTCCGGGCGGCCCACGGGTCGCCCGAGTCGCGTCGGGGACCGGATCCACGGGACCGACAACCAGATCGATGAACGGGGACGGCGCGCCGCGCCCACACCCCACCGAGCCGCAGCCGCGGCCATCGAACCGTCCGGAGTCGTTCCGGATGGTCTACGAGAAGAGAGAACATGACTGAAGCAACCACGGTTTCCTGCACATTTGGCGGGACCGAAAAGACCATGTCGTTCGAGACGGGTCGAATGGCCCCTCTGGCCGGCGGATCCGTCCTGGCCAAGATCGGCGGTTCCACAGTGCTGGTGACCGCCACCGGCGCCAAGTCCCCTCGTCCCGGGGCGGATTTCTTCCCCCTGACGGTCGACATCGAAGAGCGGATGTACGCGGCGGGCAAGATTCCCGGCTCGTTCTTCCGTCGTGAAGGTCGGGCGCCCGAGTCGGCGATCCTGACCTGTCGCCTGATCGACCGCCCGTTGCGGCCGATGTTCCCGGACGGGTTCCGCAACGAGGTCCACATCGTGGGCACGGTGGTGGGAGCCGACATGGTGAACCCCCACGACGTTCTGGCGCTGAACGGTGCCTCGGCAGCCCTCATGCTGTCGGGCATCCCGTTCGACGGTCCGGTCGGTGCGGTCCGCATCGCCTGGTCGGCGGCCGGTGAGTGGATCGCCCACCCGACCTACGAAGAGGGCAGCGAGTCCGCCTTCGAGATGGTGGTGGCCGGTCGTCTGCTCGACGATGGTGACGTCGCCGTGATGATGGTCGAGGCCGGTGGCACCGAGGCCACCTGCGACGTCTACGAGGCTGGCGCCCCGATGGTCGACGAGGCCGTGCTGGCCGGTGGCCTGGACTTCTCCAAGCAGTACATCCGTGAGGCCATCGAGCTCCAGCTGGAGCTGGTGGCCGCGGTGGGTGCGCCGGAGATCATGGCCTACGAGGTCACGAGCGACTACTCCGACGAGGTGTTCGCCGCGGTCGAGGCCGCTGGTTCCGAGCGCATCGCCGCTACCCAGACCATTGCCGACAAGACCGAGCGTCAGAACGCCGAGTCGACCCTCAAGGCCGAGCTGGTCGCCGAGCTGCTTCCGCAGTTCGCCGACGTCGCCAACGCCGATCGCCAGATCGGTGGCGCCATCCGGGGCATCACCAAGGAGTTGGTGCGGACCCGCATCGTCACCGAGGGCGTCCGCATCGACGGACGTGGCACGAGCGACCTCCGACCGGTCTCGTCAGAGGTGGCGATCGTCCCCACGGCGCACGGCTCCGGCCTGTTCCAGCGTGGCGAGACCCAGGTGCTGAACTTCACCACCCTGGGCACCGGCCGCATGGACCAGATGATCGACGGCATCGACCCGGTCGACCGCAAGCGGTTCATGCACCACTACAACTTCCCGCCCTTCTCGACCGGCGAGACCGGCTTCATGCGGGGCCCGAAGCGTCGTGAGATCGGCCATGGTGCGCTCGCCGAGCGTGCCCTGTTCCCGATCATCCCGAGCTTCGAGGAGTTCCCCTACACGCTGCGTCTGGTGTCGGAGGTCCTGGCCTCCAACGGTTCCAGCTCGATGGGTTCGGTGTGTTCGTCGAGCCTCTCGATGATGGACGCCGGTGTGCCGATCAAGGCCCCGGTGGCCGGCATCGCCATGGGCCTCGTGGTCAAGGACGGCGAGTACGTCACCCTCACCGACATCCTCGGCGCCGAAGATGCCTTCGGTGACATGGACTTCAAGGTGGCCGGTACGGCTGAGTTCGTGACCGCCCTGCAGCTCGACACCAAGATCGACGGCATTCCCGCCGACGTCTTGGCTGGCGCGCTGAACCAGGCCAAGGAAGCCCGTCTGGCCATCCTGGCCGTCATGGCCGAGGCCATCCCCGCACCGCGTGACGACGTCGGTGAGAGCGCCCCGAAGATCGAGGCCTTCGAGATTCCGGTCGAGAAGATCGGCGAGGTCATCGGCCCGAAGGGCAAGATGATCAACACCATCCAGGCCGAGACCGGCGCCGACATCAGTGTCGACGACGACGGGATGGTCGGCATCGTGTCGATCGCCTCGCCGGACCGGGCCAAGGTGGCCGAGGCCAAGCGCCAGGTCATGCTGATCGTGGATCCGCCGACCGCCGAGGTCGGTGCCGTCTACGAGGGCCGCGTGGTGAACATCACCAAGTTCGGCGCCTTCGTCAGCATCCTCCCGGGTCGTGACGGCCTCGTGCACATCTCCAAGCTCGGTGCCGGCAAGCGCATCGACAAGGTGGAGGACGTGCTGGAGCTGGGTCAGCCCCTGACGGTGATCGTCGAGGACGTCGATCCCAACGGGAAGATCTCGCTGAAGCCGGCCGGTGACGGTCCCGCAGCGTCGTCCAAGGCCGAGGAGGCCCCGGCGGCCGCTCCGGTCGAGGCCGAGGAGGCTCCGGCCGCCTCGTTCGAGGACGACGTGGACGACGGCGACTACAACGATGCCGACCCCTCGGCCGACGACGACTTCGATGAGGACGATTCGTCCGACGACGATGACGCACCGGTCGTGGCCAGCTTCGAGGACGCCTTCAAGGCCGAGCTCGAGACGGTCCACGGCGACCTGGGCGCCGACGCCCCGGCCAACCGCGGTGGTGGTGGCGGCGGCGGTGGCCGTCGACGCCGCCGCTAGGCACCGGATCGTCGGTCCGTCCTGCACGACGGATCTGTTGATCCCAGGCGCCCTCGTGGCGCCGATATGACCACCGGTTCGGTGGTTGAACTGAGCCTGCCCGAACACGGTCCGACCGATGGACCGGGTGTNNTCTCGGTCGGCGTGTGGGTGGGCGTCGGTGGCCGTGACGAGGATCCGGCCCTGGCCGGCACCTCGCATTTTCTCGAACACCTGCTTTTCAAGGGCACGGAGCACCGTTCGGCCCGGGCCATCGCCGAGTTGGTGGACGCCACCGGCGGCGAGATGAATGCCTTCACGACCAAGGAATACACGGCGTACTACGCCCGTCTTCCGGTGGGTGGTCAGGAGACCGCCGTGGCCCTGTTGGCCGACGTGCTGCGCGAACCCGCACTGCGGGCCGCCGACGTCGAGACCGAGCGCCAGGTGATCCTCGAGGAGATCCACCTGGCGGCCGACGACCCCGATGACGTCGTCTTCGATCTGCTCTACGAGGCGTTGTTCCCCGACCATCCGTTGGGCCGTGAGGTCCTGGGGTCGGAGGCATCGGTTGGTGCGCTGAGTCGGGACGACATCGACGGCTTCCATGACCACTGGTACCGCGCCCCCAACCTGGTGGTGGCCGCAGCGGGGGCCGTTGACCATGAGGCCCTCGTTTCCCAGGTGGGTGAGGCGTTCGCTGGACGCACCGGTGGCGTGGTGCCGGAACGAACCGGGCCGGTGGCTCCCTCGGTGGCGGCCCGCCGTATCACCCGGCCAACCGAGGCCGACCACGTCGCCTGGGGTTGGCGAGGCCTGGATCGCAGCGATCCGCGCCGGCACGCGTTGGCCATCGGGATCCATGTGCTGGGTGGGGGACTGTCAAGCCGACTGTTCCAGACAGTGCGAGAGCAACGTGGGCTGGCCTACAGCGTGTTCTCGTCGATGGGTTCCTATCAGGACGCCGGCCTGGTGTCGGTGTACGCCGGTACCGCGCCGGAGCGAGCCGATGAGCTCAAGCGCGTGGTGGCTGACGAGGTCGGCGAGGTGGCCTCCCACGGCATCACCGATGCTGAACTGACCATTGCCCGCGACGGCTTCGAGGGTTCGCTCCTGCTGGGACTCGAGGGTTCGGGCAGCCGAATGTCGCGTCTGGGTTCCAGCCAGAGCCTGCTGGGCCGGGTGGTTCCCCTCGACGAGTACGTCGAGATCATCCGGGCTGTGACCCTGGACGAGGTGAACACCGTTCTGGCCGAGGTGCTGGCCCCCGACGCCATCGTGGCCGAGGTCGGGCCCTCTATCTGAGTCGGCCGCCTGAAACGCTGCCGATCCGACCTGTCGACGACCGGTAGCCTCGGACCCATGGGAACGACCGATGCCGGGCTGATCCGCGTCGGCGTGCTGGGAGTGGCCGGACGTATGGGTCGTGCCGTGGCCGATGCCGTGCATGACGCCGAGGGTCTGGTGCTGGCCGGGGCCGCTGATCCGTCGGCGGCGGGCACCGAGGTGCATGGCGTGACCGTGGTGGCCGATGTCGAAGGCCTGTTGGCCGCAACCCCGGACGTGGTGGTCGACTTCACGGTGGCCGAGGCCAGTCGGGCCACCCTTCCGGTACTGGCCGCCGCCGGGGTGCACGCCGTGGTCGGCACCAGTGGCCTGGGCGATGACGACCTGGCCACGCTGCGCGACGCCTTCACGAGGAGCAACTGCGTGGTGGCCCCCAACTTCGCCATCGGTGCGGTGCTCATGATGCGTTTCGCCGAGCTGGCCGCCCCGTGGTTCGACACCGCGGAGATCGTCGAGATCCACCACGACGGCAAGGTCGACGCCCCGTCGGGAACCGCGGTGGCCACCGCCGAGCGCATGGCCGCCGCGTCGGCCGAGTGGGCGCCCGATCCGACCACCCGTGAGGTGATGCCGGGAGCCCGCGGTGGGGTGGGCCCCGCCGACATCCACATCCACAGCCTCCGTATGCGCGGTGCCGTGGCCGACCAGGAGGTGGTGCTGGGCACCACCGGGCAGACCCTGACCATCCGGCACGACACCACCGATCGGGCTTCGTTCATGCCCGGCGTGGTGCTGGCCGTCCGGCGCATCGCCGACGCCCCCGGCGTGACGCTCGGCCTGGACGCCCTTCTGGGCCTCTGATCCGAGCCGGCGTTCCGACCATGAATCCGGGAAGCCGGCGCCTGCTGCGTCCGGCGTGGATCGTGTCGCACCTGCTGGTGGCCGGCCTGCTGGTGGCCACCATCAACATGGGGTTCTGGCAGCTCCGTCGTCTCGACGCCCGCCAGGGCCACAACGCCGTGGTGGCCGCCCGCGCCGAGGAACCCGTGGTGCCGCTGGCCACGGCCTTCGCTGCGTTGAAGGAGGGCGGTACGCCCGAGGATCTCCGGCACGTCCGGATCACCGTGCACGGTCGCTGGGACGCCGGGACCGAGGTCCATCTGGCCAACCGCTCACGTGACGGGGTGCCCGGTGTCCATGTGGTGGCCCTGCTGCGGATCGACGAGATCCATCCCGGGGTGGGAGTGGCCGTCGACCGGGGCTTCGTGCCCCGCCCGGTCCGACTGGAGGGTGACCCGGACGTCTGGGCCCCGGACGCCGAGCAGGTCGTGCTCACCGGCTCGCTGGACG
>ENA-UZXD01017474-UZXD01017474.1-metagenome-genome-assembly--contig:-Day-3-50m-contig-17474_pt1 | contig 10532 bp, 10 predicted proteins | sample MGYA00260344_ERZ794904 | MGnify/ENA metagenome assembly ERZ794904 | reverse complement strand
AAAGATTGGAACCTTAATTTTTATATTTACTATTCTAAAATAGATTTTTTTGAAAACATTATACATTGTTAGACATGCGAAATCCTCATGGGACTATAAAAATATAGAAGACATCGACAGGCCCTTGAAAAAAAGAGGCATCAAAGATGCTCATTTAATGTCTAAATTTCTATCCAAAAAAATTAATAAACCTGATGTTTTTATTTCAAGTGTAGCCAACAGAGCTCTCCACACGAGCGTAGTTTTTTGTCAAAACTTTAATTATCCTTTTTCAAATCTTAAAATTAAAAAAGAATTGTACAGCTTTAGTGATGGTTATCTCGTAAAAACTGTAAAAGCTCTTGATAACAGTTTTGATTCTGCTATTATTTTTAGTCATGACCATGGAATAAATACTTTTGTAAATAAATATGGGAGCAAGCCAATTAATCATGTTAGTACCTGTGGTGTAATTGGTATTCAATTTGATGAAAAACACTGGAAAGACATAAAAAAAGGAGATACCATACTCATCGAATTCCCAAAAAACCACAAGAAGTAAAAGTGTCTATTGGGCTTACCTTTCTTAGCTTTACAACTTACTAAAGAACCTTCATAAATGATTTTACAGAGGCATTAAACTGATTATCACCCTCTACAAACTTAGTAGACATCTTAAGATAACTCAGTGAAGAAATTTTGTTTGACAATCTCATATAATCTTTTTCAGTCGTTAAAAGTATTTTCTTTTCTGAGGTTATTGAAGAGTACTTTGTTGTGATAACATCTATTTCTTTTGAAGTAAATTGATGATGGTCTGAATAGTTCAAGTGATGAACTTCATTACCCTTTGCTTTTAAAAATGAAACCAATGGAGCTGGATTAGCAATACCAGTTAGTAATAGTATTTCGTAATCATTTAATGCCTCTGTAGGTATATTGAGTTTACCCGAGGTTTTATTATCATAACTAATACTAGAAAAAAAGACGTGCTGTTTTGATGTTGCGTTTAATTTTCTTTTTATGTCTTGTTGTTTTTCAGACGAAAGATCAATAGGGCATTTGGTCACTATAATGATATGAGCTCTTTTGGCTCCTCCTTTATTTTCACGAAGATTTCCAGTGGGTAAAACAAAATCATCAGTATATAAATCATCAAACTTAGTTAATAAAATATAACAATCTGCCTTTACTTTTCTGTGTTGGTATGCATCGTCTAACAAAACAACATCAATAGATTCCTTTCGCTGTAGCTCTTGAATACCATTCACACGATTTTCATCGACTGCAACACATATTTTTGGAAATTTTTTAAAAAATTGCAAAGGCTCATCACCAACATCATCTGAAGTATGAGTACCATCTATCAAAATAAAACCCTTGGTCTTCCTTTTATACCCCCTACTTAATACAGCTATTTTATAATTATTTTGTAAAACTTTAATCAAGTATTCTATCTGAGGTGTCTTTCCTGTTCCCCCAACACTTAAATTTCCAACAGCTATGATTGGAATACTGAACGTTTTAGATTTAAAAAAGCCAAGGTCATAAAAAAGATTACGAATACGCGTAACTAAGTCATATAAGAGTGAAAATGGATACAGTATAAATCGTAGTAGACTCACAAATTGTTTTTTTAATGACAAACCCTGAAAGTGTATTAATGGTACGAAAATACAATAAAATTTTTCTTCTATTTTCAAACTCCTTCGTAGAAAAAAAAGTAAGATAAATATTTCAAACATTTTTGAATTAAAATAGTAACTTTGAGAATATTATTTTAACTATTGTATGTTTACTCTAGAATTTTACAGGTAGCATCCATAATTAATAAGATCAATATGACCATAAAAAATGTAAGTGACTACTTGGAGGAAATAGCTCCATTAAACCAAGCAGAAGATTTTGACAACGTGGGTTTATTAATCGGAAATGAAACTACTGAGGTTAAAGGAGTATTGGTAACACTAGATACTCTAGAGGAAACAGTTGACGAAGCTATTAAGAAAAAATGTAATTTAATAGTAAGCTTTCATCCTATAATTTTCAGTGGTTTGAAAAAAATTAACGGAAACTCATACGTTGAAAAGGTAGTTATGAAAGCCATACAAAACAATATTGCTATTTATGCTACACATACCGCTTTAGATAATAGTAAAGTTGGCGTGAGTGCAAAAATGTGTGAGGTACTAGGTTTATTAAACAACAGCATATTACTTCCCAAAGATGGTGGTGCTACTGGAATGGGTATGATAGGAGATTTACCCAAACCCATGCAAGAGGAAGATTTTTTAACCTTTACAAAAAAAACGTTCAAAACAAATGGAATTCGTTATTCAAATAAAACAGGGAAATTAGTGAAAAAAGTAGCTGTTCTGGGTGGATCTGGAAGTTTTGCAATTACTGACGCAATACACAAAAAAGCGGATGTTTATATCAGTGCAGATTTTAAGTATCACGATTTTTTTAAAGCCGAAGATAAAATCTTATTAATTGATGTTGGACATTATGAAAGTGAACAGTTTACAAAAAACCTTTTGGTTGACTATCTTACAAAAAAATTCACTAGTTTTGCAATCATTTTATCAGAAAAAAGTACAAATCCAATTTATTATTTATAAACATGGCAAAGAAGAAAGAAGTTAGTGTAGAAGAAAAGTTAAGAGCACTCTATGACTTACAATTAATAGATTCTAGAATAGATGAAATAAGAAATGTAAGAGGTGAATTACCTTTAGAGGTTGAGGATTTACAAGATGAGGTAACTGGTTTAAATACTAGAATTTCTAATTTATCTGAGGATGTTTCAAACTTAGAAACTGATATCAATAACAAAAAGATAGCCATTGAGGAATCAATTACTTTAATGAAAAAATATGAAGAGCAACAAAAAAATGTTAGAAATAACAGAGAATTTGACTCTTTAGCTAAAGAAACTGAATATCAAGAATTAGAGATTCAATTGTCTGAGAAACGCATTAAAGAGTTTCAAGCTAAAATTGAACAAAAGAACGAAGTTATAGCTACAACTAAAGAAAAGCTAGATAAACAACAAATTCACTTAGATCACAAAAAAGCTGAATTAAATTCAATCCTAAAAGAAACTGAAAAAGAAGAGAAACTATTATTAGATAAATCAAAAGAATTTTCGGCTTCAATTGACAATCATTTATTGACTGCGTATACAAGAATTAGAAATAAAGTGAAAAACGGACTAGCAGTTGTATCTATTGAACGTGGTGCATCTGGTGGATCTTTCTTTACAATTCCTCCACAAATTCAATTAGAGATTGCTAACAGGAAAAAAATAACAATTGATGAACATAGTGGGCGAATTTTGATTGATGCTGATTTAGCAGCAGAAGAAAAAGAAAAAATCGATAGCCTTTTTGCTTAAACCAATTTTAAAATAAAAAAACTCAGACTAAAGTCTGAGTTTTTTTTTGCTTTAAAATCATATTAATAATCGAGTGATCTTATGTAGGCTAATTTATCTTTCCAGACCTTTAACCCGTTCTTAAAAGTATCTATATTTTTATGAACGTTTTTTACCATAGGATTGTCATCTGAAGCATTGGAGAAAAAACTTAAATTATTTTCTAATTGTTGAATTTCACGAACTGATTCATCAATTTTCTTCCTAACAAATACAAGTTCAGAATCTAATTTTCTAATGTCATTATTTGCAAGATATCCATTTATAATATTTTTAAATTTCAATAAAACAATTTCACTCTTATCTAAAGAAAGTTTTGATAAAAGACCATCTACAAATTTATTAAATTTGAGATCAACAGCTTTTGACCCTCTTGGAGTAGTTCCAAGTTGATTCCAACTTCCCATTAAATTTGTTATTGTGTCTTTAGTCGTGTAATCTTCAACTTTAAGCGCCTCAACAAAGGCAATTTTATGGTCTATAATTTCTTTTTGCTCGTCACTTAATGCGTTTTTCTGATTGTGATAACGATCAAAATAATAATTACAAGAAGACTTAAACTTTTTCCAAATGTCATCTGAAAACTTTCTAGGGACATGTCCTATTTTTTTCCAATCAGATTGTATTTTCTTGAATGTGTTTGTTGTAGTTTCCCAATCTTCACTGTCTTTGATAGATTCAGCTAGTTTAATAAGGTCTAATTTGGCTTGAAGATTGTTTTGTTGAGCGTTTTTCTCTTGTTTATAAAACTTATTCTTTTCTCTATTGAATTGCTTGGTTGCTTCTTTAAACTTTTTCCAAATAGATTCACTTTTTGAATAGGGTAATTTACCTGCATCAAAATATTTTTTTCTAAGCGCATCAATATCTTTTATGCTTTTCTGCCAGTCATTATGTGTTTTGTTCTTAGAAGAGTCATAGGATAGAATTTCATCAATAACTAACATTTTTGCTTCAATAATGACAACATATTGAGATTTCATACTTTTAAAATGATCATGCCTTTTGTCATGTATGATTTTAGTAGCTGCGCTAAATTTATCCCAAACATCATCCCTCATTTCACGGGCTACAGGACCAATATCTTCTTTCCATGTTTTATGTAAATCCTGTAATTCTTTAAATGCAGCATTAACATCTTTCATTTCTGCTAAGAATTCTGCTTTCTCAATTAGTTTTAATTTTTCTTCTAAATTGTTCTTAAAATCTAGGTCTCTAAAATCGTTGCTTAAATGTAATAAATCATAAAAACGTTCTACATGATGGTGGTATATTTTCCAAGTATCATTGTATTTTGTTTTTGGTACAGGACCAATCGATCTCCAAGTATTTTGCAAATCTCTGAAATACTTATACATTGTTTTGGTATCCGCATTTTCTATTAAAATTTTTAAATCCTCAATTACCTGAACTCTTTTTTCTAAATTGTCTTTTAGTTGTTTTTCTAAATTGGAATAGTGAATATCTTTTTGTTTTTTGTAATCTGAAAGTAACTTGTTGTATTTAGACTTTACTGGACTAGAATATTGAAAGTCAATTGTATTTCCTCCCTCAGCTAAAAAAAGTGATTTTTTCTCTGCTAAAAGCGTTCCAAACTTTAGATTAAAAGCACTTTTAATTGCTTCTACAGAAGATTTAATATGTTGAACTTTTTGAGTAAGTATTATATTTTCTAAAGCAGCTGTAAGTTCTTCTAGACTTAAAGTGTCATATTTTATAATCTCAACTTCCTTATTGGGCTTTTCTTGTTCTGTATCCCCTTCAACCTCATTGCTATTATCTTTTGAAACTACATCAACATCTGAGCTTACAGGTGTTTTTTCATCAATAACTATTTCTTGAGTGTCAGATTCTTTTGAATCAGCAGTTACTTTTTCAGTACTACTAGCTTTAGTAACTTCATCATCAACTTCAACTTCTTTGCTATCTATATCTACATTGACTTGCTCTGAAATAACTTCATTTTCATTTGTTGTTTCAATTACCTCATCTTTTGTTTGGGTAGTTTTTTTAATTTTATCTTCTTTAGATTCTAACATATCTACAATGTTTAAGGTTCCTATAATATTAGGGATAAAGATAACAATGTCTTGTTAAACAACAAAAAAATCATAACATGATTCATGATCTATTTAATCCATAATCTCCAAGATTCTTCTGCTTGTAATTCCAGCATTTCAAGACCATTTTTTACAAGGGCTCCTTGTTTTTTACCTTCAAGTAAGAATGCTGTTTCGACCGGATTATAAATTAAGTCATACAGCAAATGTTTAGGTGTTAAAAATTGGTAAGGAATCGTTGGTTTTTCATTAATATTTGGATAAGTCCCTATAGGTGAGCAATTAACGATAATAGTATATTCATTTAGTAATTTATCTGAAAGATCAGCATAGGATATTTCATTACCCCCATTCGGGTTTCTAGAAACTTTATAATAATCAATGTTTAATTTTTTAAAAACATAGGCTACAGCTTTTGAAGCACCACCAGTGCCTAAAATTAAAGCTTTGGTATGATGGTTTTTCAAAAGAGGTATTAAAGAGTTCTCAAAACCAACAACATCAGTATTGTAACCAACTAACCTTCCATCGTTTGTGAATTTAATTGTATTAATAGCTCCTATTTCACTCGCTATTGTATCTACTTCGTCAATGTAGTTAAAAACTGATTCCTTGTAAGGTATTGTAACATTACACCCCTTGAGGGTTGTTTTAAACTCACTTAGAATTTCTGGAAAGTCTTGTATCTTATCTATGTCAAAATTCACATACTTATGCCCTTCCAACTGGAGATCTATAAACTTTTCGGAAAAATAGTTTTCAGAAAAAGAATATGAAATATTTTTTCCTACCAGTCCAAAAAGTGTTTTATTTAATTTTTCTACCATAATAATCTATTGCTAATATTAAGCTAATCCCTAAAAAAATATAAAAAACAGCAAACCAGGTTGTGGAATCATTAATGTCTGGAATAAAACGTTGATAATTTTCAATTACTTGATTCCCTTGTTGATCTAGTACTAATTTTTGATTTTCTATTTTAAAAACCTTTTCCTTCCATGGCCAAACAATACCTAAAGATCCGGTGATAAAACCAATAATTATAGCAGTAACTATTTGATGCCATCTTTTTAAAACATAACCCAAGACATGAGATAGAGAAACCAACCCAAAGGCAGAACCAGCAGTAAAAACACCAATAATTTTCAAATAATATATTTTAATTGGATCTTTTAAAAAATCAAAATTAAATGACAAAATCTCTTTGATAACAACTGATAGAACATTCACAGCATCTACCAATAACAGCACATAATTTCCTAATAGAATCAAAATAAATGAACCCGATAATCCAGGAAGAGTCATTCCTGAAACACCGATAATTCCACAAATAAAAACAAACCAAAGGTTATCGTTTTCTTTTGCAGGCGTAAGGAAACTAATTCCTAAGCCAATTAAAATACCTACAATTACAAAAATTATTTTTTTAAAACTCCATTCACCAAAATCTTTAGCGATGTAATATATAGAGCCAATAATCATTCCAAAAAACCAACTCCAGACATACAGCTCAAAGTTTTTTAAAAAAAAGTCTAGCAGAAGAGAAACACTAAAATAACTGAACACACTTCCAGAAATTATAATACATGTAAATTGTGAGTTGGTGTAGTTAAGAAAACTTTTAAATCTACCATTTAAAATCAATTTGAAAGCTTTTAAATTGATTTTTTGAAATGAATAAATTAGTTCCTCATAAAAACCTAACACAAAAGAAACAGTACCACCAGAAACTCCAGGAACTTTATTAGCCGCTCCCATAATTATTCCTTTAAAAAAAAGTATTAATTTTTCAGTAAAGTTTCTTTTCTTTTGCATTACTCTTTTTTAACTGCTAATTTTTCCAGTAATAAGATAAGGCTAAATCCTATTATTGCAAGTAATCCAGCCATTAATAATTTAGAATCACCATCAAATGAAAAAGGGGAAACACTTGTTGTATTAAATGGAACCTCTATCCCTTTTGAATTAGTTCTCCATGAAATGGTTTCTTTCCATGGCCAAATTTTATTTAAAGATCCAGCTATAAAACCAATTAACAATGCTAAGGTGTAATTTTTATATTTTGAAAACAACCACTTTAAGACTCTAGAAAAAGTTAATAATCCTAAAATAGCTCCGGCCATAAAAATAATTATACTGAAAAAATCTTTTGTATTAATTGCGTTTAGAATAGGCTTATACGCCCCTAAAAGCACCAAAATAAAAGAACCTGAAATACCAGGTAAAATCATAGCACAAATAGCAATCATACCTGCTAAAAATAAAAACCAGGGAGAAGAGTTTTGAGATATAACTGGGTTTAACGTAGTAATATAATACGCAAATATTAATCCAAAAATGAGATATAAATAGCATTTAATATTCCATATTTTTATTTGCTTAGCGATGTAAATTATACTAGCTAATACCAAGCCAAAGAAAAAAGACCAAATTAGTATAGGGTGATTTTCTAAAAGGTTTTCAATCAACTTTGCAAGCGATAAAACACTGATAAAAATTCCAATAAAAAGAGCTAATAGAAAACGACCATTTACCATCTTCCAAACTTTCTTAAACCCTTCATTTTTCAATACAGAGAATAAACTTAAATTGAAACTACTAATAGAATTAAGAAGTTCTTCATAAATACCTGAGATAAAAGCAATAGTTCCACCAGAAACTCCCGGCACAACATCAGCAGCACCCATTGCTATTCCTTTCAGAGAAATGATTATGTAGTCTTTTAACGATCTTTTCATAAATATTTTTTTTATGGTAACGAAGATACTTGAAAAAGTAAAAATACACTTACAAATAAAAAAAACTGAAAGATTTTTTCAGTTTTTTTATTTTGGAAGAAACAGTTGAAATCTTAGATAGCTATTCCATAGCCTTTTTATAATTATAAAGTAATTCTTTAACTTTTAAATTGACTAATACCGAAGGAAAAAGCTCCTTCATTATGGTGTGCATATTAAAATCTATCTTCAACCCATTTAATAAGTGAGTTAGCCCTTCTTTTTCATTGTCGAAAATTAAAGATAATCCGGAGAGTCGGTATTCAATTTCTGCAGTATTAGTGTAGGAATCTTTAGCTGAAATCAACACCTCAAATGCTGCTTTAAAATCACCAACAAACATTAATAAATCAGATAGCGAAGTGTGTATTTCTATTGAGCAGTCATTTAAGTCCAGGCATTTCTCAAGGCCTCTAATCCCCTCTTTAAATAAATTTAATTTAATATTTATATCAGAATACTTTCTCCAATAAAAAACATTATAATCGTCAATTTTTAAGGCTTTAGAAATATAATATAACGCCTTTTGATACTCTTTTTGTTCATAATAGGCTTCGGTCAACAAAATCCAACCCTTGTCTAAAAAAGGATCCTCATGAACTGATTTTTTGTAAAAATCAATAGCAATATCTAGCTTTTTTAGTTTTTGATAACATTCTCCAATTCTTAGAAATGCGAAAGCAGTTGGATCATCTAATTCTAGTGTTAACCTATAGTTTTGAATGGCTTCTTCAAATTCCCCAAGTTTCTCGAGTGTTTTTGCTTTTTCTAAATATCCACCAATAAATGATTCATCAATTAATACCGCGTAATCAAAACAAGTTAACGCTTCCTTGTATCTTTTTAGCACAAAGTACTGGCGCCCTAATTGATGCCAAGCCACTTCACTATAGGGGCTCCTGTCTAGAAAAGCATTCAAAAAAACAATAGCTTTTTCATGATTCTTTTGCATATCAAAGCAATACACAACATTATACAAAGAAGAATAATCTTCATGATCTACATCAATACATTTAGCAAAACTCAGTCGTGCTTTTTCAAAATCATCTAAATATAAATACTCCATACCCATCATAGACCAAATATCTACTTTATCATCTGCATATGAAACCGCAATTTTAAGGTTTTTAATTGCTTTTTCGTGATTTCCATTTTTAGAAAGTATTGTAGCTTTCTGAATATAAACCTCTTCATTAGCTGGTGCTAAGAGTTCAATCCTCATCAGTTTCTGTGAGGCTTTTTCAAGTTTATTATCAAATATTAGGATTTCAACGTCTAACAATTTTAAATCTACAGATGTTGGGTGTTGCTCTAAGCCAAGTTTTACAGCTTTTTTTGCAAGAGAATGTTTTCCTGTATCAAGGTAGTGCACTATAATCTCCTCAAACTCTACCAAATCAAAAAAATAAATGCTATTGGTTTTAAGCATTGATTCAAACTTAGACAATGACATACGCAGTTGTGATTTGAATTATATAATAAATTTACAATTCATATAAGATTAAAGCTTCGAAGTGTTTTTTTGTTTTCAACAATTTAATTAACAATCCAATAAATACATAGAAATTCATTTGAAGCCCTTAATTTTTTGCTCATCTCTTTTTTTGTAGTATTTTTGTCTAACTTTAGTATTTAAACTAAGTTGAAACATTTCTCATGAGCAAAAAAGTTTTACTAAACTCAAAAGAAATTGAAATAATTCTTCATCGGTTAGCGTGTCAGCTGATTGAAAACCACAATAATTTTTCTGAAACCGTTCTTATCGGATTACAGCCTAGAGGTAGTTTTTTAGCAAACAGACTCCAAGATATTCTAAAAAATGATTACAAAATAAAGAATATAAATCTCGGTCTTTTAGATATTACTTTTTACAGAGATGATTTTAGAAGAAGAGAGGAGCCATTAGAAGCTACAAATACACAAATAGATTTTTTAATTGAAAATAAAAATGTTGTTTTAATAGATGATGTTTTATTTTCAGGAAGAAGTGTAAGAGCTGCATTAACTGCTATTCAATCCTATGGCAGACCAAAAAATGTAGAACTTTTAGTTCTAATAGATAGAAGATTTAGTAGACACCTCCCAATACAACCAACATATAAAGGAAGACAGGTTGATGCAATTAATGAAGAAAAAGTAATTGTTCATTGGAAAGAATTACATTCAAAAGATGCAATTTATATAGATAACAAATAATTATGAAGCAGCTAAGTGTAGAACATTTATTGGGAATTAAATACCTAAACAAAAATGACATCGACCTTATTTTTGAAACTGCAA
>ENA-UZXD01012842-UZXD01012842.1-metagenome-genome-assembly--contig:-Day-3-50m-contig-12842_pt1 | contig 10577 bp, 9 predicted proteins | sample MGYA00260344_ERZ794904 | MGnify/ENA metagenome assembly ERZ794904 | reverse complement strand
TGCCCTTAAGCAATAGTAAGGTATAGAGTAAACACGCGCTCACGGCCAACAAGGCTGCGGCCTTGCGCCAGCCGGGCGACATGTAGTTGAGTGCCACATCAACACCTAACTGAGCTTTGATGCGCACCAAATAGGCGGTGCCAACGATCCCCATCCAGGCAAACAAAAACACGGTAGTTTCTAGGGATTGTAAACCAAAGGCAGACAAGGGCTCCGCCCACGGGGCAAACCAATCACTGCGCCAAAAGTCCATTCCTTGTAGTTTTCTTATGACCACATTGGTAAAGGTCATCATGGTCATCAAACCGAGTAAAACGGCAATAAAATTGCGCTCGAGGCGTTCGGCAATACTAAGTTTGGATAATGCGGGAGTGGACATCAATACCACCTAATACTAAATAGAGCCGCCCCAGTAAACTAGGGGCGGCAGACGGGTTAACAACAATAATTAATATTGCGCGTTAATGGCTTGAGCAGCGTCAATGTTGGTTTGACCTACGTCATCCTTGAACTGGTCCCACACGGGCAGCATGGCCGCTTTCCATTCGGCCCGCTGGGCGTCAGTGAGGATATGGATGGTTTTACCAGCTTCTAGGATAGCTTGTTTGTTGGCTTCGTTTACACCAAAGGCTTTGGCGTTGCGAGACACAGTGACTTCACGCAAAATGGTTTCCAACTGATTGCGAATGTCGTTGGGTAGGCCTTCCCAGAACTCCGAAGAGGTGACTACCAAATAGTCTATTACGCCGTGGTTGGACTCGGTGACACTATCCTGTACTTCAAAGAACTTCTTGCCGTAGATGTTGGAATAAGTGTTCTCTTGGCCCTGAATAGTGCCAGATTGTAGCGCTTGATAAACTTCAGAGAATGACATTTTTTGGGGCACGGCGCCTAAGGTTTTAAATTGCGCAACCAATACATCAGAAGCTTGTACTCTAAACTTCAAGCCGGCAGCATCAGCAGGGTTCAACAATGGTTTGGTGGCAGATAACTGCTTTAAGCCGTTGTGCCAAAATTCCAACCCTAACAACCCACGCTTTGTCATCGATTGCTTCATCGCTTGACCTGATGTGGAGGCTTGGAATTCGTCGATGGCATCAATGTTCTTAAACATGAACGGCAAATCAAAAAGACGGAACTGTTTGGTGTACTTCTCAAACTTAGATAGGGAAGGCGCGGCCATTTGTACGTCGCCCATCAACAAGGCTTCAAGCACTTTGCCGTCACCATATAGTGTAGAGTTTGGGTAAACTTCCAAACATACCTTGCCGTCCATTTCGCTATTGACGCGAGCCGCAAGCTCGGTGGCGGCAATGCCTTTAGGGTGCTTGTCGGTGTTGGTGACGTGGCTAAATTTGATGACGATTTCGCCATCCTGACATACATCGCTGGCTTGAACGGGCGTGGCAACTAAGGCCGCAGCCATGGCGCTGGCTAGTGCGGTTTTTAAATACAATTTCATAGAGAACCTCTTTATTATTACAATTATTATTACTAACGTAGTTGAACTACTGCGTTTGATGTAGCAACTTGTGTGCCAATTCATAACTTACTGATAAGTAACAACATATTAACAATGGATGTTTGATTGTGTGAGGTTATCTATACACTATAAGCGCAAGATGTGTGGAAATCCGCACACTTAATCATCAAGGAAACGATGACGGTCGAGGTTATATTTTGCTAATTTGTCGTACAGTGTTTTACGAGCGATACCCAAACCTTCGTAGGTGCGTTTAATCGAACCTTGTGCTTGCGACAAGGCTTCTTCGATGAGGCGTTTCTCATACCGCTCCATACGCTCGGGTAGGTTACTATGACCCGCTTCCAACTGCCAGTTGGCAAGGGTATGCTGGTCAATTAAGGTATCGGTGAGTACAAATCGCTCGGCCACGTTAATCAGTTCACGCACATTGCCAGGCCATGGGTGCTGCATCAGCGTATCTATTACATGCAGTGAGAGTTCTGGCACCGGAAGGTTGAACTTATCGCTGGCTTGAGTAGTAAAATAACGAAACAGTAGCAATATATCGTCATCGCGCTGGCGTAACGGCGGCAAATGCAATTCAACCACGTTGAGCCGGTAATACAAGTCTTCTCTAAATTTGCCTTCTTCGACCATGGCCTTAAGGTCTGCTTTTGTCGCCGCGATGACGCGGATATCCACATCGATGGAGTGGTTTGCACCCAGTCGCTCCACTTTACGTTCTTGCAGCACACGCAATATTTTTACGGCCAGCGCCAGCGGGATGCTCTCGACCTCGTCCAAAAATATGGTGCCTTGGTGGGCGTATTCGAATTTACCTGTACGGGCTTTTTTAGCATCGGTAAAGGCCCCTGCCTCATGGCCAAAAAGCTCTGCCTCCATCATTGATTCGGGTAAAGCGGCACAGTTGATGGCTACAAAAGGGCCCGCGTGACGGTCGCTTTGTTCGTGCAAGCGCCGCGCCGCCAGCTCTTTTCCAGTACCTGTTTCGCCACAAATGAGGGTGTTAACGTCCGCTTGCGCCAGGCGGTTAATCTTTTGTTTGAGTAGGCCAATGGCGCGTGATTGACCGATAATGGACTCGTTATCTTGGGCGGCGATGGCGGCTTTTAGATGCCTGTTTTCCATCACTAGTTGACGCTTGTCTAAGGCCCGTTTAACGACTTCCAGCAAGTGCTCACGGCGAAAGGGTTTTTCGATAAAGTCGTAGGCGCCGCTGCGGATTGCGCCTAAGGCCATCTGTATATCGCCATGACCGGTGATTAATATCACCGGTAAATCGGCGTCCATTTCCTGTACGGCGGCCAAAAAAGCAAAGCCGTCCATATTAGGCATACGAATATCACTGATAATAATACCGGGCCAAGTGTCTAATAAATGTGGTAATGCGGCCTTTGCACTGGGGTAGGCCGTTACCGGATAGTCCGCCAGCTCAAGCATCTCTACTAATGAATTGCGGATTTCTTCATGGTCATCGACGACGCAAATGGAGGGTAACGTCATAGGCTCCGGTCACTTTTTCTGGCGGCACGTAGGCGAATGCTAAACACTGCACCCGAGGCGGAATTTCGGGCGCTCAAATCGCCGCCCATGGTCTTAATGATACTGTAAGATATTGTTAGGCCTAAACCTAGCCCCACACCAACATCTTTAGTACTAAAAAATGGATCAAATAACTGAAGTAAGTGATCACTATCGATACCGCTGCCGGTGTCCGAAAAATGTATGTTCAAGTTTGCAGCGTCCGTTTGACAGTATACCTTGAGGCGTTTGTGTTGGCTGAGCTGCATGGCATCTAAAGCGTTGCTAATTAAATTGATAAAGACTTGTTCTAGACGCACGTCGTTGGCCAACACGTGAAATTTAGACAGATCTTCGACTTCTGTACTCACCTGTTCTTGCTTGATTCTGTCTTGTAATAAGGCGAAGGCGTTGTCTAACGCGATTTGCGGGCAAATCCAATCGTTTTTGTCATCGGTTTTACGGCCAAAAGTTTTTAAGTGCGAGGTGATGAGGCCCATTTTTTGGGCCAAGGTTTTAATTTGCGCAAGTTTATCCTGGGCCTTTTCAACTTGGCCTCGCCCTAGCCACTGTTCTGCATTGTCTGCCGAGGTCAGAATAGCCGTCAGCGGCTGATTTATTTCATGGGTCACGCTGGTTGCCAACTGCCCAAGGGTAGCGAGTTTGGCCGAATGAATCAGCTCCTGCTGGGTCTGTTTGAGCTCAAGGTTACTGGCTTGCAACTCTTCGGTGCGCTCTTCGACACGGGTTTCAAGTAGATCTTTTGCTTGTTGTAAATGGATTTGATTGATTTCACGGCGCACCAACGTTTCGTTGAACTGCAGGCGCCTTTGTACCGCTAGATAGGCTATCGAAAGTGTCAACATAAACAATAAGGCCGACAAACCTGTGTTACGCCGTATCGGTAAATCAAGTTGCTTTAAATCACCATGGGCATATAAGGTCCAAGCCAGATCTGGCAGCAAATGTGAGGCTTCCAATACTCGTTCGTAACCCAGTTTAGGCAACTTAACTATATCTGCGCCTTCGATATTTCGGATGACTTCTATGGGTAATATAGGGAACGAAGTCGTTGGGTATTTACGAGTTAGCTTAATACGCCGCTTTTGATCATTAGTTAAACGTTGGCGGCTGGTAAACAACCAAGACGCAGTGCTGGAGGCAATAACGATCTGATTTTCATCAGTAATCATCATTGGCGTGAGTTTGTTCAACCAGTCACGCTCTAAGCGCGCCATGTTGACCTTGACCACAATGACCCCTATTACACGCCCCGAGCTACGATCAATCAAAGATTCGCTGAAATAATAACCACGGATACCAGCGTTGACACCCATGGTGAAAAATCCGCCTGAATTGCCTTGGGCGGCATCTTGGAAAAATGGGGTATGGGCGTAATTGATGCCTTCATTGTCAAACTTCGTTGAGACTAGGGTGTGCCCTTGAATGTCCAACAGAAACACTTCGTCAGAATTGGTGGTGGTGCGAATATGCTGCAGATAATTGTGGATATGAGAACTGTTAAACAGGTTTTTATTGGAGATACTGTTCGTTAACGCGACATCCATCATCAACATTTTCGGAATAGAGCGGTATTTTTCGAGCTCGCTCTCCAAACTGTCGGCAAATAGAAGGACGTCATTGTGTATGACTTGGTGTAGGTTTCTTTGTGCTTGATTTGTAAACACATAAAAACTGGCTAGCAACCACAGAGGCAGAACGATCATCAGAGTAATGATATACAAAGATTTTATGTTGCTCTGCAGCCAGCTGCGTGGAGGGTATGGATTGTCCGTTTCTTGTATCATGCAGAAAGTATACGGGAAAAGTTAAACTGGATCAGTTATAGGCACTCATTGTCAGTCACTGTAGCGGCCTATCTCAATCAAATTGCCATCGGGGTCACGAAAATAAATGGACTCGATATTGCCAACTGCCCCAGTGCGAACAACCGGCCCTAACTCTATCTTCACGCCCTTTTCTTGCAGGTGACGTATAACTGAAGTCAAAGGCCATTGGGTAATTAAACATATATCTGCAGATCCAGAGGTTGGGCATTTGGCATGAGGCAGTAAGGGCGCGCGAGCAGGATGAAGATTGATTTTTTGCGCGCCAAAACTCAATGCGGTTCGGTTGTCACCAAAAGTAATCACCGTCATGCCCAGAGCTGCACTGTAAAAAGAGCTGGTTTTGTCAATATCGACCACCGTCAAAACTAAATGATCCAAGTGAGAAATCAGCATCAAATGGCCTGCTTCTGTTGTAGTTCATATATTTGCTCTGGGCTATAATTCAGCTCAGTGAGAATGCTTGACGTGTGCTCACCCAAACTTGGCACTGGGTCCATTCTAGGCTCCGATCCAACGCCGCCAGGAGGAATAAGGGTGGGGATAAATCCCGCACTGGTATTGACTTTTCGCCAGCGCTCGCGAGCCTTTAATTGCGGGTGTGCCCAAACGTCGGTCATATCCCGCATTTGTGAATTGGCAATGCCGGCGCTTTCAAGGCGTTCGATCACTTGTATAGCCGTCAGGACGGAAAAACCAGCAACAATACTAGCCGTTAAAGCTTTTTTGTTTTTTACACGCAAGCTATTGGTTGTAAAGCGGGGATCTATTTCTAGCGAGGGGTCTTGCAACACGGATGTACAAAAGGACTGCCACTCGCGCTCGTTTTGGAGGCCAAATAGGACGGTGTTACCATCGCCCGCAACAAATGGACCATAAGGGAAGATGGTGGCATGGCTTGCGCCTGCCCTGTCTGGTGGGGCTGCGCCGCCATAGGCATAATACAAAGGGAAGCCCATCCATTCGGTCATTGCCTCGAGCATGGATACATCGATGTTACAGCCCTGCCCATTTATACCGCGCTGTATTAAGGCAGCAAGAATGTTGCTATAGGCGTACATGCCCGCCGCAATATCTGCGATCGAGATCCCCGCTTTACTCGGGTTGTCGGTAGTGCCGGTGGTGCTAATAAAGCCCGCCTCTGCCTGTATCAAAAGGTCATAAGCCTTGCGGTCTTGATAAGGGCCGCCTTCGCCGTAGCCAGAGATATTACAGACGATCAGCCTAGGGTTAATGGAGTGTAGGTCGGTATAGCTTAGGCCCATCCGAGCGGCTGCCCCTGGAGCCAAGTTTTGTACTAGCACGTCAGCTTCCGTCAGTAGTTGATGCAGTATGTTTGCCGCGCCCGATTGTTTAAGGTCTAAGGTGAGGCTTTCTTTGGAGCGGTTGGCCCACACAAAGTGGGAGGCTAAGCCGTTGACTCGTTGATCGTAGCTGCGTGCAAAGTCACCCACTAGAGGTCGCTCCACTTTAATCACGCGGGCACCCAAGTCGGCCAATTGGCGCGTAGCAAAAGGAGCTGCAATGGCATGCTCTAAGCTCACCACGGTGATGCCTTCCAGCGGCAGCATTAGAAGGACCTCGGCAGGTCAAGCATGTGTTCGGCCACATAGGACAAAATCAGATTAGTTGAAATTGGGGCCACTTGGTATAGGCGTGTTTCGCGGAACTTACGCTCTACGTCATACTCGGTGGCAAAACCAAAACCGCCGTGAAATTGCAAGCAGGCGTTAGCGGCTTCCCAACTGGCTTTGGCGGCCAAATATTTGGCCATATTTGCTTCACTGCCACAGGCCTGGCCTGCGTCAAATAACTCGCAGGCTCGAAAGCGCATCAAATCTGCCGCTTCGAGCTCAATCTTGGCTTCAGCGATTGGGAACTGGACGCCTTGGTTTTGACCAATGGGGCGGCCAAATACCTCTCGGTTCTTGGTGTAGTCAACCACCTTTTCCAAAAACCAGCGGCCGTCGCCAATACATTCAGCAGCGATCAGTGTCCGTTCTGCATTGAGCCCATCGAGAATATAACGAAAGCCATAGCCTTCTTCGCCAATTAAATTTTCTGCAGGTATTTCTAGATGATCAAAAAACAGCTCACTGGTTTCATGATTGACCATGTTGCGAATGGGGTTGACTGCCATACCGTTGGCCATGGCCTCTGCAATATCAACGATAAAAATGGACATGCCTAGCGATTTTTTCGACACTTGATCCAAAGGAGTGGTGCGGGCAAGCAATATCATCAAATCTGAGTGTAATACCCGACTGATCCAAACTTTTTGACCATTAATCACATATTTGTCACCTTTACGCACAGCGGTGGTGCGAAGTTTGGTTGTGTCGGTACCGGTGGAAGGTTCGGTGACTGCCATAGACTGAAGTCGCAACTCCCCTCTGGCTATACCGGGCAGGTAGCGTTGTTTTTGCGCTTCGGAGCCATGTTTCAGCAGCGTGTTCATGTTGTACATTTGGCCGTGACAGGCTGCCGCATTACCGCCTGAGCGATTAATTTCTTCCATAATTACGCTCGCTTCGGCTAAGCCCAAGCCCGATCCGCCGTATTTTTCAGGGATCAGCGCCGCTAACCAGCCGGCCTTAGTTAGGGCGTTAACAAAGTCTTTCGGGTAGCCGCGCACTTCGTCTATTTGGCGGTGGTATTCGGCCGGAAACGTGGCGCAAAGAGCTTGTATTGATGCGCGAATATCTTGATAGTTATTGTTCATGACAGCGCTCACCTTATTGTTGCTTGGGCGAGAATAGCCAGCGCGCCATCATCTCGTCGTACCCAAAGTTTGATGGTTTTTTCGTCGGTACTAGGCTCGCCATGTATGGAAAAATGAGTGGTTTCAAAAACCGGCGCAAGGGCTCGAAATTCAAACTCAGATACAATCACTTGGGGGAGTTCACTGCGCACCAAATCAAGCAGCATGGTGGCCATTAAAGGACCATGCACGACTAAACCTTCATAACCCTCCGTGTCGGTACAAAACGGCTGGTCGTAGTGAATTCTGTGACCATTAAATGTGAGCGCCGAATAGCGAAACAACATCACTGGGTCCGGGTCGATATTTCTACTAAACGCTGATTCAGTAGGCGCGCTCGGTGGTGATGCTTGGGGGGCATGGGCACTCATTTTTTCACGATAAACGATGTCGTGCTCTTCTTCTAAACACAATGTATTTCCATCATGGACTTGATGTAGAACGGTCACGAATGCAAGCGCACCAGAGCGGCCAGATTTTTCTGTGACGGCCTTAATCGTCGATTCCTTATTAAGCTGGGCACCAATAGACATCGGCGCTAGAAACTTCAGCCTACTTCCTGCCCACATACGCCTGGGTAGGTCAATTGGCGGTAGAAAACCACCTAGCTTTGGGTGACCGTCATAGCCCTTGTCTTCTAAATTGAAGGTCTGCAAAAAATAGAGCCAGTGCCATAAATGAGGTAATGGGTCACCATCTTTATACATTGGCCCACTATGGTTGAGTGTGGCAGCCATAGCGTTTGCCGGGAACGCAGCTATCCTCTCACCGGTGCTCTCTGATTTACCGATCCATTGTTTCGCATGCATACTGCTGGCTCTCTAGGTGCTCGAAGAGAGTAATATTGCCATTCATTTTGAGTTCTGTATATTAGTAAGTAATGTACGTTACGTTAAGCAATGGTTAATAGAAATGAATCTAGATTCGACCGACCTTAAGTTATTTATAAACATCGCCGCATGCGGCAATTTGACCCACGGCGCCTGTGCTACCTACTTGTCTCCACCGGCCGCGAGCGCTCGTATTAAAGCCATGGAATATGAAACGGGTACATCACTTTTATATCGCAGCAACAAGGGCGTCAGCCTCACCGCCGCTGGCAAAATAATGCGCCATAGAGCTCAACTCATACTCAGACAAATGGATTATTTAGAAGAGGAATTAACAGACACCGCCACAACGCATTTGCGGATCTTTGCAAACACCACCGCAGTGACTGAGTTTTTGCCCAAAATTGTTGCTCAATTCCTTGTTTTGCGTCCAGGGGTGACAGTAGACCTTCAGGAGCGCTTAAATGACGATATTGTTAGCTCTGTGGCTAATGATACTGCGGATATTGGCATTATTTCGGGCGCAATTCACCAGCCGGGCCTTAAAGCAATTCGTTTTTCCACCGACCGCTTAATGCTTGCCGTTGCGCCTGATCACCCCCTAGCACGACGCAAAAGCAGTATTAGTTTAGAACAAACACTAGAGTATGAACACATCGCCTTACACGACGGCAGTACGATGTTGGATTTTTTGCGGCTACAATTTAGTCGTAGTGGTTACGATCGAACGATACGCTTTCAGGTGCGGAGTTTCGAGGCCATGTGTAAAGTCATTGAGGCAGGGGTCGGTATTGGTGTCGTACCTGAGTCTGCCGCCATAAGGCATTCGAAGACCATGAATTTGAAGCTGCTAGAGCTGGCCGACAATTGGGCATTGAGAGACCGCAGTGTACTAGTACGAGATGGCGAAACATTGTCTAACTCTGTGCAGGCTTTAATCGACATGCTCAAATCTGCGGGTGCGGGCGGAAAATGGGTAGAATAATAAAATCAACACTATTGGATACGCCTCCTTGGCCTTGTAAATGTTTTTCACATTTATGCGTATCAAAGATAGATCTTTGTGAAGAATGTCGTTTTTGTCTGACATGACAAATTGTTCATTTATATAAGGTATATAGGCCCTAGGGAGCAGTTGCCGCGGCTTTAGTGAATAAAAACATGGCGTATTTTTGTTTGACGCTTATGTAACTTCATGGTTAATATGAAGGATGTGAGAAATAAGTATATTATTTGTGTGAATATATTCATATCTCCCATCGCATAGTTGATGCGCTAGTGATCTTAAATAATAACAACAAACTGGAGGGAGACAATGACTCCTGAAGAAATGCAGGCAGCAATTGAAGCGTTGCAAGGGCTTAGCTCGACCAACATGGAGATTTTTTACTATTGGTGTACCGGTATCATGATTTTGATTCACGCGGGCTTTCTCATGTATGAGATGGGTGCCTCGCGAGTTAAACACTCATTAGCATCTGGTACGAAAAACATTCTCGCGTTCGCGTTTATGATCCCTACCTTCTATATGTTTGGTTGGTTGATCTACTTGTCCATGTGGCAGGGCTTTACCTACGACCCAGTTTGGGGCGAATTTGGTTTGCCTATGTCAGCCATCATGGGACCTAACATGGCAGACCAAGCNNACAGGCGTATTCTGGGGTGCTTTCACTCTGTTTGCTTGTACTACGGCTTCGATCTTGTCAGGTGCGGTTATTGAGCGTATCCGTATGGCCTCGTTTGTAGTGCTAGCGGTAATCTTAGGTTCTGTAGTTTGGAACTTGGCAGCGTCTTGGGGCTGGCATCCTGCCGGTTGGTTGGTAACCGAGTGGGGTTATCATGACGCAGTAGCATCTGGTGTGGTACATACTATCTCTGGCTTCTTCGCTTTGGGTGTATTGATCAACCTTGGCCCACGTATCGGTAAATTCAACGCCGACGGTAGTGCTAACATCATCCGTGGCCATAGCTTGCCCATGACTATTACTGGCTTAATGTTGATCGTGGTCGGTTTCTTTGGCTTTATCGGCGCATGTGTACTGTATAACTACGGCACCAACGGCGGTTGGGTGAACATCTACGGTGGTCCAACGACGTTATCTGCGTATGCCTTTAACACACTAATGGCAATT
>ENA-UZXD01000037-UZXD01000037.1-metagenome-genome-assembly--contig:-Day-3-50m-contig-37_pt1 | contig 10639 bp, 7 predicted proteins | sample MGYA00260344_ERZ794904 | MGnify/ENA metagenome assembly ERZ794904 | reverse complement strand
AGGTAATTCTAAAGGCTTTAACTCCTCTTCAAATAAAAATGCAACTAAAAAGGAAAAAGTTGGAGAGTATGTTGATTTTGAAGAAATAGATTAAAACTGTATTTGAATGAAAGAATATTTAACTCATCTAGTGTGCATAGTAGTTTTAATATTGATTTCAGTTACCTATTTTTACCCTGTCTTATCAAATAAATCTATTCAACAATCTGACATATCCCAATTTTCAGGAATGTCAAAACAAATAGTAGACCACAGAGAAAATTTTAATGAGGAACCTTATTGGTTGGATAATGCATTTCTTGGAATGCCCTCATACCAAGTTAGCGCCAAATATCCATTTGATTTATTGTATTACATAGATCAAACTATAAGGTTTTTGCCAAGACCCGCCGATTATTTATTTTTGTATTTATTGTCTTTTTATTTTTTGATTATATCATTAAATATAAATTATAGATATGCATTATTCGGTGCAATTGCTTTTGGTTTTTCTACATATTTGATAATAATATTGGGTGTTGGTCATAATACTAAAGCGTTAGCATTGGGATATTTACCCTTTATTATTGCTGGATTTTTAATGGTTCTAAGAGGAAAATATTTAAATGGTTTTTTAATTTCATCACTTTTTTTAGGTCTTCAGGTTCATGCTAACCATTATCAAATGACTTACTACACGTTAATAATGCTTTTAGTTTTAGTATTAGTTCATTATTATGATTTTTTAAGATTAAAGGATTTAAAAAAGATATATAATTCTTTTTTTGTGTTTATTTCTGTTGGTTTACTTGCACTTTTGATGAATTCACCCTCATTACTTGCTACAAAGGAATATTCAGAATTTAGTACAAGAAGTAAAAGTGATATAACAATTAATGTTGATGGTTCAGAAAAAGTATCATTAAGTGGTTTAGACAAGGAGTATATTACTGAGTACAGTTACGGAATTTTAGAAAGTTTTAATCTTATTTTTCCAAGATTTATGGGTGGTGGAAGTTCTGAAAGAATTAGAGAAGATTCAAAACTCATGAATTTTATTAGATCATTAGATGCCAATCAAGCTCAACAGGTTTACCAATACTCTAAAGTTTATTGGGGTAATCAACCAATTGTAGCAGCTCCTGCTTACATAGGAATCTCTATATTTTTTATATTTCTTTTGTCTATTTTACTTGTCAATGATTTAAATAGAAAATGGATATTGATAGCTATTTCAATATCGCTGCTTTTATCTTGGGGAAAGAATTTTTCGTTCTTAACTGATTTAATGATAGACTATTTTCCTTTATATGATAAATTCAGAGCTGTTTCATCTATACAGGTAATTATAGAATTTTGTATCCCTTTATTTACTGTTATCGGTTTAAGCAAATTCTTTTCAAACAATACAAAAGAGATTCAAAAATTAAATTCATTAAAATATGCATCTGTATTTTTAGTTTCATTGATTTTAGTTTTTTATTTTTTTGGAACTAGTATTTTAGATTTTAAATCTGATTTTGAAATTTTCTCTCAGTACCCAGAAATTCTTAATTTAATCATTGAGGAAAGACAGTATGTTTTTGAAAGTGATGTTTTAAGATCTTTAATTATAGTTATTTGTTGTTCAGTTACCTTCTATTTGTTTGTAAAAAAAATTATTAAAAAACACTTGACATTTTTAATCATTACTGCAGTTGTAATATTTGATTTATGGACAGTAGATAAAAATTATGTTAACTCAGATCAATTTGTTAAAAAATCTTTGGTTGAGATTCCATTTCAAAAAACATTAGCAGATAAAGCTATTTTAAAGGACGAATCTGATTTTAGAGTATTTGAACCAATGGGTGGCTTCTCTAATGCTAGAACATCATATTTTCATAAATCAATTGCGGGATACCATGCTGCAAAACCTAAAAGAATTCAAAATTTATACGACTTCTATATAAGTAAAAACAGTTTTGATGTTCTTAACATGTTAAACGTCAAATACATCATACAAAACAGTGAGGATAATCCATTAGGAGTTACTAGAAACCCCAACAATTTAGGTAATGCTTGGTTTGTTAAAAATATTATTAATGTTGAAAATTCCAATGAGGAATTATTGGAGTTAAAAAATATTGACTTAGCAAACACCTGTTTGTCTCAAAATTCCGAGATAATTAANNTCAAGAAGAGCAAATCAATTAATTTATAGTTCAAAAACTGATTCTAATCAATTTGCGGTTTTTTCTGAAGCTTTTTATATTAATGGTTGGCAAGCATATGTTGACAATAAACAAGTTAATCATTTTAAAGTCAATTATTTGTTGAGAGGAATGGAAATACCAAAAGGCACTCATGAGATCAAGTTTGAATTTAAACCAGAAGTTATTAACACAGGTTTTTATCTTTCATTATTTTCTTATTTGATTTTCATATCTGTGTTTATTAAATTCATTATACTTAAAAAAGATGTACAATAAAATCCCAAAAAAACGATATCAAAGAACTTTAAGTATGCTTAAAGAAGTTTGTCCTTCTCCCTCAGTTGTGTATGACTTAGGTGTTGCTAATCCACTTGCTCAATTAATGAAAGATAATAATTATAAAGTCTATAATTCTGGCGCTCAAGATTTAGATATTGATTTTAAAGTAAATATCCCTGATGATGTTGATTTAGTTACTGGCTTTGAAATTCTTGAACATCTTGTTTCTCCTTTTCCTTTACTGAGTTCATTAAATGCTAAAAGGCTATTTCTAACTGTTCCTTTAAATTTATGGTTTTCGAAAGCTTACAGAAGTAAAACTGATGAAAGAGATCGTCATTTTCATGAATTTGAAGAATGGCAATTTGATTGGTTACTAGAAAAAGCAGGATGGAAAATCATAAAAAAAGAAAAATGGACTAATCCTTCATTCAAATTAGGTTTAAGACCTATTTTAAGAAATTTTCATAACAGGTATTATGCAGTTTATGCTGAAAGAGATAAATCTGGAACCTGGCCTAATAAGGATTCGTACACTAATTATTACAGAGGAATTCTAAATCTATAATCAATGAGAATAGGCATGATATTAGACGCTCCTTATCCAATTGATCCTAGGGTCAGTAACGAAGCGAGTGCATTAATTTCAGCCGGTCATGATGTCTATTTGTTCTGCTTATCGTATTCAAAGAAATTTATTGAAAAAGAAGTTGTTAACTCTATTAACGTTAGAAGATATTATTGTTCAAAGTTAACTTATAAGTTTTCCGCTTTAGCATATACATTCCCTTTCTATAAAATAATAATGAGTAGAAAAATTAATAATTTCCTTTTTTCTAATAATATTGATAAAATACATATTCATGATATTCAAATTGCTAGCTCTGTTTTTAGAGCTAATTTAAAGTCACTACCAATAACTTTAGATCTGCATGAAAACAGACCGGAAATTATGAGGTTTTACAAGCACGTAAATTCTTTTTTTGGAAAACTATTAATATCTCCAAAGAAATGGAAAATTGCTGAAGAAAAATACAGTAAAGCAGCCGACAATATTATAGTTGTTACAAATGCTGCAAAAACTGAACTTTGTGAAAGGATTGGTTTATCTGAAAATAAAATAACAGTATTTCCAAATACGGTAAGAAAAAGTTTTTATACAGATTTTGATTTAGATCATGATTTAATTGATAAGTATAAAAATAATTTTGTTTTACTTTATCTTGGTAATACATCTAAAAGAAGAGGAATATCAACAGTTATTAATTCGTTGAAGTTTTTAAAAACTAAAATCCCTGAAATTAAATTTATTGTGGTTGGATCGAGCTCATATGACAATGAGTTAAAATATTTATCCAAAATTAATGATGTACAAAATTTTATTTCTTTTGAAGGATGGAAACATGAAAATACTTTTCAATCCTATCTGTCGATTTGTGACATAGGTGTTTCTCCCTTAGAATCAAATATTCATCACGATACAACGTATGCAAATAAAATCTTTCAATATATGTCATTCGGCTGTCCTATGATTTGTAGTAATGTTGTAGCACAGAAAGAAATTGTAGAAAAACACAAGGTAGGAGAGTTGTTTAATCCAGGAAATGTAAAAGAATTCACAGACAAAGTAATTAGTTTATACAATGATGTTGATAAAACCAATTTATATGCTTTGAATTCAAAAAATGCTATTAAAAATTTTTTAAATAATGATATTGTTTCAACTGAAATTATAAAAATGTATGGTTGATAAAAAAATATTAATCATAACTTATTATTGGCCTCCATCTGGTGGTTCTGGTGTTCAACGTTGGCTGAATTTCTCAAATTACTTAGTTGATTTGGGATATGATGTTACAGTACTTTCACCAGAATTTGCAGATTATCCGATATTAGATAATAGTTTAATTAATCAAATCAATCCTTTAGTTAAAATTTTAAAGGTACCTGTTTTTGAACCTGCTAAGTTTTTTAAATCAAAATCAAAAAATTCAGATAATATTGAAAATAAAGGAATTATAAATTATTTAAAATTATTTATCAGATCTAATTTTTTCTTTCCCGATTCTAGAATGTTTTGGATAAATGAGGTAGTAAAAAGAGCATCATCTTTTATTACTAAAAACAATATAAACTGCGTTATAACTACTTCTCCGCCATTTAGTACTAATATAATTGGTTACAAATTGAAATTGAAAAATAATATTAAATGGATTTCTGATTCCAGAGACCCTTGGTCAGATTTTTTTCAATTCAAAAAAATGCCAATGTTCGACAATGTTAGAAAAAAGCATTTTAATTGGGAGAAGAAATGTCTGAAAACTGCTGATTTGGTAATTGTAACATCACCTTCTTTAAAAACAACTTATTCTAAAATTAATCCAAGTACACATTTGATTACTAATGGATTTGATGCTGTTAAAGATGTAATTAATTCTAAAGACTTTGAAATTATCTACTCTGGTGTTATGAAATCATCTCAAAATCCAAAAATGTTATGGAAAATTTTATATGAAATTTCAATGACTAATAAATCATTTAAAAAAGATTTTAAATTAAACCTGATAGGTAGTTTTGATAAATCTATTCATCAAAACAAATATCTCAAAAAACTAAAAGAAAATGTAATTTTTAAAGATTACATAAGTAAAGATTTGTTGAGTAAAAATTTGTCAACTGCAAAAGTGTTTATTTTATGTGATGTAAACCAACCAGACGGAGGAAATATAATACCTGGAAAGTTTTTTCACTACATGTCATATAAAATTCCAATAATTGCTTTTTCATCAAAAAATAGTGATACTTCAAATATTGTTAATGAAACTAAATGTGGAAATGTATTTGATTTTTCAAATGAAATTGATTTAAAAAATCATATTTTAGAACTGTATTCTAATTTTAAAAACGGTTCTTATTTAGTTAAACCAATTGAAATTAAAAAATATAAGTATTCAAGTCTTAGTTCTGAATTAGAATCACTTATTAAAAAAACAATAGATTAGTGGGTATAGTTTTTAAACAAACATCATGGAATATTTTAACAATTTCTATTGCGATATTAATCGGTGGTGTTAATACATTATATTTTTACCCTGAGTTTCTTAAAGATAATTATTATGGATTAGTAGTTTTTTTGTTAGCCACATCAAATCTGTTGCAACCTTTAATGTCATTTGGAGCTCAACACACTATTATAAAGTTTTTTAGTTCTTTTAATGATAAAAAAAAGAAGGACCAATTTTTGTCTAGTGTGATTTTTTTGCCTTTATTTTTTATTATACCTATTACTTTTTTGGTAGTTCAATTTCATGATTTAATTGCTCAATTTTTATCTGTCAAAAATCCAATAATAGAATCTTACATATGGGTGATTTTTTTAGTTTCTTTTGCTACTTCTTATTTTGAAGTTTTTTACTCATGGTCTAGAGTTCAGTTCAAATCAATTTTCGGAAATGTTTTGAAAGAAATTTACCCTCGTGTTTCAGTTCTTTCCTTGTTAATATTAGTGTCCGTTGATGCTTTAGGTAAAGAAGATTTTATTTGGTGGTTAACAGGTTTATATTACTTGAGATTAATTTTAATGATATTTTATTCACTTTACTTATATAGACCTGAATTTTCAATAGTAATTCCAAAGAACTATAAAGAGATTCTTTCATATTCTTTTTATATTTTATTAGCTGGATCTGCTGCAAGTTTTCTCATAGATATTGATAAATACATGATACCCCAAAAAGAAGCTATAAGCCAAACTGCTTATTACGCTGTAGCTGTTTTTATAGCAACAGTAGTAGAAATTCCAGGAAGAGCAATGTTTCAAATATTAAATCCATTAGTTGCTAAATCATTGAACGAGCAGAATTTTTCTGAGTTAAAAAATCTTTACAATAAAAGTTCTGAAAATTTATTACTTGTTAGTGGTTTGTTTTTCTTGTTAATAAATTTAAATATAGATTCTTTTTATCTTTTGTTAAACAATGAATATTACTCAAACGCCTCATTGGTTGTTTTAATAATTTCATCTGCAAAATTGATTCAAATGAGTTTTGGATGTGGACCTGCAATATTAGCTACATCCACATTTTATAGAATTACTCTTCCGTTTTCAATTTCAATGGCAGTATCAGTTTATTTACTCAATGATTATTTAATAGATTTATATGGAATTAATGGCGCAGCAATATCAACTTTTATTGTACTATTAATTTTTACAGTTTTAAAGGTCTTATATATTGTGTTTAAGATAAAAATTCAACCGTACAACTTAAATTCTTTAAAAATAATATTTTCAATTTTTACAGTTTATTCGATAAGCTTTTTTATTAATATTAATACTAATCCTCTGATAGAAATTATGGTAAGATCAGTTGGTATAATAATCACTTATTTAATTATGATTTATTTTTTAGGAATTTCTCAAAAATTAAAAGATTTATTGAACTTAAAATTTTAATTCTAAATATTTTTTTAATCTTGATTTTTTTTCTGAGATAAGATTGTTTGGTGAACCATTAAAAATTAAATCACCCCCGTTTTCACCTCCATCTGGACCTAAGTCAATAATATTATCCGAACATTTTATAAGATCTAGATTGTGTTCAACAACAATAATCGAGTGACCGTTATCTATTAGTGAGTTAAAAGATTTAAGTAATTTTTTTATATCATGAAAATGTAGTCCTGTTGTTGGCTCATCAAAAATGAATAATGTTTTTTTACCTTTATTTCCTTTCAAAAGAAAGGTAGCTAATTTTATTCTTTGAGCTTCTCCACCAGAGAGAGTTGACGAGGATTGTCCAAGTTGAACATAACCCATTCCCACATCTTGTAGAGGTTTAAGTTTATTGCTTATTTTTTTATTATCGTTAATTGAGAAGAAATCTATTGCTTCATCAACAGTCATTGTGAGAATATCATCAATTGTTTTTTTATGATATTTTACTTTTAAAATTTCATTTTTAAATCTTTTTCCTTTGCAATTTTCACAAACTAAACTTACATCTGCCATGAATTGCATTTCTATCTTAACATTTCCTTCGCCTTTGCAGTTTTCACATCTACCCCCGTCAACATTAAAAGAAAAATGTTTTGCTTTATAATTATTTAATTTAGATAACTTTAAAGAAGAATATAAATTACGAATATCATCATATATTTTTAAATATGTTACTGGATTAGATCTTGATGAAGTTCCTATTGGATTTTGATCAATGAATTCAATTTCATCAATTTTTGATAAATCTCCACTAATACTATCAAATTGACCAGGTTTTATCTTAAATATTCCTTTTTCTTTTAATAAGGCAGGGTAAAGAATTTTTTTAACTAATGTGGTTTTGCCACTTCCTGAAACTCCTGTAACAACAGTCAGATTATTTAACGGAAACTCTACATTAATATTTTTAAGATTATTTTCTCTTGCGCCCTTTATTATAATTTTTCCAGAACTATATCTAGGTTTATTTGGTCTAGTAATTTCTTCATGATTATTTAAATATTTTGATGTTAAACTATTAGATTTTAATATCTCTTTTATAGTTCCTTGAGCTACCACCAAACCACCATTAGAACCTGCTTTAGGACCAATATCAACTATCTGATCTGCACATCTTATTATATCCTCATCATGTTCTACTACAATTACTGTATTTCCAAGATTAGTTAATTCTTTCAAAATTTCAATCAATTTTTCAGTATCCCTTGGATGAAGACCTATACTAGGTTCATCAAGTACATAAAGTGAACTTACTAATGAGCTCCCTAAAGATGTTGCTAAATTGATTCTTTGAGATTCACCTCCAGAAAGTGTGCTAGATCTTCTATTTAGTGTTAAATAACCAAGTCCTACGTTATTTATGAATTTAAGTCGACTATTTATTTCTTTCAAAATTCTTGAAGACAATTCATTTTCATATTTATTTAGTTTAAGATTATTAAAAAAAATAATCACTGAGCTAATTGGCATCTGAACTAGTTCAGTAATTGATTTATTATTTATTTTAACATAGGAAGATTCTTTTTTTAATCTGTTTCCGTTGCAATCTGAACAAGTAGTTTTACCCCTGTAACGAGAAAGCATAACTCTGTTTTGAATCTTATATATTTTTGACTCAAGTTTATTAAAAAAATAATTTATACCCTTGAAATACTCATTTCCTTCCCAGATTAATTTTTTTTGATCATTTGAAAGCTTGTAATATGGTTTGTGAATAGGGAATTTAAAACTTGAAGCATTTTTTATTAATTCATTTTTATACTTTTTTAATTTTTCACCTCTCCAAGGTGCAATTGCATTTTCATATATAGATAATCCCGTGTTTGGAACTACCAGTTCAGGGTCTATTCCTACAATGTCTCCATAACCTCCGCATTTAGAACAGGCTCCTAAAGGATTATTAAAGCTAAATAAGTGTTGAGAAGGTTCGTTGAATTTTATATTGTCTTTTTCAAAATTATTGTTAAAATTAAATTCTTTTTTAAGATTTAAGTTCTCTACAGTTATTTTACCTTTGCCTTCGTAAAAAGCTAATTCAATCGAATCAGACAATCTATTTAAATAATCATTATCGTCTTTATAAACAGATCTATCAACAACTAAATAAAATTTTTTATCATCTAAACTTTCTAATTCTTCAATTCTTTTAATTTGATTATTTATTTTAATTCTAGCAAAGCCTTGTTCTTTAATCAAGTTTAAAGCTTGTTCGCTTTCAGAAAGTTTATTTATTGTTTTTTGAGACATAATTATGAACTTGTCTCCACTCTTAAACTCTTTTATTTTATCAATAACAGATTTTATAGAATCTTTTTTAACTTCTGAATTCGAGATAGGAGAGTAGGTTTTTCCAATTCTAGCAAACAATAATTTTAAATAATCATAAATTTCTGAGGAAGTCCCAACTGTAGATCGTGGATTTGAATTATTAACTTTTTGTTCAATTGCGATAGCAGGTGAAATTCCTGTAATACTATCAACAAGAGGTTTATTTAGTTTTCCTAAAAATTGTCTTGCATATGATGATAAGCTTTCAATATATCTTCTTTGACCCTCTGCATAAAGAGTGTCGAAAGCTAAACTTGACTTTCCGGAACCAGAAAGACCAGTAATGACAACTAACTTATTTTTAGGAATATCTAAATCTATATTTTTTAGATTATGCATTTTAGCTCCTCTAATTTTTATAAACCCAGGATTTAATTTTTGTTTTTTCAAATTCTAAAATAATCTATAAATATAATCTTTAAATCATTTTAAATATTTTAATTTTTCAAAGAATTAATTACTGATTTTCTTCCGATTTTTTTGGTAATAGGGTCATTATTTAAATTCCATCCTCTTGCTGGAGAAAATTTTCTTCCGTACCATATTATTTGTAAATGAAGTTTATTCCATAAATTTTCAGGAAAGAGTCTTTTAGCATCTTTTTCAGTTGTTTTTACATTTTTTCCATTGGACATTCCCCACCTGTACATAAGTCGGTGTATATGTGTATCAACAGGGAATGTAGGTATATTAAATGCTTGTGCTAGTACAACACTAGCTGTTTTGTGACCAACTGCAGGTAATTCTTCTAAATCTTCGAAATTATCTGGAACATTTCCATTATGTTTTGTAATCAATATTTGAGATAATCCATGAATCCCTTTAGATTTCATAGGAGAAAGACCTACAGGTTTAATAATTTGTCTTATTTCATCAATACTAAGTTTAACCATATCGTATGGATTATCTGCTTTGGAAAACAAAATAGGGGTAACCTTATTCACTCCAATATCTGTACTCTGGGCAGATAATAATACCGCAATTAAAAGTGTGTATGGATCTTTGTGATTTAGAGGAATCGGAACTTTTGGAAAAAGTAGTTCTAACGTATCAATTATGTAATTAATTTTTTCAGATTTGTTCATAATAATTATGTAAATTTAAAAATTAAAATTTTATAAAATATGTTAAAAATTGGAGATAATTTACCAGCTTTTTCTTGTCAAGATGACAAAGGAAATATAGTTTCACAAGATGATTTTAAAGGAAAAAATATTGTATTGTTTTTTTACCCAAGAGCTAATACACCTGGTTGTACAGCACAAGCTTGTAATTTATCTGAAAATTACGAGAGGCTTACTAAAGCTGGCTATTCAATTTATGGAGTTAGTGCAGACCAGGTTAAGCATCAATCTTCTTTTTC
>ENA-UZXD01008047-UZXD01008047.1-metagenome-genome-assembly--contig:-Day-3-50m-contig-8047_pt2 | contig 10794 bp, 10 predicted proteins | sample MGYA00260344_ERZ794904 | MGnify/ENA metagenome assembly ERZ794904 | reverse complement strand
CAAACAATTGGAAAAATAATTAAGGGCGTTGAAAACTCTCCTCTAATTTCAGTTCCAGACACTCTTCCTGAAATTCATTCTAAAAGGGTTATTACAAAAGCTGTTTGTTTTCAGGCTTGTAACATTGCTAATGAGCTAAGCGCTTCAGCCATNNTGTACACTTACTAATAGCGGCTACACTGCATGGCAGATTTCTTCTTGGAGACCTTCTGCAATGATATTGGTTTTTACCTCAAACAAAAGAATACTCTCACAACTTGGGCTGCTTTGGGGAGTTAAGTGTGTTTATTATGACAACTTTGTTAGTACTGACAAAACGGTTGAGGAAGTAAATAATTTAGCAATTGAAAAAGGCTTTGTTAATTTCGGTGATCTTGTGATTAACCTTGCGGCTATGCCAGTAAAAGATAAAGGGCAGGTAAACACGCTTCGTATTTCAAGATTATAGTTAAAGTTTTCTGTATTTTTGTAATATGGAAACAACCCGACAAAAAAAAATAGGAGCTGTAATTCAGCAAGATCTAACTGTAATTCTACAGCAGCTTTTAAAGGAAACTTTGTCAGGATCTGTAATTGCTTCAGTAACAAAAGTTCGAGTTTCTTCTGATCTTTCCTCTGCAAAAACATACATAAGCGTCTTTCCTGTAAAAAACACGGAAATGATTTTTGATTTGTTTTTAAAGAAAAAGAACGCCATAAGACATTCTCTAGCTTTATTAGTTAAAAATCAGGTTAGAAGAATTCCTGAGTTGTTTTTTTATAACGATGATTCTTTAGAACATATTGATTCCATAGAAAAAGCTTTAAAAAAAACAGAGGACCCTATCAAAAACAGCTCCCTTCTGCCTAAAAGAAAAAAAATATAAAATGGGGATTAGCTTCTTTGTTTCAAAAAAATATTTTTTTTCAAAAAGCAAATTCAATATTGTAAATTTTGTAAGCTTAATAGCCTCTTTTGTTTTAATAGTGGCGTCTTGTTCTTTTTTTATTGTTCTTTCTGTGTTTTCTGGACTCACAGACTTTGGGTTAAATTATAATAAGGCCTTCGATCCTGATATTAAAATTAGCTCGGCAGCTTTTTCTTCTTTCACTCTAACTGAAAGTCAATTAAACTGGCTTTCCTCCAATAATGATTCTTTTGTTTATTCAAAAACGCTTGAAGAAAAAGTTCTTCTAAGTAGTGATGAAAAAAACACTTATGGCAGACTGGTCGGCGTTGACAAAAACTTTAGAAACGTCATAGAGATTGACAGTATTATCTCTGTTGGAAGATGGATAGATTTAGGTTCTAGCGAGGTTTTAGTTAGTTATTTTCTTGCTGATAAACTAAATCTGGGTCTTTTTAATTATGGAGGGCAGTTAAGTGTTGGTGTTCCTAACAATAACAGCGGCCCTTCTTTACTTAAAAGTCCTTTTCGGACTTCGGGTTTTATTCCCTCTGGCGTATATACATCCTCAGATGTTAAAGACCAAAGAACCGTTTTTTCTTCTTTGAGTTCCGCTCAATCTCTTTTGAAAAAAAACAAGGAAGAGATTACGTCCATTTTAATTAAAACTTTTGATGATTCCAGGACTTTGACAAAGGTTTTGAAAAAAGTTTTTAACGAGGGTTATTTAGTAAAATCAAGGGAAGAGCTTAACCAAACGTATTATAAGATGCTAAATGTGGAGGGTTTGATTTTGAATATTCTTATGGGTCTAATATTAACTGTAGCAATGTTTAATTCAATTGGGGCAATAATTATTTTAATTGTAGAAAAAAGAAAAGGAGTACAAACTCTTTTAAAGCTTGGTGCTACCAAAAAAAACATCCAAACTTTGTTTTTTAAGCACGGTTTAATGATTTCTTTTTCAGGTGGAGTAATTGGGCTAGTTTCTGGAATTTGTTTTGTGTCTTTACAAAAATCTTATTCCTTTATTAAACTGGCTGGGACTGAAATTCCTTACCCAGTAAGCTTAGAGTTGTCTAATGTGTTGTTGGTGATTGTGTTTCTTTTGATTGTTTGTTCTCTCGGATCTTATTTGGCTTCCAAAACAAGTCTTAAGATTAAGCTGTAACTAATAGTGTTTCGTTTATTTCTTCTAGCTCAGAAAATACGCTCATTAATTCTTCTTTTGACTCAAGAGTAACAAGTTTTGTTCTGTATGGCTTAAAATCTTTTATTCCTTTAAAATAATTAGAATAATGTCTTCTTGTTTCTAAAATTCCTAATCGATCTCCTTTCCATTTGATAGACATTTCTAAATGGCGTTTAGCAACGTTAATTCTTTCTAAAATTGAGGGGGGTTGAATTTTTTCTCCCGTTTTTAAAAAAGCTTTTACTTGATTAAAAAACCACGGGTTTCCAATGCTTGCTCTGCCAATCATAGCTCCGTCTAAACCATAATCATCCCTCATTAGCTTTGCTTTTTCAGGGCTATTAACATCTCCATTTCCAAAAACAGGAATAAACATTCTTGGATTATTTTTTACTTCGGCTATTGGCTTCCAATTCGCTTCCCCTTTGTACATTTGGGCCCTTGTTCTTCCGTGAATAGAAATTGCTTTTGCCCCTACGTCTTGCAGCCTTTCTGCAACTTCAACAATTTTTATAGAGTTTTCGTCCCAGCCAAGCCTGGTTTTAATAGTTACTGGAAGCTTGGTTCTTTTACACATTTCTCTTGTTAGTTTTACCATAAGGTCAATGTCTTTTAGAATTCCTGCTCCCGCCCCTTTTGAAACAACTTTTTTAACTGGACATCCAAAATTAATATCAATAATATCTGGTTTTACAGATTCTACAATGTCTACAGACTGAAGCATTGAATCAAGGTTTGCTCCAAAAATTTGAATTCCAACTGGCCTTTCTTTTTCAAAAATATCTAATTTTATCACGCTTTTTTGAGCATTCCTAATAAGCCCTTCGCTAGAAATAAACTCTGTGTAAACCACATCAGCGCCTTGCTCCTTACACAAAGCTCTAAAAGGAGGGTCGCTTACGTCTTCCATTGGGGCTAACAAAAGAGGAAAGTTTGGTATTTCGATTTCGCCTATCTTAATCAAAAATTAAATGTTTTAATGCAAAAGTAAAATATTAATCTTAATAGACTTAAAGAGTTTATTACATTATATTTGTGCCTTATTTATTCTAAATGGCTGAAATTAGAAACTTCTGTATTATAGCGCATATCGATCATGGCAAAAGCACACTTGCCGACAGGCTTCTTGATTATACCGGTGCTGTTACAAGTAGAGAAAAACAAGATCAGCTTTTGGATAATATGGATATTGAAAGAGAGCGTGGTATAACAATCAAGTCTCACGCTATTCAAATGAATTATGAAAAAGAGGGGGTTGATTATGTTTTAAATTTAATCGATACGCCTGGCCATGTTGATTTTTCATACGAAGTCTCCAGGTCTATTGCCGCTTGCGAAGGCGCACTTCTTATTGTGGATGCTGCTCAAAGCATTCAGGCTCAAACAATTTCAAACCTTTATTTGGCTTTAGAAAACGACCTAGAAATAATCCCTGTACTAAACAAAATTGATCTTCCTTCGGCAAATCCTGAAGAGGTTAGTGATGATATTATTGATCTTCTTGGCTGTAAAAAAGAGGAAATTATACACGCCTCTGCAAAAACAGGGCTTGGAATAGGAGACATTTTAGACGCTATAATTAATGTGGTTCCTGCGCCTGAAACGGACGACAACGCGCCTTTAAAGGCGCTTATTTTTGACTCTGTCTATAATCCTTTCAGGGGGGTAGAAACTTATTTTCGGGTTTTTTCTGGAAAAATTTCTAAAGGCCAAAAAATAAAATTTCTTGCTACTCAAAAAGAATATTCTGCTGACGAAGTTGGTACTTTAAACCTTACACAAACTCCTAAAAAATATATTGGTGCTGGAGATGTGGGTTATTTAATAACTGGTATTAAAAACGCAAAAGAAGTTAAGGTTGGCGACACTATAATAGACGTCGATTCAGTAGACAACAAAGGGGTTTCTGGTTTTGAAGATGTAAAGCCAATGGTCTTTGCTGGTATTTACCCAGTAGACACAGAAGATTACGAAGAATTACGGTCTTCAATGGACAAGCTGCAATTAAACGATGCTTCTTTGGTTTATTCTCCCGAAAGCTCTTCTGCTCTTGGTTTTGGTTTTAGATGTGGTTTTTTAGGAATGCTTCATTTAGAAATAATTCAAGAAAGGCTTGAAAGAGAGTTTAATATGTCTGTAATTACAACTGTTCCTAACGTGTCTTATAGTGCATATACCAGAAAAGACCCAAACACTCCAATACTTGTAAATAACCCAACTGATTTGCCAGACCCTTCAAGTCTAGAAAGAGTTGAAGAGCCTTTTATTAAGGCAACCATAATTACAAAGTCTGATTATGTTGGAAATGTAATGAGTTTGTGTATTGAAAAAAGAGGTGAAATAAAGAATCAAACCTATTTAACCACTCAAAGAGTTGAGCTTATTTTCGATATGCCTCTTGCTGAAATTGTTTTCGATTTTTACGACCGTCTTAAAACTGTTTCAAAAGGTTATGCTTCCTTTGACTACTCGCCTGTTGGGATGAGAAAATCTAAGCTAGTCAAAGTAGATTTATTGTTAAACGGCAGTTCTGTCGATGCCCTTTCTTCGTTAATTCATTCTGACAACGCTTATTCTATAGGGAAAAAAATGTGTGAAAAATTACGACAATTAATTCCTAGACAGCAATTTGACATTCCTATTCAGGCTGCAATTGGTGCTAAAATTATCTCAAGAGAAACAATAAAAGCTGTTAGAAAAGATGTAACTGCCAAATGTTACGGTGGAGATATTAGTAGAAAAAGAAAGCTTCTTGAAAGACAAAAGAAGGGTAAAAAGAAAATGAGGCAAGTAGGAAGTGTTGAAATTCCCCAGGAAGCTTTTATGGCTGTTTTAAAACTTAACGACTAAGGTTTATTCTTCACTTTTTTTGTCAAAATTAAAAGCTTCTTTATAGGAATTCTGCTTAAAAACATTATTTTTATTTAAATGAAAAAACTAGACAGAAGCCTTTCTTTACCATATGTCATTGCAATTAGTATTGGGGGTATGCTTGGTAGTGGGATTTTTGTGCTACCTGGTTTTGCTTCTGGAATAACAGGTTCTTCGGTTTGGCTAGCGTATTTGCTTGGAGCTTTATGTGTTTTACCTGCGGCTCTTTCTAAGTCTGAGCTTGCTACCGCAATGCCTTCGTCTGGAGGAACTTACGTTTATATAGAGCGTGCTTTTGGCCCTTTGTTTGGAACAATTTCAGGAATTGGACTGTGGCTCTCTTTGCTTTTAAAAAGCTCTTTTGCTTTAATAGGTCTAGGTGCGTATCTAGCGGTGCTAACAAGTGTTGATGATGGAATGACGCGATTAGTCGCCTTAGCTTTTTTGGTGTTTATTTTTTTTCTAAATGTATTTGGTGTAAAAAAGGTGGGCAAGGTTCAGCTTGTTATTGTTGTTATAAGCCTTGTTTGTCTTACTACGCTTTTTTTCTTTGGGTTTTCTTCTATCGAAGAGTCTTATTTAAACCCTTTTTTAAAAGATGGAAACGTAGGCTTAATTTCCGCTGTTGCCTTTGTATACTTGTCGTATTCTGGAGTAATTAAAATTGCTGCAATTGCTGGAGAAATTAAAAACCCTGATAAAAACCTGCCTTTAGCGATGATTCTTTCCCTTTTGTTTATAGCTGGTATTTATGTTTTTATTTCTTTTGTTTTGGTTGGTAATGTTGATCCTAATGTTTTGTCAACTGATCTAAGGCCTATTCATACTCTTTCTGAGCTTGTTGGGGGAACAACTTTTGGATATGCCGTTGCTTGTGTTGGGGTTTTAACCCTCATGTCTGGCGCTAATTCTGGTGTATTAGCCTCTTCGAGATTTCCTTTTGCAATGGCAAGAGACCTTTTGGTTCCGTCTTTCTTTTCAAAGATTCACTCTAAATACCTAACCCCTATCGCCTCTATTTTGTTCACGTGCGTTATTATGGCTTTAGTCATTCTGTTTTTAGACGTTGTTAAAATCGCTAAACTTGCGAGTGCGTTTATGGTAATGATGTTTGTTTCTGTTAATCTTTGTGTTATAATTTTAAGAGAAACTTCTGCCCAATGGTATAAGCCTTCGTATAAATCTCCGTTATACCCTTTTTTGCAGATTTTTGGTGTTTTAAGCGGGATTGTTTTGCTCTTTCTTTTAGGGCTTGTTCCGTTTATTTCTATTCTTGTTATTTCTGCTGTTGGTTTTATTGTATACCTCACAATTGGGAAGAGAGCTACAAGAACAGGTGTTTTGACCAACTACGGACATGTTCCCGCCTTGTTTTTGTTTTATAAAAAGGATGCTCCTAGCAAAAGTTTGGCCTTGCCTGATAAAAAAAATATAGTTTCAACTTTAGCGTCAGACGCCGGGACAATTGTTCCTTTTCTTGGGAACGAAAAGTCTGAAGAAATGTTAACAGAAATAGCGTGTGCAATTAATGCTCAAAGTTTTGTTCAGGCTGTTAATATCACTGAAGTTCCTAATCAAACTTTTTTAGAGGCAATCAATGAAGATACCCCAAAAATATTGTCAATTAAAAGAAGGCTTAAAAGACTTGCTGAGGTTAGTAAAAAAGAAATTGTTTTTGAATCCTTAGTTACTCACGAAGTTTCTAACACGGTGGCTTTGCTTAGTGGGCAAGTCAATTGTGAATGGCTTGTACTGGGCTGGGATGGTAGAGCGCATAGCGGTATTTTGGTTAGAAACCCAATTGGTTGGCTGTTAACAAATGTCAACTCTAACCTTGCTTTATTTAAAGACAACGGAGTAAAAAACATTAGCAAAGTTTTAATTGCGTTAAGGCCTGGAAGAAAAGATAAAAACTTTTTGGCTGTTGCGGATAGAATTTGTTCGTTTTATAATGCTTCTCTTACTCTTTTACATATTGTTCCCCCCTCTTTGTCAGGCGCTTTATCAAAAAAAATGGAAACAAAGTCAAAATCCTTGCTTTCTGTTTTAAAAACAAAAACCGAGCTTCGAATTGTAGAAAGTGAAGACCCTGTCGATTCTATTTCTTCTATTTCTTCAGAATACGACTTATTGGTTTTAGGAAGTCCCGAAAAGGACGGGTGGATAAATTTATTACTGGGTGGCGGTAAAGATAAGTTTACCGAAAACTCTGCTTGCTCGGTACTTAGATTAACTATGAAAAATTAGCTGTGAAAATATATCCTATTGAGGCTGGTAATTTTAAACTTGACGGAGGAGCGATGTTTGGTGTCGTGCCTAAAAGTTTGTGGCAAAAAACAAACCCTTCTGACTCAAACAATATGATTGATATGGCCTCAAGATGTTTGTTAATTGAAGAAGGAGATAGGCTTGTTTTGGTTGACTCAGGAATGGGAGATAAACAATCAGAAAAGTTTTTTAGTTATTATTTTAGGTGGGGAGAATACAGTTTAGTTTCTTCAATTAAGGCCGCTGGTTTCTCGTGCGACGACATTACTGACGTGTTTTTTACCCATCTCCATTTTGATCACTGTGGAGGAGGAACAGTTAAAGATAATAGAAAGCCTTTTTACAAACCGCTGTTTAAAAACGCTAAATACTGGAGCTCCAAAACTCATTGGGAATGGGCAACAAAAAATCCTAATCCAAGAGAAAAAGCTTCTTTTTTAAAAGAAAATCTCGACCCAATTCAGTTGTCTGGGGCCCTGTCTTTTGTTTCAGAACATAAAAAAGGTTTTGAATTTAAAAAAGAATTAGGTTTTGATGTTTTATATGTAAACGGTCACACTGAAAAACAAATGATTCCTAGGCTAACTTACCAAAACAAGTCTCTTGTTTTTGCTGCTGATCTTCTGCCTACTGCAGGGCATGTTCCGGTTCCTTATGTGATGGGTTACGACGTAAGGCCTTTGGTTTCGATGAGCGAAAAAGAGCTTTTTTTAAAAGAAGCTGTTGACAACGACTATTATTTATTTTTAGAACATGATCCTTACAATCAAATTGTCACTTTAAAAAACACAGAAAAAGGTGTTAGAATTGACAAATCTTTTACTTTTAACGAAATTTTTAATTAATCTATATGAAGCCTGTTTTTTATCTATTGTTTTTTTTGCCATTTGTTTTGTTTTCACAGTCTAATTGGCAACAAAAAGCTGACTATACCATGGATGTTAGTATTGATGTTAATACGTTTAAGTTTAATGGTAGCCAAGAAATTGTATACACAAACAATTCTCCCGACACAATAAGAAAGGTTTATTATCATTTGTATTTTAATGCCTTTAAACCTGGAAGCCAAATGGATGTTAGATCTCTTAATATTAGTGACCCTGATAGAAGGGTTAAAGACAGAATAAGCAAGCTTAATAAAAATGAAGAAGGAGATTTGTCTGTTTTTGAATTAAAGCAAGACGGCAAACCGATATTGTTTGATAAACAAGAAACTGTTTTATTGGCTAGATTAAATAAGGCGCTGTTGCCTGGAAAAAAAACAAAACTATCACTAGTGTTTAGCGGGACAGTGCCCAAACAAATTCGCAGGTCTGGTCGAAATAATAATGACGGTGTTGCTTTGTCAATGACACAGTGGTTTCCTAAGCTTGCAGAATATGACTTTGAAGGTTGGCACCCGAACCCTTATATTGCAAGAGAGTTCCATGGGGTTTGGGGAAATTACGATGTTAAAATAACTATTGACAAAACCTATATCCTGGGAGGAACAGGATATTTACAAAACCCCAACGAAATAGGTTATGGGTATCAGTCTAAAAACAAAGCTATTGATCATTCAGAAAAAGAAAAACTGACATGGCATTTTTATGCTCCTATGGTTCATGATTTTACTTGGGCTGCTGATCCTGGTTTTTATCATGACGTAGTCAATGGTCCAAACGATGTGGAGTTACATTTTTTATATAAAACTAATCTTGAGAATTGGCGAAAACTTCAGCCTCACAGTGTTGGGCTAATGGAATATTTTAACGAAAACATTGGCGAATATCCTTGGAAACAATACTCTATAATTCAAGGGGGTGATGGGGGAATGGAATATGCAATGTCTACTCTTATTACTGGAGGGGAACAATATTCTAGGTTGCTTGGAACAACCTCACATGAAATGGCCCACGCTTGGTTTCAACACATTTTGGCTAATAACGAAGCGAAACACCCTTGGATGGACGAGGGTTTTGCGTCTTATGTTGATGTTTTGGCCGAAAACACTGTTTTAGGGAAGTCTCCTAAAAACCCTTTTAAAGGCTCATATAACAGTTATCGTAGGCTGGCAAATTCCGGAGTTGAACAGCCTCAAACAACCCATTCTGATCGGTTCAACTACAATTTCGCGTACAGCGTCTCCGCTTACAGCAAAGGCTCTGTTTTTTTATCCCAGCTTGGTTATATTGTTGGTCAAAAAACATTAAAAAAAATTATTAAAAGATATTTTAACGAGTTTAAATTTAAACACCCAGGCCCAAACGATTTTAAAAGGGTTGCTGAAAAAGTTTCTGATTTAGAACTTGAATGGTATTTAAACGACTGGACAAGGACAGCGGAAAAAATTGATTATGCTGTTAAATACCTAGACGGGAATGTTGTTTTAGAAAGAAAAGGGTTAATTCCTATGCCTATTGAGCTTGTTGTAACTTTTGTAGATGACACAAAAAAACACTTTTATATTCCAATTGATCTTATGAGAGGGGTTAAAAAAGAGCTTAGTCTTGATTTTGAAACGCTTCCTTTTTGGGGGTGGGCTTCACCGTCTTATTTAATTCCTTTACAAAAAGAGGTGATTAAAATAGAAATTGATCCTTCCGGTCTTTTGGCAGACGTAGATATGACAAACAATCTTTTACAGCTTTAAATGTTTCTTTTTAATAAACAAAACTCTTTAAAAAGTAAAAAAGAAATAGAACTTCTTTTTAAATCGGGATCATCTTGTTCGGTTGGTTTTTTGAGAACAATTTATTTGTCTGGAGAGTCTTCTTTAAAAATAGGCGTTTCTGTGCCTAAAAAATTAATTCCTTTAGCTGTAAAAAGAAATTTAATAAAAAGAAGGATAAAAGAACAAATTAGAGCGTTACCTGACACTATGTTTGAAAAGAAAAAGGGCGGTCTTTTTGTTTTGTTTCAAGGTAAAAAAGAAGTTTCTTCAAGAGAAATTTCAAAATGTATAACTGATTTGTTTTTAAAGACGCTCCATTAAAACGTGTGGAATTCCATCTTCTAAATATTCCTCTCCCTTTGCTATAAAAGCGTGTTTAGCGTAAAAGTTTTTTAAATGGGCTTGAGCTGAAATTTTGACTTTTTTATTTCCGTATTCCTTTCTAATTATTTTTAACGACTCTCTAACGAGTTCGTCTCCAGCACCCATACCTCTTTTTTCTTTTTTTATAATTGCTCTTCCAAAAGAAGTTTCTTTAAAATAGTCGCCTTCATTAAATATTCTTGAATATGCTATTAAATTTGTGTTTGTATAGCCTAAAAGATGAATTGCTTTTTTGTCTTTATTATCTATGTCTTGGTAAACACAATCTTGTTCTACAACAAAAACTTCTGACCTAAGCCTTAAAACACTATAAAGTTCTATTATAGAAAACTCCGACCATTTTCTAATAATCCACTTTATTTTCATTTAGGAATTTTATTTACCCTTGTTAAATGTCTGCCTCCTTCAAAATCGGTATTTAAAAAAACTTTAACCATTTCTTTAGCCTCTTTTAAACTAACAAATCTTGAGGGGATGCTTAAAATATTTGCATTGTTGTGTGTTCTTGAAAGTTCTGCTATTTCTTTATTCCAACATAA
>ENA-UZXD01011251-UZXD01011251.1-metagenome-genome-assembly--contig:-Day-3-50m-contig-11251_pt1 | contig 10883 bp, 10 predicted proteins | sample MGYA00260344_ERZ794904 | MGnify/ENA metagenome assembly ERZ794904 | reverse complement strand
TCCATCTTCTCCTCTGCTGGTTCATGACCTTCTTCCCATTTCTCTTTTACGAGTTTGCCTTTCTCGTATAATTCTTGTCCTATGATCCGTCCATCTGTATCGTAATGAACCCAAAGGCCATCTTTTACAGCGGCCTTGTACGCTCCTTTTCTTAGGACCTTAGCATCTTGGTAGTACTGGACGTATTGGCCATCATAGGTGTCATCTTGGTACGTTCCTTCAATTTTCACCTTGCCATCTGGAAAGAACTCTTTGAACGCTCCATCCTTTCGACCGTCGGTATAGCTGAACGTTGCGCTGACTTGTCCATTTAAATAGAAGACTTGAGATTGGCCTTGAAGAACACCGTTCACATAGCTCTCGGTCATGCTCTTTTTTGCTTGATTGTCAAAGAATACCCAATCGCCGTCCTTCTGCTGGTTCAAGTATGGCCCTTTGCCCATAATCACACCATTGTTATGAAAAAACTTCGCGCTAGCCTTTCCCTCGGACAAGTAGGTCACTTCTGAACTCTTCACTTTGTTTTCATAGTAGTAAAAAAACGTGCCTATGGCCTGATCATCCTCGAACTGCCCTTGATATCGCACATTTCCATTCTCATATTTCTTCTCCCATTTTCCTTGCTTCTGGCCATCTTCATCTACCTGATTCTGTGCAACTAATGGTAGACTCAGGAGTAATGAAACGAATATGATAAGGGATGATTTCATGAAAACAAAAGTAGAAGCATGCAACGCGAAAATTCGAGATTTATTGAGAAGTTATTCGCTCTGCTACGTGGAATAGTGATGGAAAGCCGTCTGATCCGATTTTAATGCAGTGCATTCCAAGACGGTCTCCAAATTCAATGTCCGACGGAGAGTCACCGATCATGATTGATTTTTCAAAATCAATTTCCGGGAAATCACGTTTAGCCTCTAGCCCCATGCCAGTATTTGGCTTTCGGCACTCTGGATTAGCTGTCGCTAGTTCAGGGCAGAAATAAATCTTATCAATCCTTGCACCTACCCTTTCAACACTCTTCATAAAGTGATCATGCACTAAGCTGAGATCGGTCTCGCTCATTGCTCCTTTTCCAATGCCTTGCTGGTTTGTTACCACAACAATTCTGGCAAACATGTCGCTGAATCGAACGAGAGCGTCCAAGACATGGGGTAATAATTCAAACTCCTCAATAGACTTTACATAGTCGTTAGGAAGACGCTTGTTAATCACGCCATCTCGATCTAGAAACAGCGACCAGCTTTTGTCAATATTTAAATGATCTAAACTCATCGTTTGCGCGGTAATAGTCCTCCGGAATTCCAATATCTATGAAATAGCCTTCGCTCACAAATCCTTTAAGAGAAATTGCCTGGCAATGCGGGGCGAAAAATTCATTCTCTATGGAGAATTTATCACCTAAATCAAAATCACCAAAGGTTGATTTATTGATGACGTACACTCCTCCATTTATCAATCCTGTGGTTAAGCCTTTCCTTTTTTCCATGAAGGAAGTGATGTTGGAAGACTCATCAAGTTCGACAGTTCCGTAGCGGTCAGGTCGCTCCACTTCTCGAAGAACCATGGTTGAATGCTCGTGGAAATCATTGAGCGCATTGAGGTCTACATCAAAGAAAGTATCTCCATTCAAGATCAAGACATTCTCAGAATGACACTTGGACAGTGCGAATCTGATTGCACCACCTGTTCCTAAAGGTTCTTCTTCGAAGGCATATTCTAAATCGATGGCTCCATATTTATCTTGATAGTGGTTTTGAACAATATCGCCCTGAAATCCTACGGAAAGAACCGCTCTCTTCACTCCATGGTGTTCCAGATATTCAAATAAATAATCAAGAAATGGGCGATCTGCCACTTGAGCCATGGGCTTCGGCACGTTGGCGACAACTTCTCGCAGGCGAGTCCCAAAACCTCCGGCCAATATGATGGCTTCTTCAATCACCCAAGGTCAAACAAGAGTTCCTCGCATTGTTGACAAATGATATGTCCAATAAGAATGTGGCATTCTTGAATGCGAGGTGTATCTGAAGAAGGAACATTCAAAAGAAGGTCACTTAGCTCTTTCATCTTCCCACCGGATTCTCCGGTCATCCCAATTGTGATCATTCCTTGGCTTTTCGCCGTCTCGAAGGCTCTGACGATGTTTCCGCTATTCCCAGAAGTGCTGATTCCAACAAGGACGTCTCCTTTTCTCCCTTTTGCCTTAACTAATCTAGAATAGACTTCGTCGTAGCTGTAGTCATTTGCAACCGCGGTGAGGTAGCTCGTATTAACGTGCAACGCTTCGGCAAAAAGTGGATCACGATCGTGATAGAATCGTCCACTTAATTCGGCTGCGATGTGCTGCGCGTCCGCCGCACTTCCCCCATTTCCACAAAACAAGATTTTACCATCTTCTTTGAGGCAGTCGACGAACGCTTGCGAACTTGATGCAATGTTCTGAATCAACTCAGGACGCTCAAGCAATAGGCTTTTGACATCTAGAGAATCTTGGATCAATGCCCTTATTTGGTTTACACTTTCCATGTACTTAGTCCTTCTTTACTAAACTGGTATAGTTGATTTTTGGCTCCTTTTTCTTCAAGTGCTTTTACGACATCGTGTCTCGAATTTCGAGGACAGTAAAACATCATGAATCCACCTCCTCCAGCACCTGAAATCTTGCCGCCGCTGGCACCATTCTTCATTGCTGTTCTGTAGAGGTCATCGATCATCGGATTGGTAATTCCTTCGGCCATTCGCTTTTTATTGTCCCATCCAAAACGCAAAATTTCGCCAATATGATCCATGTCACCTTTGAGGAGTGCTTCTTTCATCAGAACCGCCTGCTTCTTCAACTGATGCATAGCTTCTAAGGCTTGCTCGTTATTCGCATTGACATTCTTGCGCTGCATTTCGATAATGGCAGCGGATTCTCTACTTGTTTGAGTATAAAGCAGGATTAAGTTGTGGGCCAATTCATTCGCATACTTCTCTTTTATCCGCAATGGATTGACGATGACCTTGTCTTCATTGTAGAACTCCATGAAGTTAAATCCACCAAACGTTGCAGAGTATTGATCTTGTTTTCCACCCGCCATCCCAAGGTCAGAGCGTTCAATTTCGTAAGCCAAGTGGGCAGTGTCGTATTCACCAAACGGAAGATTCAGCCATTCTTGGTACGCTCCTAGAATGGTCGTCATTAGAGTTGAAGAAGTTCCCAACCCGGATCCAGCAGGAGCATCCACATAGGTGGTGAGCTTATAGCCATGACCATTGAGATGCCCATCACGCACCAGTCGATTATGAACTCCTTTATGAAGGCTCAGGTATCCATCTACCTCCAGTTCATCTTTCCAATTCGAAACAAAGACTTCTCCTCGATCCATGGTTTCCATGATGATCTTCCCCTCACCCAATTCTTCAATACTTGCATATGCATAGAGGTTAATCGTTGCATTCAAGATGGCGCCGCCAAATTGATCGCTGTATGGTGAAACATCGGTTCCTCCACCGGCGAAGCCTATTCTGAGTGGTGCTTTGCTTCTAAATATCACGTTGAAAACTTGTTCTGATTCAATCCAAATTGGAGACGGACAAATTTAGCTTTGTTGTGTACACGAACTGTTAACCAATGTTTTTCGTTCTATCCAAGATTCTGAGCTTTCTTCTCATGCCGATGACTTGGATTGTCTTGACGCTTTTGCTAAGTTTCTTTCTAAAGAAATGGGCCAAAAAGCTCCGAATAACATCCATTGCCCTCCTTTTCATTTTTGGAAACTCATTCTTACTGCATGAGGTAAGCCTTCTATGGGAATCGCCAATTACCTTGGACGTAGATTTAAAGGAGTACGAAACCGCGGTTGTCCTCGGAGGCTACACATACTATTCTATCCCCAATGAAAGGCTAACTTTTCGAGAATCAAGCGATCGGTTATTTCAAGCCGTCCGCCTCCTCGAGCAAGGAAAAGTTAAACGATTGATTATAAGTGGAGGCTCCGGATATGTTTTAGATCCAGAATTGAAAGAAGCCGAATTCATACAGACTTTCCTGAAGGAGTTGAATATTCCTCATGAACAAGTACTCATCGAAGCGGAATCGAGAAATACTCATGAGAATGCATTGAATACAAATGCACTTCTTCAGTCAGAGGGGTTAGACAAGCAAACCATTTTACTTGTCACTTCTGCATTCCATATGAGGCGGGCTAAAGCTTGTTTTGAAAACCAAGGAATGGATGTCGTAGTCTTTGCTACCGATCCAACCATAGGGACTCGAATTTTTACAATTGACCACTTGGTCATTCCAAGCGCGAACTCCCTAGCTTACTGGAATGTATTGATCCATGAGTGGGTTGGATATTTGAGTTATTGGGTAGCTGGATATGTCTAATTAAGATGATTTCCTCCTCTTCTCACTACCCAATCCAGACCGTTCCGTCGAATGCCCATACTGATACAACTATTTAATGCCGGCATTCGTCTTAGATTTTGTACATTTCACTGGTGTTGAATCATCCGATCGAAATAAGTCTAATTGAATCTAAAACCCTATCCATATAGCCTAACTCTACTATTCCTCCTTATCGTCTTATTTATCCCTTCTCTTCATTCACAGTATTGGATGCAAAAAGCAGGTGGAGCTACCGTAGATGAAGGAATGGACATTGTTGTCGACGGAAGTGGCAACAGCTACACTACGGGGTACTTTTCGGGCAACGCATCATTTGGAAGCACATCCTTTTCATCTTCAGGAGCAACGGACGTTTTCCTTGTCAAGACCAATAGTTCTGGTGCAATCCGGTTTGGAAAATGCAGGTATGGATTCATCAGAGATCGAGAAATACCTAGGTATCATTCGCAAAAGAGTCGAATCAAACCGAACTGGAAGTAATTGGATATTAGACTCTTACACAGATTTAAAAAATGAAGGCCCTGAAGAACAGGCGCTTGTGGCTCTGACAGAAGGTATATATCAAAGACAGAAAATGGGAAATCCCGTACACGAATGGACTCCTCTCCACAAAGGGGAAGGCGGAGGCTGGAGAAGTAAATATGCCAGGGTGGAACAAATCATGTCGAGTGATTTGATCACTATTCATGAGGATGATTTACTGGAATTAGCAAAGAACATGATGATTTGAAGTAACATCCACCATCTTCCCGTTGAGAGCAATCAAGGTGGAGTTATTAGTCTGATTACTTCAGATCGAATATTGTCCTTTCTCGCTGCTGAGAAGAAGCATGATTTCAGCTTTACCGTTAAGCAAGCGATGATTGAAAACCCAATCACTACGGCCCCAGAGACGAGTACGATCGATGCCTATCGATTAATGAAGGAGAAGGAAATCGGTAGTTTGCCAGTCCTTCATGAGAACAAATTAGTCGGCATCGTCACCTTGAATGATTACATCAAGCTTTTTGAAATACTCATGGAAGAGTTGGAGTAGTACTCCTTTAGCTCATGGAAGCTAGCTTCTCTTTGATGGATGCTATTCGAGATTCAGCATCTGCTTTCTTTCTTTTCTCTGAATCAACAACTTGCTCAGGAGCATTGCTCACGAAGCGCTCATTGCTCAGCTTCTTGTCTACAGATTTCAAAAACCCTTCCTGATATTTTAGCTCTTCAGTGAGCTTGTCCATCTCAGCATCCGAGTCAATGAGCCCCTCGAGAGGCAATGTAAAGTCGATCGTACCAACAATAAAACTAGCTGAAGGTCCATCAAAAGTCTTTTCCCCATCCAGAGTCACATTAGCCAACTTTGAGATCACCTCTTCCTGCTGAAACCCATCTGCACCTGAATAAAGCACTTCCAGCGCTTCCTTTGGACTGAGGTTCTTTCCTGCCCTCACCGATCTCACCTCGGTAATAATCGACTTCGCCAATTCAAATGATTCGATCACTTCTGAATTTACAGACTGAGACTCTGGCCAACGAGCAACAATAACGCAGTCACCATCCTCCCTGTCCTTTAGACTCTGGTAAACTTCTTCCGAGATGAATGGCATTATCGGATGTAGGAGAATCATCATTTCTTCAAAAAGATCAAGAGTGGCCTCATACGTAACGCGGTCGATAGAGTCCTGATACGCAGGTTTGATCGCCTCCAAGTACCAAGAACAGAATTCATCCCAAACGAGTTTGTAAATGCTCAAAGCAACACCGTTCAACCTGTACTTTGAGTAATTTGAATTGATAAGTTCAATCTCCTTAGAAATTCGATTGCGGAGCCACTCAATGGCATCAACATTCACGCTTGGTTGGGCCTTATCCTCTACTTCCCAGCCTTTAACAAGTCGGAGTGCATTCCAAATCTTGTTTGTGAAATTTCTTCCTTGTTCACAAATGGCATCATCAAAAGGAATATCGTTTCCGGCTGGTGCCGTCATCAATAAGCCTAGACGGACGCCATCGGCGCTGTACTTCTCGATTAGCTCCAGCGGATCTGGAGAATTCCCAAGTGACTTGGACATTTTTCGACCTTGCTTGTCACGGATTATACCCGTGAAATAGACATTCTCAAATGGGCGCTTGTTCTCGAATTCGTAGCCCGCCATGATCATTCTTGCGACCCAAAAGAAGATGATGTCTGGTGCAGTCACCAAGTCGCCCGTTGGATAATAGTAGTCCAGTTCCTTGCGATCGTAGAATCCATCAAATACGCTAATTGGCCACAGCCATGAGCTGAACCATGTATCTACCACGTCTTCGTCTTGACGTAAATCAGATGAAGTGAGAGAAGCGTCTAACTTCTGTGCTTTTTCCAATGCCTCCTCGGCATTCTTTGCCACTACACAATTGTCATCCCCTTCACCAAAGTACCATGCTGGAATCCGATGCCCCCACCAAAGCTGGCGACTGATGCACCAATCTTTGATGTTGGTCATCCAATGCTTGTAGGTGTTCTGAAATTTCTTTGGGTAGAATTTGACATCTCCTGACTCCACCGCATCCAAGGCTGGTTTCGCCAAATCTTCCATCGTCACGAACCATTGTTTGGAAAGTCTTGGTTCAATGATCGAGTTGGTGCGCTCGGAGCGGCCTAATTTATTCTGGTAATCTTCGGTTTTCACCAAATTTCCATTCTCCTCGAGAAGTGGAATAATGTTCTTCCGCGCCTCGAATCGGTCCTGGCCAACTAAAACCTGAGCAGCTTCGCTCATGGTCCCGTTTGCATTCAGAATCTCGATTGTTTCAAGACCATGCTTTTGTCCGAGATCGTAGTCATTCGTGTCATGAGCAGGTGTGACCTTTAGACATCCAGTTCCAAACTCGCGATCAACGTAGTCATCGAGGATAATCGGGATCTCTCGATTGACGATTGGAACAACGGCTTTCTTGCCATGAAGGTGTGTGTATCGTTCGTCTTCAGGATGGATACAAATGGCGGTATCACCTAAAATAGTCTCTGGCCTTGTCGTCGCAATGGTCGCATATTCATCCGTACCGGAAACCTTGTAACGAACGTGATATAATTTGCTGCTTTCTTCTGTGTGAAGCACCTCCTCATCTGAAACAGCTGTAAGTGCCTCCGGATCCCAGTTCACCATCCGGTAACCTCGGTAAATCAAGTCCTTTGCATAGAGGTCATTGAAGGTATCGATGACACTATCATAGTATTTCTCATCCATTGTGAAGCGGGTCCGATTCCAATCGCAGCTCGCTCCTAACTTCTTCAGCTGTTCGAGAATCACGCCACCGAATTCTTCCTTCCATTCCCACGCATGCTTCAGGAATTCATCTCTTCCAATATCACTTTTCTTGATTCCTTGATCCCGCAGTCGCTTCACCACCTTCGCTTCGGTTGCAATGGAAGCATGATCCATTCCAGGAACCCAGCAGGCATTTTTTCCTTCGAGCCGCGCCTTCCGAATCAGAATGTCCTGAATAGTATTGTTAAGCATATGCCCCATATGGAGGATACCTGTCACATTTGGAGGCGGTATTACGACTGTGAATGGCTCCTTAGATGGATCTGGTTTAGAAGAAAAATAATCCTTCTCCATCCAGTGCTGATACCACTTTCCTTCGACCTCTCCTGGATTGTATTTCGATGACAATTCGCTCATGCTGTGACGCTAAAAAATAAAGCCGCAAATGTAGTTATTGACAGAGGCAAAACAGTACCGTGAAGGCCTAAGAATTGACTCAATTTGTTTATGATTGAGGCATGAGGACGTATAACATAATTGGTTTAGTTGCACTAGGACTATACATAATTGCAACATTCCTTAAATCCTACCATTTGCCAGGGGCAGGAATCCTCTTCATTCTTACGACCTTTCTTCTGGTAGCGTTCTTTGCCCCGCTGAGGTTACAAGCTCGGCTTAAGTCAGATCGTCCTCGGCTGTTTTCGATCATCGAGTATGTAACCTTAACCGCGTTGTCGATGGCAGCAATATTTAAGGTCATGCACTGGCCAGGCTCCCCACTTATTGCCTACTTCTTTTTCGGAACGTTCACCCTATTCTACCTTCCCAGCTATATTTATTACGGGTTCAAACAAAGGCAAAACAGAGAGGAATATTTCTTCACGATTGTCATCGGCGGTCTGATTATCATGCTTTTTAAGATCTATATGTCTGGGCAAGTAAGTAAGAGAATGCTTGACAGCTATGATCTTGCATTGGTCAAGCAAGGTGAGTTAATTGAAAAAAGTTCATTGAGATCAGACAAATTAATTGAATCAATTTCCCATCTATCCAATGCAGACGGAAAGAATTCCGCAGTTCTATTACATAATCAATCCAGAGAGCTAATTCATTCCATTGATACCCTAATCAATTTCTTGATCTCTGAAACAGATGGTATACCTATCGAACAAGCCGATACCATGTGGATTGGAGAAATTGAAGGTAGAGACAACTACGATATTCCCAATCATCTACTCATCGATGGACGACACGGCGAAAAGCTTCGATCCAGTTTAGACGATCACTCTGCTTTTGTAAAGTCACTCTTTGATGAAAATCAGCGTTCGATGCTTGATGAAGACCTCACAATAGACACGCGAGATCGATATGATAAATGGGATAAGAAAACCATCACCTGGGAAACTTACATGTTTCGATACGTTCCTCTATCGGTGGTCATTGGTTCATTGTGGACGGTTAAACATGAAATCATACAACAAGAGAATCTCGCGTTGGAAACCATGTTGAATGAGATCGCTGCAAAACATCCCGACAATTTCGCAGCGATAATAGCCGAGGTCAATTCAAAATATGAAGCAGCAGCGAGAGAGAAAGAGATTGCATTATTAGAAGAAGAAAAACAACTGACGGACGAAGGCATTCAAGAGCGAACCGAAGAACTAGAAACAGTCAAATCGACCATGATTTGGTTGATCCTTGGGTTACTTGTCTTCTTTGTAATGATTTTCTATATCGTGCGGAGCAATATTGCCCGCAATCGATTGAACAAAGCAATCACAGCTCAAAAAGAAGAGATCGAACTACAACATAGCGAGCTTGAAGAAAAAAACAGGGAAATAACCGACTCAATATCCTACGCTAAGCGCATTCAAAGCGCCATTCTCCCTCCAAAACGGCTCGTTAAAGAACATTTAGAGAACAGCTTCATTCTCTACATACCGAAAGACATCGTAGCCGGAGACTTCTATTGGATGGAGACCATTGATAATGTGGTGTACTTTGCTGCTGCGGACTGTACAGGCCACGGTGTTCCTGGGGCGATGGTATCGGTCATTTGCGTGAACGGGCTTAACCGTTGTGTCCGAGAGTTCGGATTGCGAGAACCTGGTAAGATTCTGGACAAAACAAGAGAGCTGGTCATAAAGGAGTTCGAAAAGAGTGAAGAAGAAGTGAAAGACGGAATGGACATTTCCCTCTGTGCACTAAACACTAAATCCAACGAGCTAATCTGGGCCGGAGCACATAATCCATTATGGATTGTACGCGAGAATGCAACGGAAATCGAAGAAATTAAAGCGGATAAACAGCCTATTGGGAAATACGGTATTGAGACGCCGTTTACGACCCATCGAATTCAACTTAATCAAGGAGACACGATCTACACCTTCAGCGACGGTTATCCCGATCAGTTTGGCGGAGAACGAGGCAAGAAGTATAAGAGTGGGAAATTCAAATCAACCTTGGTTGCCATGTCCCAAAAACCGATCGATCAACAACACGATCTACTTGAAAAGGAGTTTGAATCTTGGCGTGGTAGCCTCGAGCAAATCGATGATGTGTGTGTTATAGGGGTGAAGGTTTAAGCCATTGCCGCGAGCACTTTATATATGTCTGCACAAGTTTTAAAAGTCCTAACATTCTGTTAAACGTATCCAGACGGCCGGATTCAGCCTTAAATTTGTTCGAAGAAAAAACAACAACCATGAAGAAGATTTTTACAGTATTGGCGGCAGTGATGATCATGTCAGTCGGAGCATTTGCTCAAGCTGATGTCGAGTTCGAGAAAAGCGTTCATGACTTCGGTCGAATGAAGCAACACGGAGATGCATCCACTGAGTTTAAGTTCACCAACACAGGAAGTGAGCCCCTAATCATCTCTAATGCTAAAGGATCTTGCGGATGTACCGTTCCTGAGTGGCCACGCGAACCGATTGCTCCAGGTCAGTCTAACATCATCAAGGTGAAGTATGACAGCAAGCGAGTTGGTCCAATCAACAAGTCAGTAACGATCACTTCAAACGCAGAGAATTCGCCAACGAAGATGATTCGCATCAAAGGTCACATTGAGCAGGCACCAAAAGCTGATGAATCAGCTATGCCAGTCAAAGAACCTACGATGGCTCCATCTGCCAACTAGAAAATCTTCAAATCGTATTTGAAAAGCCTTTCACTCTTGTGGAGGGCTTTTTTTTGTCTCTATAATTGAGATTGATATTCTAATTCTACCTGATTGTATCTTTGACGCC
>ENA-UZXD01002815-UZXD01002815.1-metagenome-genome-assembly--contig:-Day-3-50m-contig-2815_pt1 | contig 10905 bp, 10 predicted proteins | sample MGYA00260344_ERZ794904 | MGnify/ENA metagenome assembly ERZ794904 | reverse complement strand
GCTTTGAATCAGTGCGAAAGTTCAACATCCTGTCCGTATGTCTCATCATTTTTTGTGTCAGCTTTCAACTTTTTCAACATATCTTTCATTAGGTCACGGCTTGTGTTCTTGCTCTTGTAGAGCTCAAGTCTTGATTGGCTGATCGCCGGAGGAAAGCGGTTGTTTGAAAAATCTGCGTCTGCTGTCTGGTGTCGATCATCTAAGGAAATAGCGCTAATTTGAACCGGCTCAATAAACAACTTTGTGACAACCTCGGTGTTGATACTCCAAATTTCAGCAGGGATCATCACCTCGCGGATTGTGTTGTCCGCAAAGTGAATGGTTAATGGCAGTGGAGTGGGTAATCCGCCTTTATTCTCAAATTCTACAAAATAGACATAGTGATCTTCCTCAAGTGCACGTGCCAGCGTGCGCTTTTCCCAGGGTTCGAGCTTCTTCAAATATTTGGTGTAGTCATTTCTGTCCTTGTTGGACACAGTAAACTCGTCATGTTCGTTATAGAAATCTGCTAGTTCAGGAAATCGATCTAACCGGGTTTCACCGATGCTCGCACGATTACGCTCTTCCATGATGGGTGCCGGATACTTTCTATGATCCTCGATTCGATCAAGCGGATAGTCCTTGTCAGGATTCTTTGCCTTGACTCTGTATTCTCTAATGTCTTTAAGCGCAACATCGACGTGATCTGTCGTGTAGAACCATCCGCGCCAGAACCAGTCGAGGTCGACTGCGGACGCGTCTTCCATGGTGCGAAAGAAATCAGATGGTGTTGGTCGTTTGAACTGCCAACGTTGTGCGTATTCCCTGAAAGCAAAGTCGAACAGTTCTCTGCCCATGACTGTTTCTCGAAGCACGGTTAAAGCAGCCGCAGGTTTCGAGTAAGCGTTAGGTCCGAACTGCAAAATAGATTCCGAATTGGTCATGATAGGCACTTGATTCGTGCTGGTCATGTACTCAGGTATGTAATCAAGTGCATTTGTTTTACCCCTGAAGGCGGGGAAGTTTTCTTCCCATTCAAGTTCTGCGACATATTCGAGAAAGGTATTAAGTCCCTCGTCCATCCACGTCCACTGACGTTCGTCAGAGTTCACGATCATCGGAAAGTAGATGTGACCAATCTCGTGAATGATCACGCCTACCAGGCCATATTTTATTTTCCTAGAATAGGTGGGTTTGCCGTCTTCATCGATGCTTTCTTCTGAAAGTTCGTCATCTTCCTTTGCAGGAGTGGGACGGTAGCCGTTGAAAGTAATCATCGGATATTCCATTCCCCCAGATTTCCACGAATTTACCGACTGCGCCGTCGGGTAGGGGTAATCGAAAGAAAAACGGGAATAAACTTCCATGGTATGAATGACCGAATGTGTCGAGTAATGAGACCAAATAGGCTCCGCCTCATTAGGATAGAAAGACATTGCCAAGACCTGCGCATATTTGGCACCTGGCTGGTTGTGAATCATTGCATCCCAGATGAATTTGCGGGAGGAAGACCATGCGAAATCTCGCACGTTTTCAGCTTTGAAGTGCCAGCTGCTTGTTTTGTTGGTACTCTTTTTTTCTTTCTTCAATGCCTCTTCCGGCGTAACGATAAAGACCGGTGCCTTGTCGTTGGCAGAGGATAGCCTTTTGAGTTGAGTCTTAGTGAGCACCTCATTGCCATTTTCGAGAGAACCGGTGGAAGAGACAATATGATCGGCAGGTACCGTCAAAGTGACATCGTAGTCGCCGAACTCAAGCGTAAACTCGCCGCGGCGAAGAAACTGTTTGTGCTGCCAACCAGCATAATCAGTATAGGCGGCCATGCGGGGAAACCACTGCGCCAGAAAGAAAATGTCTGCATCTCCTTTTTCGAAGGTGCTGTAGCCTGAGCGTCCGCCAACGGCACCGTGGTCAGTAATTTTATAGTGCCAGTCGAGCTCGAAAACAACTTTTTTGCCCGGCGCTAGCGGGCGTGGCAGATCGATGCGCATCATAGTGTCAACAATAGTATGGCTAAGGTCGTTGCCACTTGCATCAACCAGTCTTGTGATGTTGTGTCCATAGTCGGCGTCTTCAAAGCCATGAGCAGAACGTAATTCCTTAAAGCTCAGTCTATCCCGCACATTGGAAGTAGTACTTGATAACTGACTGATAGAGTCGCGGCGAAAACGGTTTTGATCGAGCTGTAGCCACAGATACTTCAGTGAGTCAGGAGAGTTGTTTGTATAGGTGACTTGTTCTGTGCCGGCTATTGTCCGTTCGTTTTCGTCTAGTGTCGCCCGAATTATGTAGTCAGCTTGCTGCTGCCAATAGGCATTTCCTGGAGCCCCTGATGCTGTGCGGTAGACATTGGGTGTTGGCAGCATTTGGTCGAGTTGCGCAAATTTTTTCGCCCCTGAGCCAACGCCGTCTGCAGCCTGGGCAGTTTGTCCTATGCATAGTGACACAATGGTAGCGGCCAGCAGTGCATAATTTCGATAGCCCTGGTCCTGATGCCTGATTTTGCAACAACCGCCGCTTTTCAAACCCATTTTGACCCACATTAAGTGATGACACTTCGTTGTCATTTGACGCTAACAATACACTAAAACCAGAGTTTTTTTCTTTTCCCTATGCTCATTAGCTGAGCTAATTACGCGATGAAAACGTTTAATTTGATCCTGAATCCCAATAAGCCTAGCTTTTGATCTGCTAATCAAATGAATCGATACACAGCTATTTACGCGAGGAGAGGTGTCATGAGTTATGCAAAGGGTCTGGAAGGCGTGGTTGTCGACGAAACAAAAGTGAGTAATGTTGAGGGAGAAATTGGGCGGCTCACTTATCGGGGCTATCCAATCGAAGCGCTTGTCTCGCAGGACTACGTTACGGTGATGTGGCTTGTCTTATTCGGTGATTTGCCGAGTGATGGACAACGTCTGAGTTTGGAAACATATCTTTCGTTGCACGGTGCGTTGTCTGATTCTGATGTCAATCTTCTTCGGTCGTTACAAAGCACGCTGCATCCCATGGCAATGTTGCAGGGAATGATCCCACTGCTACAAATGAGTGATGTCAATTTTTCGAGCTTAGATTCAGATACAAGTCAGGGATTGCAGATAGTTGCCAAAATTCCAACTTTAATCGCTCATTACCATCGAATTCAGGAAGGACTCCCACTCATAGAGTTTCGACCCGAGATGTCTTATCTGGAGAGTTTCCTAATGATGTTCAATGGCGAAGCTGCTGAGGAACAGAGTATCGAGGTGTTGAAGGTTGCCCAGATATTGCAGCTAGAGCACAGTTTTAATGCCGGCACTTTTGCCAGTAAATGTGTTTCCAGCACCTTGGCATCAATCAATGCTGTTATGGCTGCAGGCGTAGGCGCGCTTTCGGGCGAGCTTCATGGTGGGGCGGACGAGGCGGCAGTGATGGCCGCAAGAGAGGCTGCGAGTCCAGAGAATGCGAAGGCCTTTGTGTCGAAATTGCTGGCCCGAAAAGGTAAGTTGATGGGTATGGGGCATCGAGAGTACAAGGTCGTTGATCCAAGAGCTTTAATTTTGAAACCTATGGCCGAATCACTTTGTAAAGGCACCCCGGCGGAGAACCTCTATGAGACACTGCAAGCGCTGGAAATTGAGTTTAATGCTGAGATGCAGGCACGAGGTAAAGATCTGTGGGCCAATGTTGAATACTACAAGGGCGCAGTGTTTGTTGCGCTAGGTATTCCTGCGGACAATTTTACTGCGTTGTTTGCGATGGCTCGATCTGTCGGCTGGCTCGCGCATTTTATTGAAGACCGGCAGGATAATAGAATCTTCAGACCCAAAGCGGAGTACACAGGTCAGCAATACCGGGATTTGAGCGCATAAGGCCCGTTCGTTGGGCGACTATTGGTCTGCAGCCCCTAGAGGTCCTGCATCTGAGTAAAATGCCTTTAACACTTGGGCCAACGAATAGGCGTCCTCTGAGCCAGCTAGTTCCCGTATGGAATGCATGGCGAAGGTGGGTACGCCAACATCGAGCGTTTTTACTCCAAGCGTTTTTGCGGTGATCGGGCCTATCGTGCTGCCACAGGCCATATCTGTGCGCGTGACGAAGGTTTGATGCGGCACATTGTTGGCATCACATAGCGAAACAAAATACCCGGAGGTTTCGCTGTTGGTAGCGTATCGCTGATTGGCATTTACCTTGATAACAGGGCCTTTGTTAAGCAGGGGCCCATGGTTCGCATCGTGTTTATCGGGGTAGTTAGGATGAATGCCGTGGGCGTTGTCGGTCGATATCAGCAGAGAATTGGCTATTGCGCGATGGTAGTCGTCCTTGTTGGGCAACATGCGCTCGAGCGTTGTTTTTAGGAAAGGGCCCTCAGCGCCCTCCGCGGAAGCGCTGCCAACCTCTTCGTGATCACTGCAGATCATGAGGCTGGTGACCGTCTCGTCGGCACGCAGCAAACTTTCGATGCCTGCGTAGCAACTCAGTAAGTTGTCAAGACGTGCACTCGCCAGAAATTCATTCGCTATGCCCGTGATCGCGGCCCCCTGCATGTTGTAAAAAGACAGCTCAAAGCCCAGTAGCGCGGCTACCTCAAGCTCTGGGTGCTCTTTTTTGATTTGTTCTTGCAGTAAGACCTCGAATGTTTTTTGCTCATCGGTGAGCATAAGAAGAGGTGGAATGTCCTTCTGTGGATTGACAGTACGTTGTTTGTTCGCCTCTCGGTCGAGGTGTATTGCTAAACTCGGAATGGTTGCAACGGCGCGATCGAAATTCACAAGCGCACTCTGAACGTGCTTGTGGGAGTCCTGAACGGTTACCCGCCCTGCGATGGAAAGGTCTCTGTCGAACCAGGGGTTGAGTAAAACGCCGCCATAAACCTCAACTCCGAGATTTAGGTAGCCATGAGTTTTGATAGCTGGATTCGGCTTTATCTTGAGGCAAGGGCTATCGGTATGAGCGCCAACCATGCGGATGCCTGTATCTGCCGGGTCTTCTTCCCCACGGATAAAAGCAATGATCGATGAATCGTTTCGGGTAACAAAGTACTTTCCCGGCCCTAGATTCCAGCTCTTCTTCTCGTCTAGCGCCTGAAAACCTGCATTCTCTAGCATTTTTCTCATGCTTTTAACGGCATGGAAAGGTGTGGGAGACGCGTCCAGAAAGGAAATAAGGTCGTGGTTGAATTGCTGTCTGCTCATAGCTTTTTCAAATCGTGGTTGACGGCGCGATCATAACAACTATTCATTAAGGAATTAAGCAAAGCCCAGAATGAACTTACAACCAGCGACAATCCTGGTTTGTTTGTGTTCCTCCTCTTCCGCAGGCACTGCCGCAGACAGATCGCAAAAACACGTGTTTGTTGGCATTGAGGATGATGCAAATAACTCGAATAAAACAGCACAAGCTAAGAACTTAAAATACCAGCGGTTGATTTAGCGATGGACTCTGAATACAATGCGACCCGTGCAAAGGACGTAAATGATGCACGCAAAATTAAAGAAAAGTGACTTTTTAAGCGCATAGCGAGAGAATTCACCAAGAGTGCGCCGATTTGAGCTTCAGCTTGCGGGCGCAATAAAAATACAGCTAAAGAGGACATGCAAACCTGCTTTAGTTGCCACTACTGCGGGTTTTTTTTCGCCTGCGATTAATCGGGATCAGGGATTCCGTTAACTCTAAATTTGAGGCAATAAAGAAAGTCATGACGCAATCAGGATTTACTTCAAAACTACTCCATGCGGATCGCAGGAGTGGTGTTCAGCATGGGTCAATTCACAAACCCATTCACACCGCTGTTACATACGCCTACGACGATTCGAGAGAACTCGCCGCAGTCTTTCAGGGTAAACAGTCGGGTTATACCTACGGTCGACAAGTGAATCCGACGGTAGATGCGCTACAGAATAAAATCACGATGATGGAAGACGGTGTTGCAACTGCGGCGTTTTCCACTGGTATGGCGGCGATTTGCACCACCTTTTTTGCGCTGCTGCGTGCTGGCGATCATGTGATTTCGAGCTCCTTTTTATTTGGTAACACAAATAGTGTTTTTAAGACGTTTGAATCCCATGGCATTGAAGTTACGTTTGTCGATGCGACCAACGTTGCTAATGTCGCTGCTGCGATAAAAGAGAACACCAAACTGGTATTTGTTGAAACCATTGCCAACCCAAGAACACAGGTTGCAGACTTGATCAATATCGGTGATCTGTGCGAAGCGCAAAATTTGCTTTATTGCGTTGATAATACGATGACAACGCCTTACTTGTTTCAGGGCAAGCGAGCAAAAGCGAGTCTTGTTTTTAATTCGCTCACTAAGTACATCGGTGGTCATGCTAACGCGTTAGGGGGAGCTGTAACTGAAACGGGGCTTTATGACTGGTCGAAATTTGAAAACCTTTACAGCAACTATAAAAAAGGTGATGTCAGCAGCTGGGGAATTACCCAGATTAAAAAGAAGGGACTTCGAGACTTTGGCGCTACGCTTGGGCCAGAAGCGGCGCACCACATATCAATTGGCTCGGATACGCTGGCACTGCGTATGGAGCGCGCATGTGAAAATGCAAGAACGTTGACGGAATATTTGTCCTCTCACGATAGCGTGAAAAAAGTCTACTATCCCGGGCTCAGTGGTCATCCGCAGCACCAACTCTCGACTGAGTTGTTTAAGCATTGCGGAGCATTATTTAGTATAGAGTTAAACGACGAGATTGATTGTTTTGACTTTCTTAACAGGTTGAATCTGGTGATCAGCGCGAGCAACCTCGGAGATACGCGCTCGCTAGGTATACCTGTTGCGCACACGATTTACCACGAAATGGGTCCAGAGCGCAGAGCAACGATGGGTATAGATGATTCGTTGGTTCGCTTCGCGATTGGCATTGAAGAAACGGAGGATTTGTTGGCAGATTTTGAAGCGGCGCTTTCCGTAAGTTAAGGCGAATCTTTTAGCTAGTTGAAATCCTGTAAACCAATCATTCTGTTATATTCGTCAAATGATAGATGGGGGGCGTGCGCACCCAGCGTCCCTGTCTTTGCGAGAGATTCATAGTTTTGTCGCAGAACGGCTGATATCGATAGCAAGGCCGACACAGGGCGCAAAACGATTAAGAACCCCAACGACTTCAATTCCGTCAAGGATAGCTCGGGTGTTTTTCCTCCTTCGACCAAATTTGCGACCAGCGGCGTGTTCGGAAACCGCTTTGCTATTTTCGTCATTTCGTCGACTGAAGCGGGCGCCTCAATAAAAAGAATGTCAGCACCAGCCTCTATAAACGCATCGCCTCGTCTCAATGCTTCATCAAGGTTATGCGTCGCCCGGGCATCGGTTCGCGCCATGATTAGGAAGTTGGTTGTACGGCGGGCTGCGCAGGCTGCCTCGATTTTTTGCACGGCCTCTTCCAGCGGAACAACTTGTTTATTTTCCATGTGACCGCACTTTTTCGGAATAACCTGGTCCTCAAGCTGAATGCAGTCAGCACCTGCGGCTTCATAGGCTCGGACGATTCGTGCGACGTTGTGAACGCCACCATGTCCATTGTCACCATCAGCAATGACCGCAGCACCAGGCGCGGAATTCACAATTTGTTGAACCCGCTCGATCATTTCCGTTGCCGTGACCAAGCCAACATCCGGTGTGCCAAGCAAGGTGCCGGAAACACAAAAACCTGACATGTAAAGTACGTTGCATCCCGACTGTTGTGCGATTCTTGCGGAAAGCCCGTCGAATACGCCGGGAGCGATTATTTGCTGACCTTTGAGGAGAGAATCTTTTAACATTTTTCTGATCCAAATTTAGTAAAATAAGTTTACCATTACTTTTCGTAGCGGTAACAAAAAAGGATATTTACGCCATGCCTAGATTAAAAGAAATAAGCCGAGAGGATGCCGATCCGTCAGTATTGCCACTTTATGACGCGCTTTTTGGTGATCGGGACCCGGTAGTTTCACCCGGAACCGCAACTGGCACGCCAGGGAACTGGTGGACAGTTTTTGCCCTTGTACCGGACTGCTTTAATCATGCGGTAGCTGGTTTCCAGTTTTACAGGAGTAAAAATCGTAAGCTGAAGGCCAAGTTGCGGGAGCTGGGTCAGACCAGGGGTGGGTACGTCAGAGGCAGTCAGTTTGTGTTTTCCCAGCATTGCAAAAGCATGCGCGCGGTTGGTTACAGCGAAGAATATATTGCAGCGATCCCCAATTGGCAGACCTCTGATTTATTCTCTCCCATTGAGCGCGCCATCCTTGCATATACAGATGACCTTGTTCTTTCTGGCGGAAGAACCAGTGACGGTACTTTTGAAGTACTTCAACAGCATCTAAGTGACGAGGAAATTCTGGAATTCACGTACATCACTTGTACATACGATCTGCATGCAACGATGTGTCGGGCGCTGAAGTTGGAGTATGACAATGTCGAAGAGCGTATTGTTGAGATCCCTATTCCCGAAAATAGTACTGAAAATATAGATTTTATGGGTGCTGTTGATAAAAATGTAAAAACTTAAAAGCAAGAGCGGTTGTTAGAGTAGGGCCTATTTAAGATCCGACGGGACCTACAGCGCGTCATATTTGTTGGATTTGAAGGCTTCCGAGTACTCATCAATACCAGTTTCTGTTCTCATTTCGCCGGTGATATCTGCAGTCGATTTGTCTAGCGGTAAACCGGTGCCATTAGCTACTTTGGTAATGCCATTAAATCCGGAGGCGATACCTATAGCCTCTGCGAGGCCTCGTTCTCCCAGCAGTTCAACTCCCCGGGTGCGGATGTCCGCCAATACGTCAGCGTCCTGAGCATAAACCGCCGCTGCAAGCTCCATGAGAAACGCGCCGTTGTTAACGCCAGCGTCGGCAATACCTTCGGACGTGACAGAATCAAGGTTGTAGCTTTCGTTGTTTCGATCGCCGCTTGCACGAAGCAGCAAGGTATGTGAAGTCGTTCAGTAAAAGCATTCATTGTGCGATGACACCCTCGCAGCAATCAGTTCGATCTGAGACCTGCTGATTCCGAAGTCGTCTCCGGAAAGGGAGTAATGTGCGCGCATAGTACCGAAAAAATGCATCATGCCCGAGGGTACAAGTCCCATCGCCCGGGCGATATTTGGCACGTTCGGTAATCCGTGATCTTCGACGGTTTGCTCCGCTTTTGTGATGGGAAGCCAGGCACCTTCATCAATCACCTCGGGATTGAGCACTTTCGTTGGCTCGCCCGGTTGTGGTGAAGGAATGCTGTAATCCGGCAAGCCCATCGCCGTGGCATAGCTGTCGAGTATGATTGAGGTCGCGACCAGACTCAGTATTTCAATATATTCTTCGCGACTTAGCCCCGCCTCAATTTGCTCATCGAACCAGCGTTTCGTGAGTCTTCCAGAATCGTTCTTGATCCTGTGAACCACCTCAACAATATTTTCGGGAAGCTGGGTGCAGGTGTCGTGTTTGCCTTTCAGCGCATAGGGCGAGATTGCCTGCTTGCGGTCTCGACAAAGTGTGCAAGCAGGCGCGTTTCTGGCTTCCGCCCACACGGCCGTTCGGATAGATGCTGTAAGCCAAGTACCCGGTTGGCCAAACAATCCTGCAGCCAAGTCATGACTGCTACGGACGTTTTCTGGTACAGCGACTTTCATCATGTTCTCCAAAATATGCTATTCAGGAGCGACGTAACAGACGCCGGTTCCTCTCAACCCGCAGTATCCGTTGGGCACCTTTGCAAGGTATTGTTGATGGTATTCCTCAGCATAGAAAAATGTGGAAACACTCTCTATGTCAGTAGTGATTGCGCCGTAACCTGAGTCGGTCAGACCCTTTTGAAACCTGTCAGCCGCGCTTCTTGCGGTTGCGAACTGCTCTTCACTGGTGGTGAAGATACAAGAGCGGTATTGCGAGCCAATATCATTACCCTGACGCATGCCTTGTGTCGGGTCATGACTTTCCCAAAACAGCGTGAGCAGCTTCTCCAAACTTGTGATTTTAGGGTCGAATACAACCAGCACCATTTCGGAGTGTCCCGTGAGGCCGCTGCATACTTCATCGTAGGTAGGGTTCTCTGTGTAGCCACCCGCGTATCCAACCGCCGTAGTGTATACGCCTTCCAGCTCCCAAAAGCGCCGTTCGGCACCCCAAAAACAGCCCATGCCAAAATAGGCAACCTCTAGGCCGTCCGGAAAGGGAGCGATAAATGATGTTCGGTTAACATAGTGGGTGTCGGGTACTACCAGTGGAATATTTCTGCCGGGTAAGGCAGTTTCTGCTGTGACGGAGACGGGGGTGCGGCTAAATAGGCCCATTGTCTGCTCCTTTTCGTCTGTATATTAATAATAGTGTTTTATTCGCCAGCTTTTTACTGCTGTGAGAGGCAGTATATGCCACTCTTGTTATACTCCCAAAACTTATCAAAAACCGATCGCGAGAACGAGTACCGATGCCTACCGATTTTGACGTAGAAATAGACAGACTCTCCACGGAAAGTACTAAATTCAACAAATATAAAGATTTGGACATACTGCCACTTTGGGTGGCCGATATGGATTTCCAGTCGCCTGCGGCGGTCGTTGAAGCGTTACAGAATCGAGTTCAACACGGTGTTTTTGGCTACACCGAGGCTTCAGCCGCGTTGAAAAATACGCTCGTTGCGCGCATGAAGACTTTTTATAATTGGGATATCCAGCCAGATGACCTTGTGTTCTTTCCCGGGGTCGTTGCTGGTCTTAATCTCTGTTGTGCGGGTCTGCTGCAAGAAGATGAAGCAGCCGTCACTGCAACCCCGGTCTACCATCCTTTTTTTGCTGCGCCCGAGAACCAAGGACGCGAGTTGAAGCGTTTTCCCATGTCCTATGAGGCTGGCACGTGGCAATTTCCCATGAACGCGCTCGAGCGCGCTTCCGTGGGAAACTCAAGACTGTTAATGCTTTGTAATCCTTTTAACCCGATAGGTCGAACACTCACCCGAACTGAGCT
>ENA-UZXD01011469-UZXD01011469.1-metagenome-genome-assembly--contig:-Day-3-50m-contig-11469_pt1 | contig 10926 bp, 8 predicted proteins | sample MGYA00260344_ERZ794904 | MGnify/ENA metagenome assembly ERZ794904 | reverse complement strand
ATCAATTAAATATAGGTTTTTTGATAAAATGTGTTAATTTAGTTATATTATTTGTGACTTAAGGGTCTAGTTTCCGGATTATATTGACATGACATAGCTGATGCTATCAAATGCCATTTAAACACCCAATTGAAACAGGTGTTTTAGATTAACCAAAAAAAATAAGGTAACGACAATGCGTTCAATAATAAGTACTTCTGCACTGGCTGCCCTACTGGCATCTGGCGCTGTGCAAGCCGGTGGCCTGGACCGTTCTGGTCAGGATACTTCCATTATTTTTAAAGAAGGGGGACTTTTTGAAGTCACCTCGGTCAGTGTTAAGCCAACCGTGTCTGGCATCAATGCGGGCTACAATACTGCTACTGGTGATGTGGCTCCCGACTACAGCATGACCACCATGGGCTTACGCGCCGACATCAATGACTCTATGGCCGTAGCCATTATTAAGGATAACCCTTACGGGGCAGACGTAAGTTGGACCAACGCCACTTTGTCAGGTACCGAAGTTAGTGTCGGATCAGATGCCACTACAGCACTCCTCAGCTACAATGCTAGCGATGCCGTAACGGTATACGGCGGCATTATAAGTCAGTCCGTTGACGCAACACTAACATCAAAAGTCTCCAACCCCGCAATTGGTGGTGGTATTGCAGGTGGGGCTTTGAATTATCAACTGACTAGCACCGCATCTTCTGCTACAGGTTATGTCATGGGTACGGCATTTGAAAAACCAGAAATTGCCCTGCGGGTGGCCCTAACCTACCATACCAAGGTTAAGCATAATATGGCGATTCAGGAAACCTGTACATCACCTCTTGGCTATTGCGGAACGACCGCAGCGACGTCAATGAATTTTTATATGCCTTCGGCCTATAATCTTGATTTTCAGACCGGTATTGCCGCCAATACTCTGCTCTTTGGTAGCATTCGTCGGGCCAACTGGACCGAAACCAAACTGGTAGGTGGACTCTACCCCGGACAGACTATTAAGGAATATACAGACGATACCACCGTCTATAGTATCGGCTTGGGTCGTAAGCTCAATGACCAATGGTCTATTGCGGCCACCTATGGCTGGGAAAAGGCCACTGGCGAAAGGGGCAGCGCGCTGGGCCCAACTGATGGCAACAGCAACTATGGCCTTGGGGCTACGTATACCGCTGATCAGTTAAGCGTTACTGTAGGTGCTCGTCAGATCAGCTTTGGTGATACACCTGTGGATGTTAGTGGCTCTCAAGCTGCTGCGATGGCAGATAATAAAGGCCTACTTACAGCAGTAAAACTGGCCTATAAATTCTAACTCAGCACAACGACGACAACCAGTTGCAGGGTGCAAGGTGGTGGGCTAACCGATACGTTTAGTGCTCGGGGGGCCAACCACCAATCCCTTAACCCCAGCAACAAAGGGTGAAAAGTATGAAAAATAATACCAACACGGTATCCCTGACACAGGGCTACCAATTACTATTGGCAGGACTGGTCTGGCTACTTTGCAGTAGCACGGCATGGGCCAATGGTGATCAACTGTTAGGCGTCTGGTTGTCACCAGATGACAAGGCGACCATTGAAATTTATCAACAAGATGGCAAGTATTCTGGCCGTATTATTGATTTGAAAGAACCTTTGTACCCTGCCGGGGATGAAAGCGGCCTGGAAGGGCAACCCAAAATTGACCGCAACAATCCCGATGAAGCCCTACAAGATCGGCCTGTAATCGGTCTCAACCTGTTACGTGGCTTTGTCTATAAAGGCGAATCGAAAGGTGTGCACCAGTGGCACAAGGGCAAGATCTATGATCCAGGCAATGGCAAGGATTATAAGTGCACCATCAAGCTCAATGCCGATGGCACACTGAATCTGCGTGGTTATATTGGCATCTCTCTGTTTGGTCGCACTCAGATTTGGCGCCCCAAGCCATAGACGATGGCGCTAAGATAACAGTTATATAAGCTCGGCCTTCTTTGGCCGAGCCCCGTTTCCTCGCGCCTATAGCGCAACGCCCCTTCCTACTCCGACAAATCCCCACCACCAATACCAATCATTTTTCTCTAACTTTAGCCATCAACATAAAACCTAAATTTAGGCATTTATTATAGATACGGTTATACAATAAGAGCATAATGCAAGAGTTGGCGTGCTTTTTAAGTGTCGCGATCTGCACGAAAAGTGACACTTCACTAACCTATAAAGGCTTGCCAATACAAATAATAAACAGCCCTAAAGGGCGAAGGAGAATAACAATGGATCAAAATCTAAGAGCATCGATACAAACAAGCACTTTTTACTACTTCTTGATCATTGTGGCACTGGTCACCATTTCACAACTAGCCACCATGATGGTCATTGTTTTTGCCGATATTAGTGGAAAAGAATCGGTCGTTGCCGCATCGGTCATTGGCCCCTGCCTAGTGGGTGCCTTTGGTATCATTAGACTGATGACCAATATGCAATATATAGTCAGTGATATGGATGATGCCATGAAAGCAACNNGCACTCATCTTTGTTGTGATTTCTGTCGTACAACTCATGGCAATATACTAAGATAACACGATAAAGTCGCTATCACCGCAAGGCGCCCTCCTGCCAATATGTGATAGCGACTAAATAACCACCCGCTCGCCTCCATAATTTGGAGTGACTATAACATGTGCAGCCGCAGTACTAATGCCCCAAGACCGCTTCACTCGCTCAAACGAGATAATAACCATTTCCAGAAATCATAAAGAGTCAGCTAGCATGGCTATGGGCAACCCAGTAGGCTGATTGAATAAGACGATGATGTTGGCTGCGGGGTGGTGTTTTTTAAATATTAGCGAAAGCATCCAGACCGGCTCTATTCCCTAGAACCAAGAAAAAACGCAGAGAGCCCTTATATGGCACCCAGAGCCCTTCTTTCCTGCACAACACACTGCCATGGGAGAACCACCTATGAGCAACTGGAGGCCTCACAGGCTGCCCCAGGGATAAGAAAACAGGACAAAGCCAAATAAAATGGCCTACTAATCTTATCTGGAGTGTTTTCCCTTAATGATCCCGACTAGTGAGTTAGGGATGCCATGAAAACAGAAATGTTATTAATCTACAGAGTTGATATTCACCAGAACAAGTAACTGGTTAACCATTTGTTGCTGTTTCTCTTGTTGCTGTTGATTTTGTAAAGCCTGGATTATAGCGTCCGTAACATCCTCTATAGGCTTAACGCTGGCTGGAGTAATGTTATTAATCAAGATAAAATGGCTACCGGTATCAGTTGTTATGGGATTAGAGATCTGGCCGGCCTGTAAACTACCAATCGCCTCTATAATATTTGGCTGAATCTGGTTCACCCGTAACCAACCTAAACTACCGCCACTAGCGGCAGACGCAACATCGTCCGAATGAATCTTGCTCAACTCAGCAAATCTATTTGGATCAGCTTTTATTTCATTAAACACCGTTTCCAGTCGCGCCGCATCCGCTTGCTTATCATCGCTATGTTGCAAATACAGTTGAGACAAATTGACCCGCGCTGGCACTACAAACTGCTGCTTATTCTCTTCGTATGCGGTATTTATCTGTTGTTGGCTAGGAAACCCTTCTTCAGGTTGAGTAGCAAAATCTAACCATTGGACCATCATGGCTTTATCGTAAGCCTGACGAACAGCAAATTCGACAACACTGCTCTCGTCAAGCTTAATATTCTCCGCCTGTTTTATAATGTACTGGCGCATTGCCAGTTTTTTGACATATGAGGAAAAGACTTCAGGGTCCTCATTGAGGGCAAGACGATCTGCCTCACTTGCATCAGAAGCCGCCAACTTCAAAGTTGACCAAGTCACATTTTGTTTCAAAATAGTGGCCACTACAGCGTCGTCTGGCTGGCCTTGCCAATCACTCAAGACAGCGGCCTGAGTAGTGAACGGCATTACGCAAGCCACCAAAACTATTGGTCGCAACCACTGACGTGGGTTAAAAAATGTCATAGCATGTCCTTAAATAATATCCAACGATGTATCACCACCTAAAGCGGTCATAAAGTCATCGGCATTGTTAAAATCGTAGGTATTAGTGACATTGACGGTCACTAAATTGGTATCGATGGTAGTGGCATTAGCGTCAAATTGTAGATCAATTGAAACCTTATTGGTACTATTTTGATCGACAAATTGTATGTTGATCGACCGCAGGTCTGCAGCCGCTGTAGCGCTGTACAGGCTACCTAATCCAGCCTTAAACTCAGCCAAGCTATCAACTTGCTCGCCTATAGTGCGATACTGTTCAAGCTGGAGCTTGTCAGTACCTGGCATATAGTCGGTGAAAATATCGTTGCCATCAGGTGACACAAACTGGCCATTAAATTCCTGCAAAAGGTAATACAAAGTGTCACTGCCAGCACCACCAGTAATCACATCATCACCAAATCGACCCTTTATCAAGTCGTTACCGGCGCCGCCATTCAGGCTATCGTCGCCATAACCGCCATTAAGATGATCATCACCTGCACCACCATTAAGAATGTCTGCATCGCTACCTGAAGTAACATCAATTGGGCCGCCCAAGAGGATGTCATCACCGCCACTACCGGCAATGGTTTGGGACTCAGAATCACCTGCATCTGCCACCCAAAAGGTTAGCTTTTGGTTCACACTCGCTCCCACATCATCAGTACATACAATGGTGACAGTCAGCGTATCTCCCAACGTTAAGCTAGCACCCGCATTAAGCACCAACCAAGTGGCTCCCGACGCATCGTCCTTAATAGCAAGTTGATTAGAACTGGCCCCTGTAAGACTAAAACTCATGGCATTAGTATCTGGGTCTAGAAAATAACCTTGGATGTTACCAATCACCCCTTCATTGGCCTGATTAGTAGTTAAGTTGGCCAACCACACAACATCCTTGGTGGCACTGGTTGGCTCAAGGTATGCGGTGGAGCGGTCCACATACTCAGGGATAAAGTTGTTGCTACTCAAAGCCAAACGAGCCACACCAACGGTGCTACTCAAGTCTACATCTGTGCTGTCTGTAACTTGTACCGTACCATCCAATACTAGGCTAGCAGTGAGCCCAGTAGCGTCTGCAATCTTTAGTTGGCCTTTCCCACTGAGGCTAGATAAGCCCAAATTCTCCAACGCCGTGGCATCCTGCACCTTTAATACATTATTAGTCTGCAGTTCAATATGATTAATGTTGGTTAAAGCAAGTGTGCTTAAATCTAGCTCACTTAATGTGCTACTAGCTTCTAGCCGCAAGGTGGCTTGACCGTCACCAGAAATTGCGCCTAAGGTACTAGCCTGGGCACCGGTTATGGTGACATCTGAATGGAGTTTGGTAATCTCGGCGCCAGAAATACTCATACCGGTAAGATCAAGGGTGCCATATAGATGTAGGGTATCACCAGTGCCAGTACCAAGGTTAATATTTTCGCCAATGGCATCTTCACTCTGACTTTGGCCATTGAGCGTACTCAAACTGACTACGTTGTCCAATGATGCAGGTATGTCTAGGCTAGTGTATTGAGCAGTTGACGTAGTGCCAACCAACACCACCGTGTCATCACCACCACCGGTATCAACATTATCGATTCCCACACCCGAACGGACTAGGTCTGCTGCGCTACCTGTAGCTATAGTATCTGCACCGCCTAGCCCCACTACAGTTAACGCAGTGCTGCTGGAAGCCATTTGCAGTGCCTCATCTTGATCAGTGCCCGTATAAACACCGCTACTAAGAGTGAAACCAGATTGGGTTGGGCCACCACCGCTACTACCACAGGCTGACAGCAGCAAACTAGACAATAGGGTAACGCCGCCGATAGAGGTTGAACTATACGCCCTATCAAACTGACTTGAACTTTGTTTAAGTTTAATCACGTTTGCCTCCATAGCAGTTTTGGAATCTCGTTTAAACGATGTCTAGATATGTATCGCCTCCCAATGCCAAAACTAACGAATCAGCATCATTAAATTCGTAATAACCGCTCGCATTGGCGGTGCTAGAAACATAACTGGTGTTAACCGTGCTGCCATTAAGCTCCAAAGTAACCGTTGATGTACCATCGGTTACAGTAGCGTCACCAAATACTAACTGGATCTTGCTGTAATCCAATGAAACTTGAGCATCCCACTTGCTATCAAAACCAGCTTTAAACTCTGCCAAGGTATCGGTTTCTTCGCCAATGACATGATATTCCTCCAGTTGAATAATATCAGTGCCAATGGTGAAATCCGTCATGGTGTCATTACCGTCAGCCGACAGGAACTTTCCTTGAACCTCTTGAATGTGGTAATACAATGTATCAGCCCCATCGCCGCCGACTAACGTATCATCACCGAAGCGGCCTTTAAGTAAGTCGTCACCCGCGCCGCCATTTAACGTATCATCCCCATAACCGCCGTTAAGGTGGTCATTGCCATCGCCTCCGTCAAGGGTATCTCCGTCACTACCGCCTAACACATCAATGGCACCACCTAGCAAAATATCAGCGCCTGTGTCGCCTCCGAGCACCTCTGCTGTATCATCACCTTCGGTAGTCACTACCCAAAGCTGAAAAGTTTGGCTTACAGCACCGCCCTTGGCGTCGGTACAAGTAACATCAACATTAAGGCTGGTGCCCGCAGCCAACTCTTCTTCTGCATTTAAGACTAACCAGCTGGCGCCTTCAACTGTTTGCACCGACAGTTTAGATGAATCTGCGCCTGATAGGGTAAAGCTAAGCTCGTCCTGATCTGGATCTAAAAAATAACCTGCCATTTTGCTAGTGCTAGTAGCTTGAGCCTGATTAGTGGTTAAATCTACCAACAATGTCACCTCTGAGCTGCTGGCAATTGGGTCTAAATAGGCACTAGAACGAGCTACAAATTCAGGCAAAAAATTATTTTCCCCTACGGCTACGACAATTTGGGCCGATGCAACAGTGGTGGTGATATCTACCGTAGCGCCGTTAGTGTCGACTGTGGTTACACTCATTTGGGTATCCAAAATAAGATCTGCTGATACGTCGCTTGTGTCTTCAATTTCAACCTTGCCAGCTCCGGATAATACGGCTAAACCCATATCCATTAGTGCCGTCATGTTAGGTGCTTTTATAACAACACTTTCGGGCACTGCTAATTGGTTAATACCGGTGATTTTGAGGCTGGAGATATCCAACGTCGTGCTAGTGTCAGAGATTTCTACAGGCACCACTCGCAGGGTAGAACCGCCATCGCCAGCAATAATAACGTCAGTAAGCTGTGCTACTGAAAAAATAACATCAGAATGAATTTCATAATTTTCAATATTCGAAAGAGTTACCGTACTCATATCTAGGGTGCCATATAGATGCAAAGTATCAGTGCCATCCCCGCCATTGATACTTTCACCCGAGGCCACCTCGCTTTCCGTTTGACCGTTTAATGTTGCCAACGTTAAAACTTTATCTAAGGAACTGTTAGCAGTGCCCAGTAGTGTTGTTGTATCAATGTCACCAGATGCATACTCGTTCGCAGTGGTAGTACCCACTACAACGATCGTATCATCACCTTTTCCCGTGCTCACGTTATCTGCGCCAGTGCCAGCACGCACGAGGTCATTCCCATCACCGGTGATAATGGTATCGATACCCGCAAGGCCATTAACCATTAAATTGCCAGTGGCGGCAGATTGATCTAAGGTTTCGGCACCACTTGTGCCAGTGTATACGTCGTCGGTTAGAGTGAAGCCTGTCTTCACAGTGGGCATGCTCCCGCCACAACCAGAAAGTACCAAACTGGTTAATAGGCTAGTACCAACCATGCCCCCACTACGAAACTTAAACTTTCGGTCCACAGAACCACTGATGATATTAGTGCCATTTACTTGTTGCATTTCCATGTTATTCGCCTTCTCGTTACCTATTGGTAAAAATGCAAATCAATTAAACTAAGTAACGCATTACCAGCGGTAACCTAGATTAAACGTAATCTTTTTATTATTTCCATCGCTCGCATAGATATTTTTACGATAGTTTACCCTTGCCAAAAGACTACCCAAATTCCAATTCATATTCAATTCAACTTGATTTGTAGAGCAGCTATTGCGCCCAGCCGACGTTGCAGTAGCGTTACCAGAATCGTCCATGCAACCAGGGTCTTCATCTCGATACCAGCTAAAAGCTTTAGCATGTTGGAAGCTAATACCAGCAGATAAGCCATCCATAATTGGCCTCTGTAATGCTGCAGTAAGCACTAAACCAGATGCGCCACCGTCCGCTGGAGTAAATTGATATGTCTGAGCTACCTTTTTACTATTCGTGAATTCGCCATGCAAATTAATTTTAGCAGTAAAATTATTTGGCAAAACTTGTTCTCTGGACACATCAATATAAAGCTTCCAAAAATTCGGATCCAGGCCTTTAACGTTACCTATTGGCCCCGTAATAGAGTCAACTTCTTCCGACTCTATATTTTCCAGTTTTCTATCGATATCTTCCTGTGTAGTGGCACCAAAAAAACCTTCTAAAGCATGTTTTAGCCCAATAGAACCTATGTAGCGCCCTTTATATCCACTAATAAGAGTTAGCCTCTCTGCTTGCAGTGTAAAATCGCCGACCATTAAGGTATCTTGTGTATCAACGTAAGCAAAACCCGCAGGTTGATCAAAACTAGTGTTATACACAGTTTTAGCCTGGGCTGATTTCCGCTCTATCCCAGCGCTCCACATATAGTTACTCGCTGATTCTTCACTTACTCCAAACCAAAAAGGCTGGTGGTAGCGGAAAGATAATGATTGCGCCCCTCCCTCATAACGAACTTGATCAAAGCCCACCTCATTGGGGTCCATACGGTAATACAGGTCAGAATAGCCCAAGCCAATTTTGCCACCAGAGCTACCCACTGGGTATTTATAATCTAATGTAACCGCGCCTAACTGTTTTGAGTTTTTTAAGGATGTCTTGAAAGATATAGATAGCACATCACTGCTACCTGTTAAGTTATTAAATGTTGCAGCAGCAGTTAAGCGGTTAGTACCAGTATAGCGGCTACCGGAATTATCCAAAGATATGGCAAAACCACTCTTTAGATCAGATAAGTTTAACACTAGGTCGGTGCGACCTTCTGCTTTCTTAACCAATACAGGCTGCACTCGCGTAGAAGGCAATTGTGACAATAACCTAAGCCGACTATTTAAGGTCGGCAAATGAATCACTTTACCCTGAAGATCATGCAGCTGTTTCAAGAATAATCGTGGGTCGTAGCGGTAACTATCTGCCCCTGACAATTTTATTTGGTTAAGTTTATCTTCTACAACCTGAAGCAAAACAACGCCATCTTTAACTTGTTGAGCCGGAATAGTACATTTTGATGTAACATAACCACGATCATTAAATAATTGTGTAAGCAATGACGCGATAGTCTGAAGATCATAAGATGTCACCATGGCACCTATATAAGGTTGTACCAAAGATACAATATCTTCTTCCTTCATGACTGTGTTTCCCTTCAAAGTAATACCATTCAAGAGAAACTGGGCGCCCTTATTCATCTGACTATCTCCAGTGGGCTTTGCACTTTCATCAACCTCCACGTCTTCAATAACAGAATTCTCTACCTTTGCTGCAGAGTTCCTATTAGGCTTGTCAGACCCGATCGTATCCTCAATCTCCCCAACCCCTGAAGGTGCAGCTTGGTCACGCTGCACTGGTGCATCCCCTGCCCCATTTACGGGCAGGGAAACGGCACCTATTGAGATAAAGAGTAAGAATGAAAGTCCTCTAATTGACAGAAATTCTTTTCTTCTCTGAGCCATTTACTCCCCCGCAAATGAAAGTAATTTGCGGAAGTTTGATAGCGACATTAAATGCGCTACAACCCATTTGTAGGCTCCCGTTTTAATTAATTCAAGCATATCGCCATCGCTTAAATTATCTAATTTTTGTTCATTTACTCGCATAAAGCCCGTAAGGTTCATTGGCTCACCGTTTTGTATCATTTTAGCGGTAGCATCTTCCAACAAACCTTTATCATCCAGCACCTTAATCATAGCCTGCGTATTAAGGTTAGCTTGCTGATACTGGTTAAGAAAGTCCATTACTCTCGTGGTGTATTCAGAGGCTTCGCCTTCGGCATTAAATAAGGCTTCACCTTTTCGCTTGTTGACTGCCTTGTGGTCGTGATCAATAGCTAAAGATAACTGGTTCTCACTGTGCTCGACATAAATAAAAGGATAACGGCGCACAAAAGCGGGAACATACTCTCCATCTCGCCAAGAGCCGTCTTGATTAACAAATAAGTTAGCCTGTCCCTTTAGGCCCATCAAAACCATTGCCGAAAACTCACCCTGATCATTCTTAGCAAACACAATAGGTTGCGATTTAGACGCTTCATAAAACTCGCTAACGGTGATCACACAATTCAGTAAGTTAGCGGCATAAGCGAAGCCTTCAATCGGTGCCACCTTTAATTTTTTATCTTCTTCTAGGTTGATTAAACGTATGTCTTTATAAATGCCCAAATTCATTGAATTATCCTTAGTACAATATGAAATTTATATTTATTCTCAAAATAGAAAACGCCGAGTGAGTTATCTAAATAACGCACCCGACGCTACTAGTCTAACAGATTAAGATCCGCCGAACAGTCGTTTAATGAAGCCAAGGAAGGTGTTACCTCCATTAGCTTCAACCACATCCACTCGGGTTTCAACATCTCCTAGAGCTTCAGTGTTGGCCTTAGCGTTAGTTGCATCAATTGCCTTAAGTATGGTGGCGGCAATATCCGAACCGGTGCCGTTGGCACTAATGGCCTCTCCGCTAGATGTTTTGAACAATGCTAGCTCATCCACCTTCTTTTCTACACGGATCAAGCTAGTAGATACCGTGCTATTCAGCCCAGAAAGGGTTACATCAGTGGCCGATAGGGCCGCTGTTGTAGTAGCACCCGTCACGCCTAACGTGCCGCCAACAGTTGTATTGCCTGTTACACCCAA